>PDWJ01002248.1_pt1 | contig 21123 bp, 22 predicted proteins | sample 1430881 | NCBI WGS metagenome assembly PDWJ01 (sample SAMN01162460, study PRJNA174530) | Oral metagenome, whole genome shotgun sequencing project. | biome: Marine environment; feature: Marine mammal; material: Swab sample of the gingival sulcus; isolation source: swab sample of gingival sulcus... | reverse complement strand
AAATCACATCTATGATTTGTTCTTTGCTCAAATTGTAACGCTTACCTTTTAACGTCCAAATGGTTTCAGTTAACACGACATCGGTAATAAGAATCGCTTCAGCATCCCGAATTAACAGGTTCGCTTTAGCTGCTTGAGCTTTGTCATCTTGCAGCAGATAGCGAAGTAAAACGTTGGTATCAATGGCTATCACTTGTCAATCGCGCTTTCTAAAGATGCTTGTTCGCTTATGTTGGTGTCAATAACAACGTCTTTCAGCAAACCTTTAGCGGCACCTGGCTGCTTTTTGACAATAGAAATAACACCCTGCCGGTCAACGAAGCTGTCTACCTGATCCCCGGCATTAATGCAGGCAACAACACATTGGTCTACCGGAAGGGTTATTTGCCTTTTTGCGCTGACTTTAGCCATGATTTGCCTCTTTACTTTTTGTGCTTTTGTAAAGAGTAATGATTTTTTACCAAAGTTCAAGGGGTGTACAAGTGATGCACCGAAGCTGTTCAGGTATCCAAAAGCTGGCGCTAAGCTGAAATCCGAAAATTCCCTGAGAGCCATTGGCCTGCCTGGAAGGCTTTGGCTTGTTCTTTCGGGCCGGACTATTGCAGCCGGGGTGCGCCTCTCGCTATGTTAACATCAGCAGGTTTATTGCATTGTCCAATTAACCTGACTATAGTGCGCCTTTTAATCAAAATGCACCGATCAAAGAGCATGGCGCACTAAAGTCCATATGGCTACGAAACAGGAAAATTACATCAAGGTAAAGGGGTTAACCTTCTACAGGGGTGATCGTGTTATTTACGATAACATTGATCTGGAAATTCCCAAGGGGAAAATTACCGCGATTATGGGCCCCAGTGGTACCGGTAAAACCACTTTGCTGCGCTTAATTGGGGGGCAACTCAGGCCCGATGCGGGTGAAATCTGGGTTGATGGGCAAAATGTCCCCGATCTTGGCCGCAAGGAGATGTTCAAACTGCGCTCGCGAATGGGGATGCTGTTTCAAAGTGGCGCCCTGTTTACTGATTTGAGTGTGTTTGAAAATGTCGCTTTTCCGTTACGTGTTCATACCAAACTGTCTGAAGATATGATTCGTGATCTGGTGTTGTTGAAGCTCGAAGCTGTTGGCTTACGGGGTGCGCGTGATCTGATGCCCAGCGAGTTATCCGGTGGTATGGCCAGAAGAGCAGCACTGGCGCGTGCCATCGCTCTAGACCCTGAATTGCTGATGTATGATGAGCCTTTTGCCGGGCAGGACCCTATTGCTATGGGGGTGCTGGTGCAGTTGATTCGTTTATTAAATGATGCGCTGGGCCATACATCCATTGTGGTGTCTCACGATGTCCACGAAACGGCCAGTATTGCTGATTTTATTTACCTGGTTTCAGATGGCGAAGTGGTGGGTGCAGGCACCCCTGATGAAATCCTGCACTCAGATCTGCCAAGGGTGAAGCAGTTCATGCAAGGGCTGCCAGATGGCCCGGTACCTTTCCATTACCCCGCCAGGCCATTAGCGGATGACCTGATCCAGCCGGATTTAGCTAAATTAAGGGGGCGCAGATGATAGAGCAGATTCGTCGAATTGGTTCCCGCGGGCTGCGTTTTCTGGAAACATTTGGTGCATCCGGTATTTTTCTTTTTAACGCTCTTTGGGCATGGCCGCGGATAAGTCATTTCCCGTTACTGGTGCGTCAGATTTATTCGTTGGGCGTGTTGTCATTAATTATTATTGCGGTATCCGGTGTCTTTATTGGCATGGTGCTGGCTTTGCAGGGGTACAATATTTTAACGACCTATGGCAGCGAGCAGGCGCTTGGTCAAATGGTTGCTTTAACCCTGCTGCGTGAGCTGGGCCCGGTGGTGGCGGCACTGTTATTTGCCGGGCGTGCTGGATCTGCACTGACAGCAGAAATAGGATTAATGAAAGCCACCGAGCAGTTGGCCAGTATGGAAATGATTGGCGTTGATCCGCTGCGCCGTATTGTGTCCCCGCGGCTTTGGGCCGGTTTTATCTGTTTGCCGATTCTTGCTCTTATTTTTTCTACGGTGGGTATATGGGGTGCCCAACTGGTGGGGGTTGAATGGCTGGGTGTTTACGATGGTTCCTTCTGGGCGAACATGCAGGGTTCGGTGGAATTTAAAGAAGATGTGCTCAACGGTATTATTAAAAGTATTGTTTTTGCCGTGGCGGTTACCTGGGTAGCCGTGTTTCAGGGGTATGATACTATCCCGACTTCAGAAGGTATTAGCCGTGCCACCACGCGCACCGTGGTATATGCATCGCTGGCTGTGCTTGGTTTGGATTTTATTTTGACTGCGGTTATGTTTGGAGATTTATAGCATGCGAATTAGAACGATGGAGCTGTCAGTCGGCGCTTTCATGGTTGCCGGTTTTCTGGCGCTGGTATTTTTGGCTGTTAAGGTCAGTGGATTGTCTTTGGATTCTGCGGAAAAAACCTACAGAGTGTCTGCCAGCTTTGAAAATGCGGGTGGTTTGACAGTTCGCGCTAAAGTAACCATGGCCGGTGTGGTAATTGGCCGGGTGGCTGCCATTCATCTTGATAAAGAAGATTATGTGGCTGTAGTGGAAATGGATATTTTTAAGCAGTTTGATAATTTATCAATAGATTCAACGGCTTCTATTCTTACCGCCGGTGTGTTGGGGGAAAAATACATTGGCATTATGGTGGGTGCTGAAGAAGAATATTTAACGGATGGCGATGAAATCGATGATACCCAGTCAGCTTTTGTGCTCGAAGAGCTGGTGAGTAAGTTCTTGTTTGATAAGGTCGCAGAGGGCGAATAAACTCATGACTCAAGCCGGTATTCAGCAGCAAGATTCGCACACCGCACTGGTATCTGGAGTGATTGATGTAACCACCGCCACGGGCTTGAAATCCGAGGGTGAAGCCTTGCTTAAAAAGCTTGAGAATACGGTGGTGATTGATCTTTCCGGTATCGAGCACTCCGACAGTGTTGGCGTGTCAGTGCTGCTGGTTTGGATGAGGGCTGCTGCCAGGCTGGATAAAAATATCCAGTTTCGGGATATGCCTCCCAAAATGTTTGATGTGGCCCGTGTCAGTGGCTTGGATGCGGTATTTCCCCTTATATATTCATCTGCGGTGCGCTCTTAAAATCAGTCCCCACTGGCTTGGGTTGCCCGTTCTATTGTATTATGCCCGCCCCTGTTTTTTTATTTCTTTGTCTTAACCCTGTCAAGAAGGTTGATTAATGGACGCAAACGACATCAAAACACGCCTTGAAAACGGTATAGATACAACTGAAGTACATGTTCAGCTCGATGGTAATAAGTGCCATGTTGTTGTGGTTGCAGACGTTTTTGAGAGTGTCAGGTCGGTAAAAAAACAGCAGATGGTTTATGGCTGTTTAAACGATCTGATCAGTAGTGGTGCACTCCACGCTGTTACTATGCAAACGCTGACCCCGGCAGAATGGGAGCAAAAAAAGAAATTCGGTAACCCAGTCGGTTGATCCCAGGCACTGAATAAAAAGGTTATTGGCTAAATCCAGCGTGTTGAATCAACCCGTTCCAGTTAACAAATAAAGCGGTTTTTCTGATAAGAGGCAATTCATGGACAAGTTAATCATTACCGGTGGCGCCCAGTTGGATGGTGAGATTCGAATTTCCGGGTCAAAGAACTCATCATTGCCCGTGTTGGCGGCAACGCTTCTCACAGATGATCCGATGACCGTTTGTAATTTGCCGCATCTGCAAGATGTCACCACCATGATTGAGTTGCTCGGCCAGATGGGCATAGAGCTGATTATCGACGACAAGATGAATGTGGAGATCGTAGCGGGCACCATTAAAGAGCTACATGCTCCCTATGAATTGGTAAAAACCATGCGAGCCTCCATTCTGGTGCTGGGGCCGTTGGTGGCTCACTTTGGCGAAGCTCATGTGTCGCTGCCCGGAGGGTGCGCCATTGGTAGCCGCCCGGTTAATCTTCATTTGCATGGTTTAGAGCAAATGGGTGCCGAGATAAAAGTCGAGCAGGGTTATATTCATGCCAAATCACCAGGCCGTCTTAAAGGTGCTCGCCTGGTGTTGGATACCGTCACCGTAACCGGTACCGAAAATTTAATGATGGCGGCCGCGTTAGCCGATGGCGTTACCATTATTGAAAACGCCGCCCGCGAGCCGGAAGTGGTGGATCTTGCCAACTGTATTAACAAAATGGGTGGGGATGTTCGCGGAGCGGGCACAGATACCCTGGAAATTCATGGCGTGGAAAAACTCCATGGCTGTGAATACAGCGTGATTCCTGATCGAATCGAAACCGGTACTTATCTGGTAGCGGGAGCCGTTACCCGTGGCCGTGTTAAAGTCAAAGACACCTGCCCGAAAATTATTGATTCAGTATTGCTTAAACTGGAAGAAGCCGGTGCCCATATCGCCACAGGCGATGACTGGATTGAAGTGGACATGAAAGGCAATCTGCCCAAAGCAGTGAATATTCGCACGGCACCTTATCCGGCATTTCCCACCGATATGCAGGCGCAGTTCACAACGCTGAACGCCATTGCCGAAGGTACGGGTACGATTCACGAAACCGTGTTCGAAAATCGTTTTATGCATGCATCAGAATTAATCCGCATGGGAGCAGATATTCAGCTTGAAGGTAACACAGCGATTATTCGCGGGGTAAAAGATCTGTATGCAGCGCCAGTGATGGCGACCGACCTGCGAGCCTCGGCAAGCCTGGTGATTGCTGGCCTGGTTGCCCATGGCGACACCGTGGTTGACCGTATTTACCATATTGATCGTGGCTACGAATGTATTGAAGAAAAAATGCAGTTGCTGGGAGCGCAGATTCAACGTGTTCCGGGTTAGTGCTTGGTAACGCTAAAGCATGATTACCAAATCTTAAGAACTAAATCTTTATCAGGCAGCAAAATTTAGTAAAGAGTCAGGCGAGTCCATGAGTTCAGCAGCACCCATTACCATCGCTCTTTCCAAAGGGCGAATTTTAAAAGAAACACTACCTCTACTGAAGGAAGCAGGCATTGAGTTGCTAGAAGACCCTGCCAAAAGTAGAAAGCTGATTTTTCCAACCACCAAAGATAACGTGAATATCGTTATTATTCGTGCCACCGATGTACCAACGTTTGTAGAGCATGGTGCGGCCGATATTGGTGTGGCAGGTAAAGATGTATTGATGGAACACGGAGCCCGCGGTGTTTACGAACCATTGGATTTGCAGATTGCCAAATGTAAGCTGATGGTGGCCGGTCCTGTAGATGCACCAGCCGTTGAAGGCCGCTTAAGAGTGGCCACCAAATTTATCAATATCACCCGCAATTATTTTGCCGCCCAGGGGCGGCAAGTGGATGTGATCAAATTATATGGTTCCATGGAGCTTGCACCACTGGTGGGTTTGGCTGATCGCATTGTTGATGTGGTTGATACTGGCAACACCTTAAAAGCCAATGGCTTGGAACCCACCGAGCTGATTGCCTATGTCAGCTCGCGCCTGATTGTGAATAAGGCGGCGATGAAAATGAAACATACCGCTATTCAGGGATTAATTGACCAACTTGCTATAGCTTTAAAGAACCGTCATTAATCACGTAGCAAAGCAACATATTGGCGAACGCAAAAATAAAAGATACAAAAAAGGTAACAGCATGTCATCTGTGATCAATCGTCTGGATCAGGCGCAGCCCGACTTTGATGAAAAACTGGATCAATTATTGGCTTGGGAATCGGTATCCAACACCGACGTACAGCAAACAGTGGCCGATATAGTGAATGATGTGCGCCATCGGGGTGATCAGGCATTGCTTGAATACACCCGCCGGTTCGATGGTGTTGATGTTGCCAGCGCTGCTGATCTGGTGGTGCCTAAAAAGCGTTTATTAGCCGCGTTGGACGCGATAGACCCGGTGCAGCGTGAAGCCTTGCAGATTGCCGCTGACCGGGTGCGTAGTTATCACCAGCATCAGAAACAGGATTCCTGGCAGTATCAGGAAGCTGATGGCACCGTGCTGGGCCAGAAAGTTACCCCCCTGGATCGGGCGGGCTTATATGTTCCCGGGGGCAAGGCGTCGTATCCGTCCTCCGTACTGATGAATGCTATTCCGGCAAAAGTGGCAGGTGTTGAGCAGGTAGTCATGGTGGTGCCTACCCCCGGTGGCGAAGTCAACGAAACCGTGTTTGCGGCGGCGGCTATTGCCGATGTGGACAAGGTGATTACCGCAGGCGGCGCTCATGCCGTTGCCGCTTTGGCCTATGGTACGGATACGGTGCCACGGGTTGATAAAATCGTCGGCCCTGGAAATATCTACGTGGCAACAGCAAAGCGCATGGTTTTTGGTCAGGTGGGCATTGATATGATTGCCGGCCCTTCAGAAATTATGATTGTCTGTGATGGTAAGACCGATCCGGACTGGATTGCCATGGATCTGTTTTCTCAGGCCGAGCACGATGAAGATGCACAGTCCATTCTGGTCTGCCACGATGCCGCTTACTTGGAGCAGGTGGAAGCCGCTATTGTTAAACTGTTGCCATCGCTGGAACGTGAAGACATTGCCACCAAGTCACTAAAAACCCGTGGTGCCTTGATTAAAGTGGCTGACCTGAATGCAGCCGTCGAACTGATTAACCGCATCGCACCGGAACATCTGGAATTATCCGTTGAAAACCCCGAAGCTCTGCTGCCTGCCATTCGCCATGCCGGTGCCATTTTTATGGGGCGTTATACCGCAGAAGCCTTGGGCGATTACTGTGCCGGGCCGAACCATGTGTTGCCCACCTCAAGCACTGCCAGGTTCTCCTCGCCGCTGGGTGTTTATGATTTTCAAAAACGCAGTTCTTTAATTAACTGTTCGGCGCAGGCGGCCAGCGTACTGGGTAAAACCGCCTCCATTCTGGCACGCAGTGAAGGCCTGACAGCACATGCCCGTTCGGCAGAATATCGTATCAAGAATGCTGAGTAGGGCTTTCGGAGTCTGTTAATAATTAAGAGAGATAATGAGTGCGGGTGTTGAAAGTTAGGTAACGGCTTTGATGAAATTGTTCAGTGCATACAAAGGAAAAATTTAAATTTGATGGCTTGGCTTGTCATTTAAATGTCGCTAAAAATTTGGAAACTGAAATTTTATTATCTACTAAAGGTATTTAGTTGATTATGCTAACGAATAGCTTAGCGGAATAACTGGTGTGGCTTGTTAGCAAAGTGTTTGTTTTAAATCGTTCATAAAAAATTACATGGAGAGAACTAAAAAATGAAGAAAATTTTGACCTTATCGTTAATCGTTGCAGTTTTGTCAGGTTGTGGAACACTGAATAACGCCCTTGTCGAAAAAACCAAGACAGTGGAGTATTACCGTATATTTGATATTAAAACCAAAGCTGACAGGTATGTTGTCTCGGACTCTGCAAGTAACGGCCTTGGCCGTAATGTTAACGATGCGCAGGAAGCAAGGCCAATACCAACTTCTTCGGAGCTTCCTTCTAAACCTGGTCGCTTTAGCTTGATTAACCCGCTTGAAGGCTCAAAGTTTGCAGCGCTTGCGGCAAGCGGTGGCAGTATTGGTTTTAAAATTGCAACATGTGAAAATGCAGCTTGGTCAGCTAATGCTACACGCACAATAAGAGGGCAATCACAACTAAAACTTACAGCATGTTTATTTCCTTATGTGGACGGATACCATCTAGATTTATATGCCACTTTTATGAAGAAAGAAGGCGGTTTTATGGAGTTAAGCCGCCAAGCTGCTAGTGCTATGGTGGGTACTCCTGAAGAATGGACGGAGAAAACCTTCCTGGATATTGTGCGACAAATAAGGAAAGATACGGGTGCCAAGATCATTTTTATCGAAGGTTATCCAAAGCCACAAGGTACACCTTGGTTGGATGATGGGGAATCGGTTTCTTCAGAAAGCTAGAACATAACCAATGCGTTAACTAGCGCTGGTTTTAAGCTGCGCTTCAAGCCAGCCCGTTACGCAGGTGTTAATAATTAAGAGAGAAAGATAATGAATAAGGGTATTGAACGTTGGGTGCGTGAAGATATTCGTGCCTTGTCTGCTTACCATGTGGCAGATGCCTCTGGAATGATCAAGCTGGATGCTATGGAAAACCCTTATCATTGGCCCGACTCGCTGAAACAGGAATGGCTGAAGGAACTGGCCGACAGTGAACTGAATCGTTACCCTGATCCTGAAGGGCGTGATGTTAAAAACGGCTTGCGAGCCTGTTTTAATATTGATGAGCTGCAAAGCATTATGCTGGGTAATGGTTCTGATGAACTTATTCAGTGCATTGCAATGGCACTGGCTGCACCGGGCAGAAAAGTGCTGGCCCCTGAGCCCAGCTTTGTGATGTATAAAATGATCGCCACCTTTGTGGGTATGGATTATATCGGTGTGCCACTGGATAAAAACTTTCAGTTAGATATGCCTGCCATGTTGGCGGCTATTGATCAGCATCAACCGGCTGTTATTTTTCTGGCGCAACCGAATAACCCCACTGGCACCCGCTACCCTGAAAGTGATTTACGATCCATATTGAATAAAGCAGAAGGCCTGGTGGTCATTGATGAAGCCTATATCGCTTTTACCGATGCCGATGCGTTACCTTTGCTGGAAGAGTTCGACAATCTGGTGGTGATGCGTACTTTATCGAAAGCGGGGCTGGCCGGTTTGCGCTTGGGCTTTTTGGTGGGTTCGCCTGCGTGGATAGAAGAATTTAATAAGGTTCGGCTCCCCTACAATATCAATATACTTACCCAGGTTTCCGTGAGTTTTGCATTACGAAACTACGAAGTGCTGCAACGCCAGACCGATGCCATTAAAAAAGATCGCAATATGTTAACGCAGCGGTTGGAAAGTATTGGCTTAGATGCCATCTGGCCCAGCCAGGCTAATTTTATTTTAGTCAGAACCCCTAAAGATACTGCGAAAACGATCTTTGATGACATGAAGAATCATGGTGTACTGGTGAAGTGTTTGCACGGGGCGCATCCAATGCTGAAAGATTGCCTGCGCTTAACCATCGGCACGCCAAAAGAAAACGAAGTAATGTTTCTGGCGCTTCAACAGGCATTGCAGGCGGTACTTCGTCGCTAGGCTGCTCCGCAGTTCGCATTGCCTGTAAAGACTATTTCGGCGTGGGGCGTTCACCAACTCTGGCCACAATGTTATGTTTGTGGCCTTTGCGAATAACGGATATAGCTACATTTTCGCCGGGGTGTTTGCTGGAAATAAATTCCAGTGCGTCTTTCGGATTCACGATGGGGCTGCCGTTGATTTCGGTAATCACATCACCGGGAATTACTCCCGCCTGATCAGCAGGGCCATTTTTAAACACGCCGGACACTAAAATTCCCGGAACGAATTGCATATTCAGTGCATTGGCTAAACCCTGAGTTAATATTTGTGGTTCTATCCCCAGCCAGCCGCGAATAACCGATCCATGCTCAACAATCTGCATCATAATCTGCCGCGCAAGGTTCACGGGGATGGCAAAACCGATGCCCTGTGATCCGCCCGATTTGGAATAAATGGCTGTGTTGATTCCCATTAATTCGCCCTGGGTGTTAATCAGTGCCCCGCCTGAATTACCGGGGTTGATGGCCGCGTCCGTTTGAATAAAATCCACAAAGGTACTTAAATTGGCCTGGTTGCGACCAAGTGCACTGATAATTCCCTGAGTTACTGTTTGCCCCACACCGAAGGGGTTGCCAATCGCTAATACCAGATCGCCCACGCGGGTATGCTGGTGATTCGCCAGGGTAATGGCGGGAAGGTTAGACATTTCAATATACAGCACGGCCAGGTCGGTTTCCGGGTCGGTGCCCACCACGGCGGCCAGCGCTTCCCGGCCATCGAACAATGCCACTTTGATTTCGTCGGCACCCGCGATCACGTGGTTGTTGGTTAAAACATAACCCGATGGGCTGACAATTACTCCCGATCCCAGGCTGGATTGCATTCGCTGCCGTCTGGGGACGTTGTTCATGCCAAAAAAACGCCTGAAAACCGGGTCATCATAAAGTGGATGATACTTGCGGGTAATAATTTTGCTGGTATAAATGTTCACCACCGATGGCTGTGCCTTGGCAACGGCGTTGGCGTAACTTTGTGGCGCATTCACAGATACCGGCGGCGTATCATGGCCTGTTTCAATAAAAGTCACCGGGTTGCTGTGGTTTTTATCAGGCAGCAGCGCGATGATAACAAGAGCCACAATAAGGCCGGTAATAGCGGGCAATGTAAACCGTTTTAATGCACTCATAATTGGTGTCGGTGTTTTTCTGTTTATGGGTGAATCTACTGAGCAGGCGAAAGTAAGTGGTCGTGTTTTGCTACAGGTGTTTCGCTATATAATGTGGGCTATTACTGAATGGTTCAAGCTTGTTGCCCAAATAAGCTAAACAGATTAAATAAGCACGACCGAATTCATTCAATGGCTCTAAAAATTTAATAACATCGAGAAAAAGTGAAATGGCTTTACGAGACAGCATCGACCAGGCTTTAAAAGAATTATTGCAGCCACAGTTTTTTAAGGACTATGCACCAAACGGGTTGCAGGTTGAAGGCAAGGCAGATATTCATCGGGTGGTGTCTGGGGTAACGGCAAGTCAGGCGTTGATTGATCAGGCGATAGAATCCGGTGCGGATGCGCTGTTGGTACACCACGGTTATTTCTGGAAAGGGGAAAACCCTGCGCTGGTGGGCATGAAATATCGCCGTATAAAAGCCCTGATTGCCAATGACATCAATCTGTTTGCGTATCACCTGCCATTAGATGCGCACCCGCAACTGGGTAACAATGTGCAGTTGGCAAAAAAGCTGGGCATTGAAATCACCGGGCCGCTGGAATTGGGCAACGACAGAAGTATCGGTAATGTTGGCCTGCTCAGTCAGGCGTGCAGTGGCGAGCAGTTTTCCCGCCATATTGCCCATTGTTTGGCGCGGGAACCACTGCATATTGCCGGCAGTGATCGCCCCATTCAGCGGGTTGCCTGGTGTACCGGTGGGGCGCAGGGCTATATTGAGCTGGCCATTGATCAGGGCGTTGATGCGTTTATCACTGGTGAAGTGTCGGAGCAGACCACCCATCTTGCCAGGGAGCATGGTATTCATTTTTTTGCGGCAGGGCATCATGCCACAGAGCGTTACGGGGCAGCGGCGGTGGGTGCCTGGCTGGCTGAAAAATTTAAGATAAATCATCAATTTATTGATATTGATAATCCTGTTTAAGTAGTAATTGCTGCGAATTAAAAAAACGCAGTCATCCAGGTGCCAACCAGTGTGCTAATCCATGTATAATGCCACCGTTTTTTTGATCTTCAGCGGTCGCGAATGAGAGGTTTTGCGGTTGCATCTTAATCATTAATGTAAATCTGACGGAAGAAAGAATGTCGAATCTTGTAAAGCCCCATGGCAGCAATGAACTGAAACCATTATTGCTGGAAGGGGAGGCGTTAGCTGCCGAGAAGGCACGTGCTGCATCACTCCCGCAAATTAACCTGAGTTCCCGCGAAACCGGCGATCTTATCATGTTGGGCATCGGTGGTTTTACGCCACTGGAAGGCTTCATGGGTAAGGCCGACTGGCAAGGCGTGTGCGACAACATGACCATGGCCAATGGTTTGTTCTGGCCCATTCCCATTACTAAATCTGTTTCTCAGGCAGAAGCCGACAGCATTGAAGAAGGCAGCGATATTGCGCTGGTTGATGCTGAAAGCGGTGAGCTGATGGGCACCATGACGGTTACTGAAAAATACACCATTGATAAAGCCCATGAGTGCCAGACCGTGTTTAAAACCACCGATGAAGAGCACCCCGGTGTGAAGATGGTCATGGCTCAGGGCGATGTGAATCTGGCTGGCCCGGTTAAAGTATTTTCTCAGGGTGAATTCCCCGAGAAATACAAGGGTACCTACATGACACCTGCTGAAACCCGTGCCCTGTTTGAATCAAAAGGCTGGAACACCGTGGCAGCCTTCCAGACCCGAAATCCGATGCACCGCTCCCATGAACATTTGGCGAAAATTGCTATCGAAATATGTGATGGCGTGATGGTGCACTCTTTGCTGGGTAAGTTAAAGCCCGGTGATATTCCCGCCGAAGTTCGCCAAAACGCAATCGCCGTGTTGATTGATAAGTATTTTGTGAAGGATACCGTTGTTCAGTCAGGTTATCCGCTGGATATGCGTTATGCTGGCCCCCGTGAAGCCTTGTTGCACGCCTTATTCCGCCAGAACTACGGTTGCTCCCACTTGATTGTAGGCCGCGACCACGCGGGTGTTGGTGATTATTACGGCCCATTCGATGCCCATCATATTTTCGATGAAATCCCCAAGGATGCATTACTGACTCAGCCGCTTAAAATCGATTGGACTTTCTGGTGTAACGAGTGCGGCACCATGGCCTCCATGCGCACCTGCCCCCATGATGCCGATGATCGTGTGCTGGTATCAGGCACCAAACTGCGTAAGGCCCTGTCTGAAGGGGGTGAAGTTGCTGATAACTTCAGTCGCCCGGAAGTGTTAAAGATTCTACGCGAATACTACGCAAGCCTTGCAGACCATGAGAAAGTAAAAGTCGAGCTTACCGGCCACTCAGCCAAGTAGGCCGGCTTTTCTGTTAAATCTGACTATAACTGCTAATAAAGGTGCATTTTCGTGCGGGTAATCCGCTTGCGAAAAGCACCTTTTAGCTATCAATTTTTCATCAAAAGTTTATTAAAAGCCCCTTTATTATTCATATATGTATGGTAATTTGGAAACCATATAGCCAATCCGGCTGGGAGAGGGATATGAAAACAATAATAAAAGCTGTGTTTGGGATAACACTGTGTGTCATTTGGAGTGCTACTGCTCAGGCTGCCACTCAATATCATCGCCTGGTATGGGATGCTGATCCCGCGCATCAGGCCACTATCGGTTTTTCTCCGCAAGGGGAAAGTAAAGATCCTTATGTGCTGTATGGGACTGATACTAACGAACAAAACTGGGTAAACGCACCGGTTACCAATACTTATTCTTTTCAGGTTGGCCTGGTTAACCACTTTGTTCGTTTGGCGGGGCTGCCTGCAAATTCGCCGGTTTATTATCGAGTTTGTGATCAGGATGGCTGTGGCCAGCGTTTCTGGTTTAAAACAGCACCAACCGACAACTCCCCGTTTGTGGTGGTGGCGGGTGGTGATACCCGCGCAGGCTGGAGTAATCGAAAAGCAGGAAACCGGTTGATCGCAAAAATCCGCCCGTTATTTATTATGCACGGCGGTGATTACACCAACCTGAATCTATTTATTGATATGGGTACTTACCTTTCGGATTGGCAGTATACGTTTTCCAGCGATCAAATCGATGGTAAGGAATATAAGCGTATTTACCCGTTTGTGCCCACTCATGGCAACCATGAAGACAACGACTACGCCACTTTGTGTAAAGTGTTTGGTGTGGATTTTAATCGGGATGGTAACTGCGATAAATTCGATACCTATGGCGCTTTTAATATTTCGCCGCTGCTGCGCGTTTATACGCTGAACAGTCAGTATAAAAACAGTGGTTATGCATCATATGCGGCGGCTATGAACGAATGGTTGCTGAACGACTTGGATCAGAATGCTGACACCACAATATGGCGCTTTGCACAGTATCACAAGCCGATGTTCCCGCATTATGCTGGTAAACCTGCCAACACCGAACTGTTCGATTGGTGGGCGGAAGCATTTTATCAGTATGGTATGAATCTGGTGGTGGAGTCTGATACTCATATCAACAAGATAACAAAAGCGTTAAAACCGGAAGGGGATGATTTTGTTGCCACCACCGATGGCGGTACGGTCTTTGTGGGTGAAGGCAGCTGGGGTTCGCCTGCGCGTTCGGCGAATCATCCGAAAGACTGGACGATTGATCTGGCCAGTATCCAGCAGTTTAAAGTTATTCAAGTTACACCAGAGCGGATTGTTATGGGTACTGCCCAGTTTGATGACACTGCTGAAACGCTGACCAGACAACAACGTATGGCGGACACAAAGGTATTGCCAGAGGGTATCAGCTGGTGGCTGGCAAACCATATCGGTGCCCAGCTTAAGCTGTCTAAGGCGGCTAATCAGTTAAGTATTATTGTTAACGATGATAATTCGCAAGACGAAGATAAATTCGTATCGTTGGCATTAACCGACGACGTATTTGTCGCCCAGGGTCGGGCGGACATCAATTTTAATGACAGCACTAATGATTTGTCGGTTGATGGCTTCGATTTTAACTATGGCGAACAGGCATCTCTGTTTAAATTTGATCTCATGGGTATGTCATCTTGTATTGATACTGATTCTGCTGTGCTGATGCTGGATGTGAAAAGCAAGTCGAACGGAGAGTTTGGTATATTCCCGGCACAACAGCCCTGGAATGAAGAGACTGCCACCTGGAATTCGGCTATGAATATAGCGAGTGATCCTGTGGCGACGTTTGTACCTTACGCAAAAGGCCGTTTGGAGATTGATCTGAGCAGTACGGGTATTATTCAGCGCTGGCTGGCAGAAGGAAACTACGGCCTGGTGATTAAAACAGAAGCTTCTAAAGGGGCCAGTTTTGCATCCAGAGAGTCTGGCCATGGCGCTGTGCTCAAACTTGCTTACAACGAGCTGGCTGAGTGTGACGGTCTGACGGTTGTTGAAGTTGCCAATCAGGCGTTATTAAAAAACGAATTTGACGGTGTTAATGAAGAAGTGGTGCTTGCCTTCAGTTTAAACAGCAATAATGACAACGCTCAACTGGAGCAGATCGCGGTGGCTGCACAGGGTGATCTGGATGAAACACAGCTGGCGGCTGTTGGCTTATATATTGATGAAAACCAGGATGGTATCGCTGCTGCTGGTGAGCGGGTGGCCAGTGGTGTTTACGAAAACGATAATGGCGAACTGGTATTTTTATTATCGGAACCTTACCGTCTGCCAGCCGGTGATGCCCATTTGCTGGTTACTTACCGGTTTTAATTGCAGGAGGCTTGGCCATGAACAACCTTATTAAAAACCTGTCCCTTTTGGCTGTTGTTAGTTTGCTGGCAGCTTGCGGGGGTAACGGCAATAATGGAAGTAAACTTGAGGAAGGCGATACGCCAGCAACTCCCCCCCAGGCGTTTAGTGTGCGCCTCGATAGTGTGGTGGTCAGGCGCATCAGTAATGGTGATACCATTAGTGTGGACACCGAAGGAGTCAATAGTGGCAGCTTAACGGTTGCCTCCTCAGCCGTCACAGAAAAAGAATAATTATTCATTGGCTGATAGCAGTGATCATTTCGGGAAACCAGAGAATTCGGTAAATCAGTGAAACGCTCTATTTCCTGGGTTGTGTTTCATTTCGGCGCAGTGGCTTGTGCGGCTGTGAGCCTTGCAACCGGGTTCAGAATAGCCGTTCTTAATCACCCGGCTTTGTTGTGGTTTGACTCGGTTTTACCGCAAGGTAATGTGCATTCTGTTCATATCGTTTCTGGCTTTACGCTGGCAGCTATTAGCAGCGTCTATTTTTTGCAAACTGTTGTTCGTAGCCTGTCGCGCTTCTTTAATCAGTCTTCTATTCCGGCCTCACCCCAGAATGCTTATCACCGTTTGGTTCAGTGGTTCGGATATCTGATCATTCCGTTGCTACTGGCATCGGGTATGTTGTTTTTTTTCGATCAGTCTTATTGGATATCGTTGTTGCATCTGCATTTTATAGCGGCCTGCTTGTTGTTAGTTTATGTGGTTCTTCACGGTGGTGGCTACTTTGTGCATTTTGGCAATGCCATATTTAAAAGAATACTGCTTGCTGAAATGCGGCACCGAACTGTACAGCTTGCTATCGTTGCCGCTGCGTTGATTATTGGTGTTGGTGGTTATTGGGCATGGGGGAGCAAACCGGTGCAGCCGTTAACGGTAGCCGCCATGGACATTAACCGGTTTATGGATATTGATGGCAAAGCCAATGAGCCTGTGTGGCAGCAAGCCAGCAAATTGACCGTACAAACCCATGGTGGAGCCAACTTTAATCACGGCAGTACCCCGGTGACTATTCAAGCGGCTGAAAATGGTGTGGAGGCCTATTTTTTATTTACCTGGAATGATCCTGATAAAAGCTTGCGGCATTTACCCCTGGTTAAAAAGGAGCAGGGTTGGCAGGTTCAGCACAATGGCTTCTATGAATTTAATGAAGTGGAATTCTATGAAGATAAATTTGCGGTGATGCTGTCAGATCATTGCGAATCTGCTGCGGCAGCAACGGTGCACCTGGGAAGCAAGCCGCTGGCTGATAAACCAGCTAACTGGCATGGCAAGGGTTATCACTATGCGCAGGATGGCCATGTCAGAGATGTATGGCACTGGAAGGCGGTCAGAACCAATGATATGTACCTGGCCGATGATAACTTTTTCGGTGCACCGCAACCGGCAAGACCGGGCGAGCGTCGTTATTCGGCAGGTTATCTGGCCGATGGTAAAGAATCCGGTGCCTATGTCAGCAACTGGTTATGGTTCCAGCCCGATTCAATCGTTCCCCGAAGAATCCCTAAACAGGAGGGCATGATTGCACCTTATCAAAATCATACGCCGAACCAGTCATGGGTTATTTCCTGGTTTGATTATGAACCTTACCAGCCTCAGAAAGATCAATATCCGGTGGGCACCGTTATGCCATCAGTGTTGTACCGCTCCAACCGCTTCGAGGGTGATCGTGCCGATGTGCGGGCGCGGGGTACCTGGCAAAATGGCCAATGGACACTGGAAATTGCCCGGCGTTTAAATACCGGCTCGAAAAATGATGTGCCGCTTGCCGACGGTGTTTGTATGTGGGTATCCGCATTTGATCACAGTCAGGTAGCCCATACTCGCCATCATCAGGCGATCAAGCTGATGTTCGAGGGGTACCGCAATGATTAAGCGTTTTTTTATTCTGCTGGCGCTCTTTATGGCCCTGTTAATATTTGTGGCTTTACAGCAGCCGGTGAAGCCGCAACCGCTTAGCGGTGCTTTGCAGAAAGTAAACAGCCGAGGTGAAACCCTGTTACCTTGGGAGGGGCCTTGGGCCTGTGTTTATGATCACCAGCGTGGGCTGCTGTGGGAAGTTAAAACCGACAGCGAAACCATTCATGATGGTTATTGGAGTTATTCATGGTTTAACGGTGCTGTGGGCAAATCGAATGGTGGTGATTGTTATTTTGAAAAAGACCGCTGCGATACTTTGGACTTGATTCAACGAACTAATCAGGAAAAACTGTGTGGTGTGGATGGCTGGCGTCTGCCAACGGTTGCAGAATTAAGGTCTTTAATTGAAACCGATGTACGGCCTGATGCGCCCATGATTGCCAGTGCTTTTTTTCCGCAAACACGGCGCGGTGATTATTGGACGAATCAACACGGCAAGCCCCTGGGTGCTACTTTTCGTTATCTGAAAGAGGGGGCGGTGGCCGTTAGTTTTCTTGATGGTAAAACCCACACGCTGCCTTATCGAAACGCTGCCTTTTTAAGGCTGGTTTCCAGCGAATACCGAAAAGCTGATCACTAATAAACCTGCTTTAAGTTTAGTTGGCAGGTTTATGCAATCCGTAGTCTTCGGCCAGTGTTCCTTTTTCGCTGGGTGCTTTCGGTGCGTAATCTTTTGGCGGTTGTGCGCCGGCAATGTCAAACTGTGCATCCTCTTCTTCTTTCGGGCTGCTTGCTTCCAATGTCAGAAATTCTTCACGTTGTTTTTCCAGCTGTTCGGCTGATTCTTCGTTGAGTTTAAAACTTTTTGGTGGTTGCGTGAAAGATTCCGCAGCATCTTCCAGGTGTTTTTGTACTGAAATGTAGTCTTTCGTCAGTTTATTCACTAACTTTGCTGTATTGTTAAAATGCTGGTTAACGTTTTCACGATAGGCGGTGAATTCTTCCTGAAGCTCGCGTAGTTGCCTTTCGATAGATGACTCTGACCGGCTTGCACGCATTATCAAGAAACAGCCAAAGGCACCTGAAGCAACCCCTGCTAAAAACAGAATCACACTTGTTAAACTCATACTTTACCTCTGGCCTGGTATTTATAATTTTTGCGTTTGGCTGATATTATAACGACTTTTCAGCATAATACAGTGCTTACCAAGCGTAACCAAATGCTACAGCTTCGTTATACACCCGTTATAGGTATTCAATGCAAAGCTTTCCAGGAAAAGAAATCCGTTTATTTATTCCAGGCCCGCAAGGTCAGCTACAGGCGATAGCAACGCCAGCCAGGCAGGTTGGTGGCGAACATGCAGGAACGTCGAAAAATAGTCGCGAAAATGTTGCGATTGTGTGTCACCCCCATTCTTTAATGGGCGGCACTATGAATAACAAGGTGGTGCATACTGTAGCCCGAGCCCACCGGGATGCGGGGCATCATGTGGTGCGATTTAATTTTCGGGGTGTTGAGCAAAGTGAAGGTGAATATGCTCATGGTGTTGGTGAAACTGATGATGTGCTGGCGGTGCTCGCCTGGGTGAAAGCTCTTTTGCCCAATGCAAATATCTGGCTGGCCGGATTTTCCTTTGGTTCTTTTGTGGTTGCAAGAACCCTTCGGCTGGCATTAGATGAAGGCTATAACATTCATCATCTGCTGCTGATCGCGCCAGCAGTCGAGAACTATGCGTTTTATGAACTGACTGAGTTTGGTGTGCCAATGGCGATGGTTTATGGCGATGCCGATGAGGTGGTTAATCCTGTGCGCATTGCAGAATGGTTTGAAACAGTCACGACGGATAAACGACTAAGCACTCTGGCGGGTGCCGGGCATTTCTTTCATGGGCGGCTCACTGATTTGAAGGCAGCCGTGCAAGCACTTTGTTTCTAGGGGGGGCGGCTAGACACTATCAGATCTGTGCGGTAGAGTTCGCGCCAATCTATAGAGGCAGGGTGAATGGAGTATTTGTATGACCCCCATCGAATGCTACAAAAAAGACCTTGAGCGTGATGATTTCAGTTACGATGCTGCGCAGGAAATGGCGGTGCAACACCTTGATCATTTGTATCATGAGTTGGTGTTGCGGCATGAGATGAGGCCCAAATCCTGGGTTTCGCGTTTTCGCCCCCGATCCAACAAATCCATTGAACCCACAAAGGGGGTTTATTTTTGGGGTGGCGTAGGTCGTGGTAAAACCTATCTGGTAGATACCTTCTACGACAGTTTGCCTTTCAGGCGCAAAATGCGGGTTCATTTCCATCGTTTTATGCAGCATGTTCACCGTGATCTACGAGAGCTTCAAGGGGAAAAAAACCCCTTGGAAATAGTGGGTAAGCGCATTGCTGATAATGCTCTGGTGCTTTGTTTTGATGAGTTCTTTGTGACCGATATCACCGATGCCATGATTCTTGCCGAATTGATGGATCAGTTGTTTTCCAGAGGAGTCACTCTGGTGGCGACCTCCAATATCGTGCCAGAGTTGTTGTATGAGAATGGTTTGCAGCGGGCAAGGTTTCTTCCGGCGATCGATCTGATTCAAAAGTATACGCAAGTGATTAATGTGGATTCCGGTATTGACTACCGGTTAAGAGCGTTGGAACAGGCAGAAATTTTCCATAGCCCGCTGGATGAGGCAGCCGGCACCTGCATGACCTCGGCTTTCGAGTCATTGGCACCAGAGCCGGGTGAAAAGGATGTAATGATCGAAATCGAAGGGCGGGATATACCTGCGTTGCGGGTAGCCGATGACGTGCTTTGGTGTGATTTTGCGGCGCTGTGTGATGGCCCCCGCAGCCAGAACGACTATATCGAAATTGCCCGTATTTATCATGCGGTGCTGGTAAGTGATGTGCCAGTGATGACGGGTGGCAGCGATGACCTGGCGCGTCGTTTCGTCAATATGGTTGATGAATTCTATGATAGAAACGTCAAACTGATTATTTCCGCTGCTGCTGATATTGATCATCTGTATACAGGGAGCAATCTGGCGTTTGTGTTCGAGCGTACCAAAAGCCGTTTGGTGGAAATGCAATCCCACGAGTATCTGGCAAGGCCCCACAAGCCTTAGCAGGCTGTTGCAAGGCTAGGGTGCCGGATAAACGTACTCTTTGTGGGTGGCTTCAAGCTCTTTCAGCAGCTCCTTCGATAGCACCAGCTCAGAACTGCTAAGGTTACTTTTTAGCTGCGCCATACTGGTGGCACCAATAATGTTAGAGGTAACAAACGGACGTGATGTCACATAAGCAATAGCCATTTGTGACAAGTCCAGCTGATGCTTCCTGGCAACCTCCAAATAGCGCTCTGTGGCTTTCATGGCCTGCGGGTTGGTGTATCTTGAAAACTGTTTGAACAGCGTCAGACGGGCACCTTCAGGCCACTGGTTGTTCAGGTATTTTCCCGAGAGCATACCGAAAGCCAGGGGTGAATAGGCCAGCAGTCCTACATTCTCGCGGTGGGATATCTCGGCCAACCCCACTTCAAAAGAACGGTTAAGCAGGCTGTAGGGGTTTTGTATGGAAACAGTTCTTGGCCAGCCTCGTTGTTCGGCCAGTTGCAGAAATCGCATGGTGCCCCACGGTGTCTCATTGGAAAGCCCGATGTGGCGGACTTTACCGCTGGCGACGGCTTTATCAAGAGCTTCAAGGGTTTCTTCAATAGGAGTCATTGACTCGTTCGGATTGTGTTTGTACCCCAGCGGGCCGAAAAAGTTAGTGTGGCGATCTGGCCAATGCAGCTGATAGAGGTCGATATAATCGGTTTTCAGTCGTTTCAGGCTGCCTTCCAGCGCCTGGTTGATATGCGCTTGATTAAAGTGGGTCTGGCCGCCGCGTATATGAGGGAGCCAGTCGCCAGGCCCGCAAATCTTGCTGGCAAGTACAATTTTGTCGCGGTTGCAACGTTTCGCCAGCCAGTTGCCAATAATGGTTTCTGTTGCGCCATAGGTTTCTGCACGGGCAGGCACCGCATACATTTCGGCGGTGTCTATAAAATTAACGCCGTAATCTATCGCATAGTCCAGCTGCTCAAATGCCTCCTGCTGGGTGTTCTGCTGTCCCCAGGTCATGGTGCCAAGACATAATTCAGTGACTTGAATATCGGTATTTCCTAGTGGTCGCTTATGCATCTGGTTGATTCTCTGCGGGGAAATGTATTTAATATCTGTCGACATCTTAGCTGCTAAAAATGTGTAACCTCAACCCTGT
>PDWJ01004118.1_pt1 | contig 21127 bp, 20 predicted proteins | sample 1430881 | NCBI WGS metagenome assembly PDWJ01 (sample SAMN01162460, study PRJNA174530) | Oral metagenome, whole genome shotgun sequencing project. | biome: Marine environment; feature: Marine mammal; material: Swab sample of the gingival sulcus; isolation source: swab sample of gingival sulcus... | reverse complement strand
AGCCAGACAATAAAGCTGTCCGTTGCCGGACTGTCAGCCGGGATTGCCATCAGACTCAGTATGGCGGGGATTTCGATATTGCGCAGCACGATGGGAAAATCGGTTTTCAGTGCATCACAGGCATAGGCCCGCATCCGTTCGGCACGCGCCATACCCAGTAAACGTAACAATGGCTCCGGGGAACGCCGCCAGGTTTCCACGAAAGCACGGTTTTTTAGCCAGTGACCTTTGCTGGTACGTACAGCAACGAAGCGGTTGCGTCCGTAGGATTTGCTGGTGTGGTGAAAAATATGATTGGCCACCCAGGTATTATTCCACTGGGTGTTGTCTGGGTAGGCAGCCAGATAATACACGGCGGCTTCCGGATAACAAACCGGCAGAGATTCGCCCAGTTTACGCAGATAACGCCATGCACGGCGACTCATATAGGTCAGGGTCGGCTGACTGATGCCATGCCCGGAATCCGCAGTATCAAAACGGGCGGCAATTTCGCCCAGCAACTCATAATCGTGCTGCGCTTCGGCCGCCTTGTAGATGTGCTTGAGGGCTTTCCACGGACCGTAAACCAGTGGTACTTTCCGGATTACCTCAATCAGTACCTGACGGGCGTAATAATGGTCGTCAGTCCAGAGCAACAGAATAATGCGGTATAACTTGAGTGATTCCGGTAGTGGAACTTCCGCATCCTCTGCTTCCAGCCTGGCCAGTTGCTCCTGTCGGTAAGCTTTCCGGGTCGCTGCGGGTTGTTCGCGGAATTCGGTGCTGAAGATATGCTGCAGGAAACGATCAAAGGTCAGTGCCTCATCACGAACCGGCGTATCCGGCTCCGGTCTGCCCTGTGCGGCGAGTTCAACAATGTAATCGACCAGCGCAGGATCCTTTACCTCCCACGCCCGCTGGATAGTGGCATACGTCAAGTGCATAAGCGGGAAGCCCTTTGCGGCTGAGTATTGTTATTGATTGACTGATCAGTAACGGGATACCTGTTGATGTCCCGTTACCTTGTGTATGAAAAATCTACCTCGATACCGGGTACATGGAAGGCTCACTGACCCGCACCCCTAATGGGTACTAGGTAACGGGTCGGAATTGCGATTGCGCGATTGTCCCAGCCCGACCCGTTACCTAGTACCCATTAGGGGTAAAGCGGGGCTGAAACAGCCTTCCTTGTGAACGATGTAAAGCGTTAAAACAAAAGCGGCGCAACGCCGCCCTGACCGAAGTCAATCGCTAGACTCTTCATGGTTTGGAAGCTTAGGTCAACAGATTGAGAAATACAAACGCCGGGTATAAACGGTCATTGATGGGTTGATGGAGGGATATGCGGCTTGTTACTCTGGATGTTCTTTAATTGCAGCTGCTGACAGGAGCGATCTCATGGAAGCCACCAAACTCCAGACCGTTGATGACCTATTACTGGCTGGTGAGCATGATGAACGCATTGAGCTGATCAACGGCGAGATCATCAGGCGACCCATGCACTGCCCGACTCACGATTTGGCGGGCTGGCGTAAGGAACGGGTGCCGCAACGACCGCACGGTATGATGACCATGACACCGGACTGGGTGGGCGAGATTACTTCGCCGGGGCATGAGCGTAAGGATACGATTACCCAATTGTTGCGCTTACAGGCTTATCAGGTGCCGTACTACTGGGTGATTTCTCCGGAGGATAAGATGTTGATTGCTTATGCGCTGGAGGCGGGAAATTATCGGGTGGCTTATCCGGTGGAATGTGGCGGGGATACGGATTGCGGGGCACTGAAGATTGTACCATTTTTGGAGATGAGTCTGGATTTGGGTTATGTGTTTGGGGAGTAAGATAAACCACACCGGGTTCTATTTGCATTGTATATAGTACATAATGTGGTTTATCAGGTAATTTGCACTGTATATAATGCATGACAATTAATGAACTCGGGGCGGTAATCAGGGATTCCCGCAAGGAAAAGCAACTAACACAGTCAGAATTAAGTGAGCGGCTGGGCATGAGCCGCGCCACTTTATCGGCACTGGAAAATGGCACGATCAGCGAATTAGGTATCCGCAAGGTGCTGGCAATTTGTTCGGTGCTTGGGCTGGAGCTGGTGATTCAGCCACAGGTACGCAAACGCCCGACACTGCACACGCTGGTCGGTGAGGCAGAACAACGCAAGCGGGGACAGCAATAATGGCGAAGGCTCAGCACAAGCTGGATATTTTTGTCGGTGAGCAACGGGCCGGTTTTCTCGGACGCAGTGAGTTACAGGCGCGTCGTTATGTCTATGGTTATTTTCCGGACAGTAGTGATGAAGATGCGGTATCGCTGACCATGCCGGTGATGGCGGATCAGTATGTGTTTCAGCAGGGTGTGCATCCGATTTTTCAGATGAATCTGCCGGAAGGTGAGTTGCGCGAGATGCTGAGCAATACTTTCCGTAAAACAGTACAGAATTTCGATGATCTCAGTCTGCTGAGTATTGTCGGCCATTCGCAGATCGGACGAGTACGCATTGCGGAACCCGGCGAACTGCCCGCCGTGATGCCGCAGCAGAGCATTAGGGAACTCCAGACCTATAGCGGTACTGAAGACCTGTTCACCGATCTGTTGCAGCGGTTCGGGCGTTATTCCGGTATCTCCGGTATCCAGCCGAAAGTACTGGTGCGTGATAACGAGGCCCTGGCGCAGAACAGCGCCGCACCGGAGCAGATCACTTACCGCGATGCCACGCATATTATTAAGGCCTGGAATCCGGAGCGGTTCCCGCAGCTGGCTGCAAATGAGTATTTTTGCATGCTGGCCGCAGAACGGGCCGGGCTTGAGGTGGCTGAAGTGGAGTTGGCAGCACAGGGGCGCTTACTGATTGTGAAACGGTTTGATCTGGATGATAAAGGTGGTTATCTGGGTTTTGAGGATTTTTGTGTACTCAATGGCCTGGCGACGGATGATAAATATGTCGGCAGCTATCAGGACATCGCCGAACGCATCCGGCAGTTTGTTTCGCCGCATCGGGTACATGATGCACTGGAACAGTTTTTCCTCTCGCTGGCGTTAAGCATTGGTGTGCGCAATGGTGATGCACACCTGAAAAACTTTGGTGTGTTGTACTCACATCCGGAAGCGGAGGTTTTGTTTGCTCCGGCCTTCGACATTATTTCCACCACGCCGTACATCCCGAATGACAGTCTGGCGTTGTTATTCGGTGGCAGCAAATATTTCCCGCAGCGCAAAGGTCTGATCACCTTCGGGCGACGTTTCTGCGGTCTGACCGAACGACGGATCAGTCATCTGCTGGACTGGGTGATTCATGGGATGGAATCGACGCTGACCGAGCTGGTGGCTTACCAGAAAACACATCAAGACTTTGCCGAGATCGGTGAGCGTATGCAACAGACCTGGCGTGAAGGAATTGATGATTTACGGGGCCATAACCATTGATTGAGCAGGCCAGCGTTCACGGCTGTCTGGTGGTGGATAATCTTTCAGCTAACTGCCGATGCGGCGGTACAGCATTTTGTCAACGGTGGCTGGCTTGAGGATTATGCGTATTGATGTGGATGTACGGCGGTTGGAGCTGATCGGAATCCGCGTGTTGCAGGAAAAGCAGTTACAGAACCTGCGTTACTATCTGGATGAATAGCTGACCGATAGCCGTGTCAGTTGATGATGCCGGGTTTATGGTGGTTTTGGTGATATCTGGTGAGAAGGGAGCTGCCCTGAACCGTTGATGGGAGTCAATGTAATTTTTCTGCGATTATTGTAGACTTGGCGAAGCTTTGGAGGTGTTATTTATTTTCTACAGGTCAGGTTCAGCAGCATCAGTTGTGCATGTTGTATAATCAGGCTGCAAATAGTTACGGAGGCAATATGGGTCAGTATGTGAAGAATAAGGGTAGTAAAGAAGCTGCGAAGGCCAGTGCGGCCAGGGCGACCAAGTCAGTAAAGGCTGCCCGTGCTGCCAAGGCAGCACAGAGTGCGGCGAAGGCTGCTGTGAAAGCGGCGATTAAAAAGTCCAAGAAAGAACTGAAAGAGAAAGCCCGGAAAGAAAAGGGGGATAAAGTACTGGACGTTGCCATGCCACAGGAGAAAGCACAACAACGGCTGAAAAAGCTGACTGATCCCGAATACATTATGAATCAGCCATCCGCAATGTCCGGTAAAGAGCTGCTCAAGATTACCCATGCGGTGGGTGATTACCCTTATTCGGTGAAAATGGATGTTGAAGAATATGAGCATGAGAAACATCTGTTGCAGACTGAATTGCTGAAAGTGCAGAGCTGGGTTAAGGAGTCGCGTCAGAAGATTGTACTGTTTTTTGAAGGGCGTGATGCGGCCGGCAAGGGTGGAACCATCAAGCGGTTTATGGAGCATCTGAACCCGCGGGCTGCTCATGTGGTGGCACTGGAAAAACCCTCTGAACGCGAACAGGGCGAGTGGTATTTCCAGCGTTATGTGCGTAATCTGCCGACCAAGGGGGAAATAGTGCTGTTTGACCGTTCCTGGTACAACCGTGCCGGTGTTGAGCGGGTGATGGGTTTCTGTACGGATAATGAATATCTGGAATTTATGCGCCAGGCTCCGGCGCTGGAACGCATGCTGGTCAATGATGGTATTCTGTTCACTAAATACTGGTTTTCGGTGACCCGTCAGGAGCAGTTGCGCCGCTTCCATTCGCGTAAACACGATCCGCTGAAACACTGGAAACTGAGTGATATTGACCTGCTGTCATTGACAAAGTGGGACGATTATACGGCGGCACGGCGAGCGATGTTCTTCTACACTGATACGGCGGATGCGGGCTGGACCGTCGTGAAATCAGACGATAAGAAGCGGGCGCGGATCAATGCCATCCGTCACTTTCTGTATAACCTGGATTATCCACACAAAGACCACACCATTGCGCATGAACCGGATCGAAAAATTGTCGGACATGTGAAAGAGATTTATGGTGAGAATGAAGATGCCTGATTGTTTGTTCAGCTCTTTAAGGTAAATAAAATCAGATAAAACAGCGACTTAGGTCGCTGTTTTTACAGCTGTTCACCATTTTCCCTCGCCAATATATCCCGTGCCATGTACAGTGCCAGTAAACTGCGGCCCTCGCTGCATTCATCCATCGCAAGCAGTTTATCCAGCTCGCTCAGTTTCCACGGTACGACTTCCAGTGGTTCCGGCTCGTCACCTTGTAGTTTGGCCGGATAGAGATGGCGGGCCAGTAACAGATTGGTACGGTGGCCCATATAGCCGGGAGCGAGACTGACAGATTTTAACAGCTGAACATCGTGTGCACCGTAACCGACTTCTTCCTTTAACTCACGGTTGGCGGCTTCGGCAATCGTTTCTCCGGCATCGACCTTGCCCTTGGGTAGCCCCAGCTCATAACGCTCGGTTCCGGCGGCATACTCACGAATCAGCAGTACGGTATCATCATCCAGCAGTGGCACAATGAGGACTGCGCCATAACCCCGGCTGGCCAGCCGTTCAAAGGTACGCTGCTCACCGTTACTGAATTCCAGATCCAGTGCTTCGACCAGAAACAGGCGGCTTTGCGCGACAATTTCGGTTTGATGAATAGTGGGTAATTTAGTCATATCGGGAGTGTAACATTCCTGAGGGGAAAAGCCTGTTTTCCGTGAAATGATGCGGTGGTAGCTATGACTGTCAATAATCTGCTTCCGGTACAGCACTATCCGAATTATTGGCAGTAAATTATAAAATTTTCTGATTCAGTGATTTTCTGATACGGCAAATACCGAATATTTGCACCGTTTAACCAGAGAAAAACACCATTCATCGGAAAAACCGAATAAAATACGAATCTAACTAAAGTATTTTTGATTGGTAATATTCGTATTTTGTTCGTATATTTGGTTCGTGTTTGGTTCGGTTTGAAGGTAAGGAGAACAAATGTTGACACGCAGACAGCAGGAAGTCCGGGAAGTCATCCACGCATGGTATCAGAGTCACGGTTATGCACCGACTCTGGATGAAATCGGTCAGGCCGTGGGTATAAAGAGCCGCAGTACTGTACATCAGCATATTCAGGCGCTGATCAGGGAAAATTATTTACTGCCCTCAACGGGGAAACGTGCTTACGAAATCCCGGAACAGGAGATAGAGCGCCATTCGCAGATAAATTTAACATTGCCTGGATTGCCCCTGGCCGGTCAAATTGCAGCCGGTAAACCGATTGAGGCCATTCCGGATCGCAATGACATCAGTCCGAATGAATTATTCACTGGCCCCGGCCGCTACTCACTGAAGGTTCGTGGTGATTCGATGATTGATATTGGCGTGATGGATGGTGACTATGTCGTTATCCAAAGCGTCAAGGATGCCCGGAATGGTGACATTGTTGTTGCCCTGGTGGATAACGAGGAAGTGACCCTGAAACGGATTTTTTATTATCCGACCGGTGAGGTGGAACTCAGGCCGGAAAACACACAGATGCCGCCGATGGTCTATCCCGCAGAAAGCGTACAGGTACAGGGTCGCATGGTTGGATTATTCCGGACGTATATCTACGGCTGATCTTCCTGATCGGCAAGGCCTGAACATGCCCTTTGACCCCATCCACTAATCTACGGGGGTCTTTCTGGTAGTGCCATACCACATGGCACTACCTCTTTTAAACCTTAATCTGTCTGCGGAAATACATCCTGTGGGCATGGAAGTTGCTGACTTCATGAATCTTCTAAAACTGATGAATAATGCTGATTGGAGCTGAATAATGAATGTAAATACTCAAATGAAACAGCAAACCGTTTTGGCATCTCCTGTCAAGGCGGATGACAATGCTGAGAACGGGACAATGGATTTTGCTGAGCTGTGGAAAGTGATCCGCAGTCTTCTGGTGATCTGGGCCGTTGGGGTCTGGCTGCTGCTGGTGATGATGCCCGGTGTGCAGCAAGTCAGTGATGCTGCCAGTGCCATGTTGCACATTCCACATGTGTTAATCGGTCTGGTACTGATTGGCGCAATATTTGCTGCCCACAACCTGCGTTCAGACGGACATCTGTTGTGGTTTTTAGGCGTATTGCTGTTACTGGCAGGCTGGATGTAAAGCAATAAAGGATCAAAGCAGGCGGCAACCTCCTTTGATCCTGTCCTGTGTCATTCATTAGGTACGATTTAACAGGAGAGTGTCATTATGATGGATTTTCAACAAAATACCAAGTTAGACCGTCCGGTGCTTCTGGTGCGGACGAAATCCCTGCGGGAAATACTGGGTGATTTACGCAAGGCAGAGGTATGGTTGCTGATTGCGGCCATTGCGGCCTTTCTGGCTTCTGCCTTTTTCGTGGTTAAATATTTTGTCGGCGGCGAGATGACTCCGGATACCTGGACAGGGGAGCAGTGGATGAATGCTTTGCTGGGGCTGGGGATTACAGCGGTGATTACCTCGGCACAGGCTTTTTTATATGCTTCGGGTTATAAAGGCCACGCGGCCATTATTGCCACATTTATTGTGGTGTTCTTTGGGCTGTTTTCCGAGGTTTCGCAGTCGATGGAGCGTGAAGACGCCACCGTGCGTTCCCGTTCAGAACAATCCGCCGTATTTCAGGCGATACTGGGCAGCATAACGCAGCTGTCTACTGCACCAACGTATTCTACCGCCGCCTCTTCCGAACTGGCCAGGGCGCAGCAAAAAGCGGCCAGTATCCAGACGCGGATTGACAATAAAAACCGTTGTCAGTCCTGTGAGGCTGAGACCTTTCGCAGTCTGCGTCAGCAATTGGCGAATGCCAAAGGCCGGGTGGCCGCGGCTCAGGCTCGGGTCGATATGGAGGTAAAGGCCGCCAGTACAGCCAATGCCGCCGCATTACAGTCAGCAATTACCACCGCCAAGGCACTGGAATATGATGAAGATAAACATTACGCGATGATCCGGTTGTTGAAGCAGTTATTTGGTGTCAGCGGGATCTGGGCATCATTTTTGTTCTCCATCATTATTATCGGTACCTTTGAGTATGCCTTCCATTTTGTCGGTTCTTATGTCGCTGATCACAAACGGGCCTTGCTGCTGCTGGGCCGCGATGCACAGGGTAAGCGGATTAACCCTGATGAATTTACCAGCCCGGTACCCGCCAAAGCTGATTTACAGGAAGGTAAAAGTGCGATTCCTGAGGATCATGGTAACGATCTGCGCGAAGAATATCTGGATTGGGTCTCTCCTGAACAGCAGCAGCCAGTGCAGGAAAAGATGCAAGCCCCGACGGAAAACAGTGCACAGGTACATGATTTTACCCAGAAGCGTTTTTTTAAGCTGATCTATACAGAAGTACGGAACAGGGTTCTGAACGGTGAAATCAAGCCGACAGTCAGGCCGGTGACCGAAGCGGTGACTACAATTATTCGTCGTAAATCACACCTGTTGGGGGTAAAGCCTTCATTGATGGGCAAGCCGCAGCGTCAGCAGATTGCGCAATCCATTCTGCAACACCTGGAACAGGAAGCCATTGTGACCAGAAATACTGAAGGGGGGGTGGGTAAGCCGAAGTATGTATTGTCGCCCAGGTATATTCAGGCGCTGAATCTGAACAAGGTGATTTCCTGAAAATGATTGAGACTACTTCACTGAAGCCACCAAAATTCAAGGGCCTGTGCTGGTAGATATTTGCTATCCCTCCGGGAAGATTTTACCATTGGTCTGTTGCTCACCTGAATTTAATGTCAGAATTAGCTATACATTAAAAGTAAAACAATGAATGGGAAATTTTCAGATGTTCAGACAACTCTTGGTGATAATGTTTCTGGGGCTGGCATTATCGCTACCGGCACAAGCGGCTCAGGATGTTTTTGGCCCGATTAAGCGTACCGATACACTATGGAGGATTGCTGAGCAGCTCAATCCTGATAAGAAAGCCAGCACTCAACAGGTGATGCTGGCGATTTATAAGAAAAACCAGCACGCTTTCACGGTCAACAACATCAATTCCCTGCGTAAAGATGCCTATATGCTGGCTCCAACGGTGGCGGAGGTGAATGCCCTGAACCGGAAAAGTGCTATTCGCATGGTTCAACGCCACAATACCCGCTGGAAGAAAGGTCGCTATGTCGCCATTCACAATCCGGTACCTGCTGAGCTGAGGCAAAAACTGGCGAAATTCACCGGGTCTGCGGAAAAAGCTGCATCTGCTGATAATAGTAAAAAGATGGTTGGAGCCAGGACCGGTACTGTTGCAGGTTCAGCGCCTGCAGCAATGGCGGTTCCGGAAACCATTGTTGAGGGTATGCCGCTTAAAGACCAGCTGCGCGTTGTAATGCAGGAGCTGAGTAAGGCACAGCAGGAAAATCAGCTGTTGAAAGCGGAATTAAAAGAAGCTCGTGAGCAGCAGCAACAGAATCTGGCAAAAAACCAGCCTGACCCTGATATCCAGACCCAGCTGGATGCATTGCGTCGTGAACTGGCCGAGTTGCGCACCATTCTTGCCCAGAAAGATAATCATATTCAAACATTGCAGGCATCGCTAAAAAGTGCCAGTGAGGCGATCAAGTCACAACATGCTGATAATATGCGCCTTTACAATAAGCTGAAGGAACTGAGTCCGGAAAGTGTTTCGGCACAGGTACAAAATCAACCGGATAAGCCACAAATCAAGCTGGCTGCTGTCACTCATGATGCCCTGTTGCCTGAAGGGAGAGAGACTGCGGCAGAGGGTCAGCCTGCAACTGCACAAGTCTGGGCAGATGAAACCGAAACTTCTGGCACTAATAATGCAGTTTCATTATCACAATTAGCCAGCAATAGCGTTGTCGGATTAGCTCAATCCGGTACTGCCATTTCCAGCTCCGCTGAATCCCGTAGCTATAAAGTGTCACCGGTTGCCTGGACTGCGGTTCTGCTGTCATTTGTATTCATTCTGTTTTTGGTAATTCGTGCGCTGGTGATGCAGAATGAAATCCGCAAGTTTTCTGACGAAAAATAAGGTTGTAACCGCTTTGATTGATTCTCAGAGCGGTGGCTTTGTCAATCATTAAATTTTGTGGATAACTATTTTTTATTGTCCTGATTTTTCGATTTGACCTTATCAGGTGATTTTCCTCGTTTTTCAGTTTTCGTTAATTTTCTAAAAATCAGCACGTTTTTTGTGTAATTTTGATCATGAAATGGGATTTATCCCGGATTTTTGCCGTTATAGTCATCTGTTTTCCCACTTTTTCGGCCTTTTGTTTTTTCAACTACAAAACTTCATCATAGTACAAGTCTGTGGATAACTCTGTACATAACTGGTTTTTTCCACGTGTAATCAAGTCTTAGGCGGGTTTCTGGCTTGCCCTGTGCCGATTACGCTGGAAAAAGCCAACGGTATAAGGTAAAAGATCGGCACTTAATCTGAAGATGGAATAATCATGAAATATGACGTGTACGGTATCGGCAATGCACTGGTCGATAAGGAATTTGAGGTAACCGAGGCGTTTCTTGCTGAGCAGGGTATTGAAAAAGGTCTGATGACGCTGATTGATGAAGACAAGCATCATGACTTGCTGGCGGGTCTGCAAAATACTTTTGGCCTGAAAAAACGGGCCGGGGGGGGATCAGCAGCGAATACCATTGTGGCGATCAGTCAGTTCGGCGGCAAAACTTTTTATGCCTGTAAGGTGGCGAATGATGAGTTCGGTGATTTTTACAAGGAGGATTTGCATGCGGCAGGGGTGGATACCGGGCTGGATCGGCTGAATGCCGAGGGGGTAACCGGCAAGTGTATGGTGATGGTGACTCCGGATGCCGAGCGTACCATGAATACCTTTCTCGGTATTACGGCTGATTTTTCCACCTCCGAGATTCACTTCGATGAGCTGCGGGAATCAAAATACCTGTATATCGAAGGTTATCTGGTCACTTCAGATGTATCCCGTGCAGCGGTGCTGGAAGCACGTAAAATTGCCGCAGAACAGGGTATCAGGACTGCATTTACTTTCTCTGATCCGTCTATGGTCACTTATTTCAAAGCAGGTGTTGATGAAATCCTGGGTGATGGTGTGGATATTCTGTTCTGTAATCAGGAAGAAGCCATGATCTACAGTGGTGCGGATTCACTGGAATCGGCTCTGGCCGTATTACAGACCAGGGCACAGAAACTGGTGGTGACCCTGGGCAGTGAGGGTGCACTGGTGGCCAATGCCGATGGCAGCCGTACTGCGATTCCAACACAGCCGGTCAAAGCCCTGGATACCAATGGTGCCGGTGATATGTTTGCTGGAGCCTTTTTGTACGGCATTACCCAGGGCATGAGTGATGAGCAGGCCGGAAAGCTGGCTAACCGTGCGGCGGCACAGATTGTTTCCGTCTTCGGGGCCAGGCTTGATAAGGCCGATCACCAGCAGATTCTGGCTGAACTCAACCACTAATCTCGTTCATCTGTAGCCGTTTAAACTGATCAGGCTTTTTCGGCATACGAGATGGTGTAGTTTTTACCCTGTTTCAGCTTTTTGTAATGGCCAAAAATTTCTTTCAGATTGCGTTTCATATAGTCACGCAAACCATTAATGGTGACCAGATATAAACGTCCGCCCGGCTTCAGATGATGCCGGGCATCGTTAAGCATAATGGTCATCATTTCCTTACCGACTTTGGCCGGAACATTGGAAGCAATGACATCAAACTGCTGTGTCTGATCAATGTGCTGAAATGCGTTGCTGAGTTTGGCAGTAGCATTGGGTATATTATTGAGTCTGGCATTGCGATTGCTGTACTCAACGGCCATAAAGTCCTTATCCACCAGCAGGGTCTGTCCCTGTGGAGCCAGTTTTGCCATGGTCAGCCCGATCGGGCCATAGCCGCAACCCAGATCAAAGCAGTCATCGTCGGGTTCAATGTGGATATAACGCAGTAGTAATTCTGTGCCTTCATCAATTTCCCGTGGCGAGAAAATCCCCCAGGTGCTAAGAAATTGTAATGGTTGGCCACATAATTCAGCTTCAAAACGTAAATCCTGACGAATTTGCTGCAAATAGCTGGAATCCTGCTTCATGCTTTAGCCCTGTAATTCAGCGAATAAGTTGTTAGCCTTGCGGATCGCGTTTTCAATATCATTATCCAGTGTACAGAAGTGCCCCATCTTACGCCCTGGCCGGGCTTCCTGCTTACCGTACAGGTGCAGTTTGCTGTACGGATCATTCAACAGCTTTGCCCAGTTCGGCTGGCACTGCCCCCAGACATCACCGAGCAAATTGGTCATCACGACCGGCGTATGCTGCTGCATATCGCCAAAGGGTAGATCACAGACCATACGTACCTGCTGTTCAAATTGTGAGGTCACACAGGCATCCAGAGTATAGTGACCACTGTTATGCGTGCGTGGTGCTATTTCATTGACCAGCAATTTGCCTTGCTTCGTAACAAAATACTCGACAGCCATGACTCCGACGAAGTCCAGCCGGTCGGCGATGCGTTTTGTAGCGGCTTTGGCATTATCCGACAATTCATCGCTGATGCGTGCCGGGGCAATGGTCTGATGCAGAATACCGTTACGATGAATATTTTCCGCGACCGGAAAGCACTGACTTTCACCACGGGTATTCCGTGCCAGAATCACCGAGACCTCACAGGCCAGCTCAATCCGCTGTTCCAGGACACATTCGACCTGATTTAATTGCTGGAAGGCCTGTTCCGCTGCTGTTACCGAGTCAACTGTGATTTGTCCCTTGCCGTCATAACCCAGCCGGGCGGTTTTCAGTATTGCCGGAAAGCGGATGCTGTGTGCTGCTGTTGCAATATCCGTAATATTGCTGATTGCGGTAAACGGTACCGGCTTCAGGTCACAGCGCTGTATAAATTTCTTTTCGACAATCCGATCCTGTGCCACCTTGACTGCGGCCGCTGAAGGATGTACCGGGCAGTGGGGTGCGAGCCGTTCCAGTGTCGCAGACGGAATATTCTCAAATTCTGTGGTAATCACATCGCATTGTTCACCCAGTGACTCCAGGGCGGTCTGGTCATCATAAGCCGCCAGCAGGTGTTGGTCAGCTAATTGTCCGGCCGGACTGAGTGGGTCAGGTTCCAGCACAATCACCTGGTAGCCCAGTGTGCGGGCGGCAATGGTAAACATACGTCCCAGCTGACCGCCGCCGAGCATGCCAATGGTTGATCCGGGTAATAACATGGCAGGGTTACACTCTTTCGTTATTGATCATCAGGAGGTAGCGGCATATTCATGGCAAACTGCCGCTGGGTTTCGCGAAATTCTGCCAGTGTTTCAGCCAGCCTGACGTCCTGAGTCGCCAGCATGGACACGGCAAACAGGGCGGCATTTGCGGCACCGGCCTCACCAATGGCAAAGGTGGCAACCGGGACACCCTTCGGCATCTGGACAATAGAGTAGAGTGAGTCCTGGCCGCCAAGGTAGCGTGAGGGTATCGGCACGCCTAATACCGGCACGGTGGTTTTTGCCGCCAGCATACCGGGCAGGTGGGCTGCACCACCGGCTCCGGCGATAATGCACTGCAGGCCGCGTTGCTGTGCGGTTTCGGCATATTCGAACAGCAGATCCGGTGTGCGGTGGGCTGAAACCACCTTGTATTCGTGAGGAATAGCAAAGTTTTCCAGTTGTTCGACAGCCAGCTTCATGACGTTCCAGTCACTGTTACTGCCCATCACAATTCCTACTTGCGGCGGCATCTTGTCACTCATGGTGAAATGAAAAATCTGTTAGTATACCGCGTTGAATTATTTCTAACTACCAAATAGCCATGACTCAATCTGATAACCCGCAATTCCAGCTGACTCCGGTGATGGAGACACAACTGTCCACCCTTGAATTGATCGCCCGTGGCAAGGTGCGTGATATTTATATCGTTGATAGTAAGCACCTGTTAATTGTTACCACGGACCGGCTGTCAGCTTTTGATGTCATCCTGCCTGATCCTGTGCCGGGTAAAGGTGAGGTGCTGACCCGGATCGCCCGTTTCTGGTTTGATCAGCTGGCGGACGTGGTACCGAATCATCTCAGTCATCTGTCACTGGATGATTTGCCACTGACGGATGATGAAAAGCAAATGCTGCACCAACGCAGTCTGCTGGTCAGACGTTTGAGCCCTTTGCCTGTTGAAGCGATTGTACGGGGTTATTTAATCGGTTCCGGCTGGAAAGATTATCAGCAAAATGGTTCGGTGTGCGGCATTGATCTGCCTGCAGGCTTACAACTGGCGGAAAAGTTGCCGGAGGCTATATTTACTCCTTCTACTAAAGCTGAAGTGGGCGATCATGATATTAATATCAGTTTTGCACAGATGAAGCAGCAGATTGGCACCGCGCTGGCGGAACAGGTGCGGGATGTCAGCCTGACCCTCTATCAGCGTGCCGCAGAGTATGCCTTGTCGCGTGGTATTATTATCGCAGATACCAAGTTTGAGTTCGGTCTGGATGAGAATAACGAACTGGTATTGATTGATGAGATTCTGACGCCGGATTCTTCGCGGTTCTGGCCATTGGCAGAATAGATTGCCGGATGGGATTATCGCTAAAACGGTGGCAAAATATCAGGAAGTGGCTGACTTGCTCATTACCGAATGAGCATAAAACAGCTTAATAATACGCGATAAAAAAAACAGCGAGGCATTTATGAAAATATTGGTAACTGGTGCCGCCGGTTTTATTGGTATGCACACCGTATTGCGTTTAATCGCACGGGGCGATCAGGTGGTCGGTATTGATAATCTGAATGATTATTATTCAGTGACTTTAAAACATGACCGTCTTGAGCAGATTCGCTCAGCGGATACGAACCAGCTGTTCACCTTTATTGAGATGGACATCGCTGACCGGGAAGCGATGGCACAGCTGTTTGCGGAATCAGGTTTTGACAAGGTGATTAATCTGGCGGCACAGGCGGGTGTGCGTTACTCACTGGAAAATCCGCTGGCTTATATTGACAGTAATATTACCGGTTTTGCGCATATTCTTGAGGGTTGCCGACATCATCATATTAAACATCTGGTTTATGCTTCCTCCAGTTCGGTTTACGGGGCCAACCGTTCGATGCCGTTTTCGGTGCATGATAATGTGGATCACCCCCTGTCATTATATGCCGCCTCCAAAAAATCCAATGAGCTGATGGCACACACCTATTCGCACCTGTATCGTATCCCGACGACCGGCCTGCGTTTCTTTACCGTGTATGGCCCCTGGGGTCGTCCGGATATGTCACCGATCAAGTTTGCGCAGGCAATTTCTGCCGGAAAAGCCATTGATGTGTATAACTATGGCAAGCATAAGCGCGATTTTACCTATATTGATGATATAGTAGAAGGTGTTATACGTGTGCTTGACCGTCCGGCAGCGGAAAACAGGCACTGGAACGGTGAAAAACCTGATCCGGCGAACAGTCTGGCTCCCTGGCGGGTCTATAATATAGGTAACCAGCAACCTGTTGAGCTGTTGGACTATATTTCGGCACTTGAGAAAAGTTTAGGTAGAAAAGCCGAGATGAATCTTCTACCCTTGCAGCCCGGCGATGTGGTTGACACGTTTGCGGATGTCGAGTCGCTGGTCAAGGATGTTGGCTACCGGCCTTCCATTCCCGTAGAGGAAGGTATTGCCCGGTTTGTACGCTGGTATAAGGAATATTACGGGGATACTTGCTGATTTCAGGTGTTTGTGTATGCAAAAACTTAAGCAACAACAATTATTTGATCGTGTTTTCGATCGTCTGCCCGATCACGTAACCTTGCTGCTGATTATTATCAGCGGATTTTTACTGGCCCGGCTGACCTGGATGATGTTTCCATCTGATCCTTCCATCACTGCGCAGGTGGAACGGGAGCAGAACGAGCCCACAGGTGTTGCGGTGATTCCGGCACATGCCACCCCGAAAAATCTGGGTAATGAAATTGCGTCTTACCATTTGTTAGGGGTTTATCAACCACCGAAAGTAGCACCTCCCTCAAAACCGGCCAAGAAAACTGAAGCCCCGAAACCTAAGCCCCGGGAAGCTCTGAGTCTGGTAGGGGTTTATGCCCTGAATGAGAAAGAGGGTGTGGCCGTCATTAATGTTAAGGGTAAGCAGGAAGTTGTCGGGGTTGGAGAGTCGATAGGTGATGCAGCCGCTACGCTGAAAAAAGTCTATGCCAACCGGGTAGATGTGGTCTGGGATGATGGTGAGGTGGCCACGCTGGAAATGCCGAATATTAATCGTTCCGCATTAGGTGCAATACAGATTCCGCCGGAGCAGCAATTGCAGCAACAGCCTGATCCGGTTATACAACCCGCCTCTTTTGAGCAGCCCGATATTCAGAATCAGGGCATTGATCAACCTGTGGCTCCAGATCAGTATAACAACTCGCCCGCATCTGATACAGTTGACCCGCAATTACAGGGTGGCCTGCCTGTTCAGCAACGGCAACCGGTTGCGGTGAATACTGCTGGTCGTGCGCCGACTGCTGCAACTGCCACAAAGCATCAAAAACCAGCCGGAGCTGCTGTTTCATTGAGCGACTTCAAACAGGAAATTATCAATAATAATATTAATCTGCTACAGGTTATCCGTCCCAGCCCACGCAAAAAAAACGGCCAGTTAATCGGTTTTGCGGTGCGTCCCGGTACCAATCGTGCCTTGTTTAATCAGACCGGGCTGCAAGCCGGTGATGTAGTGACCGAGATTAATGGTATGGCATTAACCAATAACCGTGTGAGTCGTCAGGCAATGCAGAGTCTGGCCACCGCATCATCAGCGACACTGACAGTACTGCGCGGTGGTCAGCCAACGACGGTGCAGTTGCGTTTTTAAATATGCCCTACATGCGCCGTTGCGCATCCGTCACCGATGGCAGTTGCATCAGCCGTTCCAGCGTATCTGCCAATTGCAGGGTATTACTGATCTGGATAGCGATTTCCATCAATGAGTACTGATTATCCTGGACGGGCCGGGTGTTAATACTCACCACATTGATCCTTTCCCGTGCCAGTACCTCCGCAATATCCCGCAGCATACCGGGCTGGTTATAGCCGGAAACCAGAATATCCGCGACATAATCGGTGGAGTTCATGCCCCAGCTGACATCAATCAGGCGGTTTTTCTGTTCTTCCTGAATATGAGTGATGTTTGGGCAGTCGGTGCGGTGTACCGAGATACCACGGCCCTGGGTGATATAGCCGATAATTTCATCGCCGAATACCGGCTGGCAACATTGTGCCGTCTGGGTGTACAGGTCTTCCACGCCATTGACCACAATATTAGCAACTTTGGTCGTGTCTTGCTTTTTGACCTTGCGGAAGCGGATTTCCTGTGTTTGTGAGCGGATCAGTGTATTCGCCAGTTGTTTGGAACTGATCTCACCCCGGCCCAGTGCAATAAGAAAATCACGTTCACTCTGGCGGTTAAACGGCTTAACCAGATCCGCCGCTTTCAGTTTCGGCAGGTTCAACAGGTGTTTTTCCCGCTCCAGAATGTCCTTGCCGTTCTGGTAGTTCTTTTCGTGATCCTGCTGGCGGAACCAGTGGTTGATTTTCTGCCGGGTACGGGCTGATTTGACATAGCCCAGCGCCTCGTTCAGCCAGTTCATTTTCGGAGCTGATTCTTTGCCGGTGAGGATTTCAATCTGCTCACCATTATTCAGTTCGTAATTCAGCGGTACGATCATGCCGTTGACCTTGGCCCCCTGACAGCGATGGCCGATGTCAGTATGAATGGCATAGGCAAAATCCAGCGGTGTTGAGCCTTTGGCCAGATCAATGACCCGCCCTTTGGGGGTCAGCACAAACACCCGGTCAGAGAACAGTTCGGTATGAAAATCCTCCAGAAATTCACTGTCATTACTGTCATTATCCAGCAGGCGGCGTAATGAGGAGATCACTCTTTCCAGTGCCGGATCCTGTGTTTCACCTTCTTTATAGCGCCAGTGTGCGGCAACGCCCAGCTCAGCAAACTGGTGCATCTGTTCGGTGCGGATCTGGATCTCGACATGACGCCCACGCGGACCGATGATCACGGTATGAATCGACTGATAACCATTCGGCTTACGATTGGCAATATAATCATCCCGTTCTTCCGGAATATATGGCCAGCGTTCCTGGATCATGGTCGATACTTTGTAACAGGTCTCCACGTCATCGACGATAATGCGTATTGCACGTAAATCGTACAGCTGTGCAATACCGACACCTTTGCGCTGCATCTTTTTCCAGATGCTGTAGATGTGCTTGGGACGCCCGTAAATATCAGCCCTTATCCCCTCATCATTTAACAGTCGACGGATAATCTCCTGGAATTCCTTGATGTAGTTTTCCCGCTCCAGACGGGTTTTCTGCAGTGATCTGGCAATACTCTTGTATTTTTCCGGTTCCTGAAAGCGGAAGGCGAGATCCTCCATTTCCCACTTGATATGGCTGATACCCAGACGGTTGGTGATCGGGGCATAGATCTCCATCGTCTGATAAGCGGCACAAATATGGCGGTCGCTCAGTTCGTGACGGGATAGCAGTCGCAGGTACTGTAAATGCCAGCTCAGTTTGATGAGTACGGTGCGAATATCCTTGAGCATTGCCAGCAGCATGCGCCGTACCTGTTCAGCCTGCTGTTTTTCGCTCAGCACTTCGGTGCTGGTGCCGGTACATTCGCCGAAGTGTTGTAATTCACGCATATTCTCACATAGTCGTGCCACCGGCTGGCCATATTCCGCTGCAATTTCACTCAGATCATAGCTTTGAATAAAGTAGGGATCAGATAACAAGGTGGCGATAATGGTGGTCTGATCGACATCCAGACCCCGCAGTGTCTCTGCCACATCCAGGCTGTTAGGTTGCAGGCTGCTGTCGTCATTCTGCACCGGATCAAGTAATAAGCGGATGATGGGTTCCAGCCGTTCACGATCCGCCGGGTCACCGGATACCCAGAGCCGATCCAGCCAGGACGGAAGGTCACGGGATTCTGTATTCACAAGTTGACTGTGTTGCATAGTAGGCTCAGTGTACTGGTTTGTGACCTGTATTCCGGTACAGCCAGCACGAATATTTTTAGTTTAATGTCCAGATAAATAATTATAATGAATGGACAAGTTTAACAAGTTCGTTAAAGGATTCCATGATGGCATCAGGATTTGCCTCCTCACTCAATGCCTGTCGGGAGGGGTTATACCAGATTGTGCGTAATCCTGCACGACTGGCACCCATAATATCTTTTTCCGGATCATCGCCGACATAAACCATTTCCTCCGGTTTGACCCCGGCCATCGTGACCGCCTGTTCGAAAATCAGCGGGTCAGGTTTGCTCACTCCGGCAGTGGCAGAATTATGAGAAAACTGAAATAACGTTCCCAGCCCTACCCGATGAATATCGGCATTGCCATTGGTGATACTACCCAGCAGATAATCCTGTTGCAGCTGATGTAATTGTTCAAGCACATTGGGGAAGAACTCTACACGGTTGCGAGCAGTTAAAAAACACTCAAAGGCTTCATTAACCCAGTCCTGTCCGGTTTCTGTCTCCGCGGCCAGTGATTGCAACCAGTTCAGGCGCAGTTGTCCCAGGTCATGGTGTAGTTCAGGGTGCTGCCGGGTGTAGTGGATGCGGGACTCAGTGAAGGTCTGAACGGTATAATGTGAGACCATATCGGGCTGGTGGCAGGATAACCAGTGGTAGAGCTGCTGTTCCGCGGCAGTAATGACGGAGCGGCAGTCCCATAAGGTATCATCGAGGTCAAAGCAGACGCAGCGTACTGGCATAATGTAACCTGAGTCGAAATCTGATGATCTATAGTATCATCCAATGTTGAAAAGAAATGGGAGAATACAGTGAAAAAATATATAAAGATCCCTCAATCCCTTCTCCCTACAGGTTGGGAGAAAGCGAAAAGTCTTCAGGCTCCGGAGTGGGGGATATGCATTGCCGGACTGGTCATGATACTGCTATGTCTGTTACCGGGTCGGGCAGCGGCAGAAACTATCGTAATGATTCCAGGCTTTCAGTCACAGGGCATGGACTGGCGCTTTAATCAGGTCACACCGATGTTGCAGGCTGACGGCTGGGTGGATGGTGGCGATTACCAGATGACGACGGCCGGGATCGTGAATAGTTTGCAGCTGCGTCACCGGCCTGCCGATGTCATGTTTACACTGAATTTGCCGACAATGGCGGGCATTGCGACGCAGGCAGCGCTGCTGAACGAGTATCTGAAAGTGATCTATCAGCGTCGCAAGGAGCCATTGACACTGGTCGGGCACTCTGCCGGAGGGGTGGTGGCACGGCACTGGCTGGTGGCTTCGGCGCAGGTACCGGTAAAAACACTGGTAACTATTGCATCGCCGCATGTGGGCACACCGATGGCGCAGATAACTCGGCTGTTACTGTCGAATACAGATATTTTAAACCTGGTGAACAGGCTGGGTTTCGGGCACCTGAAAGATGCGAAGCGTCTGTTCGTTGATTTGCAGGAAGAGAAACCCGGTAATTATTTGCACTGGTTAAATCACCAGCCACATCCACCGATTCGTTATGCTGCGATTGTCAGGAGCAGTAACAAACCGGAAATGGCCGATTTTATCGTGCCGGAATACAGTCAGGACATGAATCATATTGATGCACTGAATGGCCGCGCGGAACGCTGGAACAGTGAAGATGCGCACTTTCTCAGTGCCAATGACGGTTATCTGCTGGCGACCATTATGAATTATGTGCCGCAGGGGGCGGTAGTGCAATGAGCCAAGTTTACCGGCATATTGGTGAATCACCATGTTGATGAAAGCATTAACGGCCCGGCTGGAGAAATTGTTTCGGCCTATGTGGCGCACGGTTACTCGGCGGCTAATTTTTGTTGCACGCTGTCGATCTTGTCCTGCATTGTTTGTTCGCGGTCAGTGCGGGTGCCCAGCTTCAGGTGGCTGATGATCCTGACGACACCCATGTCATGCAGTTCGGTATGACAACGTTTCACCGCTGCCATCACTGCATCCCACTCCCCTTCCACATTGGTGCCGAAAGTGTGCAGTTTGTGGTTTAATCCGGCCTGCTGAAAAATCTTCTGGCAGTGGGCGACGTAAGGTGAAACCGATACACCATCCACGGTGGGAGATACCATAATATCCATAATCACGTGCATAATTTTTGCCTCATTGTTAGTTGAATTGCCCCAAATAAAAAGTCACCGAAGCCCCGTTTAAAAAGCAATCGTTGTCTCAAATTAAGGGTGCTATGTATCTTGAGAAAATAATAA
>PDWJ01004068.1_pt1 | contig 21132 bp, 23 predicted proteins | sample 1430881 | NCBI WGS metagenome assembly PDWJ01 (sample SAMN01162460, study PRJNA174530) | Oral metagenome, whole genome shotgun sequencing project. | biome: Marine environment; feature: Marine mammal; material: Swab sample of the gingival sulcus; isolation source: swab sample of gingival sulcus... | reverse complement strand
GGTGACCCGAACGAGGCCGACACCGAGCTCGGTCCCCTGATCTCGCTGGAACATCAAGAAAAGGTGCTCAGCTACTACCAGAAGGCGGTCGATGAGGGAGCCACGGTTGTCACCGGTGGCGGCATCCCCAAGGTTGATGAGCGCTATGCCCAAGGCGCCTGGATCGAGCCGACGATCTGGACCGGGCTTGACGATGATGCTGCTGTGGTACGTGAGGAGATCTTCGGGCCGTGCTGTCATGTGCGCCCCTTCGACACCGAGGAAGAAGTTATCCACCTCGCCAACGACACCAAGTATGGGTTGGCAGCGACCTTGTGGACGACCAATCTCAGTCGGGCTCATCGCTTATCGGCCCAGCTTGAGGTCGGATTGTGCTGGGTCAACTCGTGGTTCCTGCGGGATCTGCGCACCAGCTTTGGCGGGATGAAAGCCTCGGGTATCGGCCGCGAAGGCGGCGCCCACTCGACCGAGTTCTATACCGAACCAACCAATGTCTGCATCAAGCTGTGAGGATCCGATGACCGAACTCAATCATCAATTGCGCGACGCTGCCGACCGGCTGTGGAGCGCCCACACCTCCGGCGAGGCGGTCGGCCCGATCGCTGACCTGATCTCCTCGACCGATGAGGCCTATGCAGTCCAGAACATCAATACCGAACGCCATCTGGCCAACGGCGCCCGCCTGGTCGGCCGCAAGATCGGTCTGACCTCGCGGTCGGTCCAGCAACAGCTCGGGGTCGGCCAGCCCGACTATGGCATGTTGTTCGCCGATATGTCGGTTGACGATGGTGCTGAAGTGCCACTCGATCGCCTACTCCAGCCCAAGGTCGAAGCCGAGATCGCCTTCGTGCTCGGTGCCGATCTTCCTCATGCTGACACCACGCCTGGTGAGGTGATGCAGGCGATCGACTTTGTCGCTGCCGCGATCGAGATCGTCGACTCACGAATCGCCGACTGGAAGATCTCCTATTTCGACACCGTTGCCGACAATGCCTCATCGGGGCTCTATGTGCTCGGTTCTCGTCCGGTGCCGCTCAGCGAGGTCGATGTGATCGGGTGCGGCATGGTCATGGAACGAGCTGGTGAGCCGGTCAGCGTGGGTGCTGGCCGAGCCTGTCTCGGCAGCCCGATCAGTGCCGCGGCATGGTTGGCCCGCACGATGGCTGCTGCCGGTCGGCCTCTGGGAGCCGGTGACACGATCTTGTCGGGAGCGTTGGGACCGATGGTCGCGGTCGAGCCTGGCGACACCTTTGAAGCCCGTATCGATGGTCTCGGCTCGGTCAGTGTGTCGTTTGAGAGGAGTTCATCATGAGCCGCCCACCACTCACCGAGATGGCCCAGATCGCCGACGATGGCGCCCGAACCGCCACCGCCATTGCCCAGTTCACCCATACTCACGACCTTGATGTCACCGATGCCTATGCTGTCCAAGCCATCTCGGTTGGTCGGCGACTGGCTCGTGGTGAGCGCCTGGTCGGGGTCAAGATGGGACTGACCTCGCGAGCCAAGATGGCTCAGGTCGGTGTCGATTCGGTGATTTGGGGTCGCCTCACCGATGCCATGATGCGTGCCGATGGTGCGCCGGTGTCGTTGTCCGACTTTGTGCATCCCCGAGTTGAGCCCGAGATCGCGTTCTTGATGGGAGCACCACTGGCTGGACCGGTGACCGGGCTCCAGGCGATGAATGCCGTAGCCGGGGTCGCTGCCGCTGCCGAGATCATCGATTCACGATATGAGAATTTCAAGTTCTCACTGCCTGATGTGATCGCCGACAATTCGTCCTCATCGGCATTTGTGGTTGGTGACTGGTGCGATCCGTCGACACCGATCGATAACTGCGGTATCACCCTGTCGGTTGATGGTCAACCAGCCCAGATTGGCTCCAGTGCAGCCATCTTGGGCAACCCCGTCCGTTCACTGGTCGAGGCGGCCCGCATGGTCGCCGAATCCGGTCTCCGTCTCGAACCGGGCTGGATTGTGCTCGCCGGTGGTGCCACCGCCGCTGTCCCGCTTCAGACCGGGCATTCCTATCGCGTCGATGTCGCCCATCTTGGCCGCGTCGCCTTCAACGTCACCGACTGAGGAGAACCATGGCAACAGCAGCAATCGTCGGTCCAGGAAATATCGGCACCGACCTGATGTACAAGCTCTTGAACTCACCCCATATCGAACCCCAATGGATGATCGGTATCGACCCGGAGTCGGCTGGGCTACAACGGGCCCGTGAAGCCGGTCTGGAGGCGAGCCATGAGGGTGTCGATTGGATGCTCGCCCAAGATGAGCTCCCCGACATTGTGTTTGAGGCCACGTCGGCCTATGTGCATCAGCTCAATGCTGCGCGCTATGAAGCGGCCGGCATCCGGGCGGTCGATCTGACTCCGGCCGCTCTCGGCCCCTATGTGGTGCCCCCGGCCAATCTGACCGAGCACGTCGACAAGATGAACGTCAATATGGTCACCTGTGGCGGCCAGGCGACCATCCCGATGGTGCATGCTGTGTCATCGGTGGTGCCAGTTGAGTACGCCGAGATCGTGGCATCGATCTCATCCAAGTCGGCCGGTCCGGGAACCCGGGCCAATATCGACGAGTTCACCGAGACCACATCGAAGGCGGTTGAGGTGATCGGCGGTGCCGCCACTGGCAAGGCGATCATCATCCTCAATCCAGCCGAACCACCGCTCTTGATGCGCGACACCGTCTACTGTTCGATCCCTCTCGATGCCGACACCGACGCGATCGGTGAAGCGATCGTCAAGCGGGCAGCTGAGGTGGCCGAATATGTGCCCGGCTACCGATTGATCGCTGAGCCTCAGTTTGAGCTGCCGTTCCGGGACCGCGACTTCGGCCGGGTGGCGATCTTCCTCGAGATCGAAGGAGCCGGTGATTTCCTGCCGCCCTATGCCGGGAATCTCGACATCATGACCGCTGCCGCCACCAAGGTCGGCAACGAGATCGCCAAAGCGATCAATGATGGCACGCTCGCCAACACCTCACAGAAGGAGGATGTGTGATGCCGTTCTCTGACACTCTTGATGTCCGGGTTACCGACACCAGTCTGCGTGATGGATCCCACGCCAAACACCACGCCTTTACCGAGGCCGAGGTGCGTTCGATCGTGAGAGCTCTCGATGATGCTGGGATGCCGGTGATCGAGGTTGCCCACGGTGATGGTCTGGGTGGGTCGTCATTCAATTACGGCTTCTCAGCAGTGGATGAAAAGCTCCTGATCGCCGCGGCCGCTGATGAGGCGAAGGATGCCAAGATCGCCGCCCTCATGCTCCCCGGTGTGGGGATCAAGGACGACATCAAGGCAGCCCAAGATTTGGGCGTGTCGATCATCAGGATCGCGACCCATTGCACCGAAGCCGATATCTCGATCCAGCATTTCCAGATGTCGCGTGAGCTGGGCTTAGAGACGGTCGGGTTCTTGATGATGTCCCACACCGTCGGCGGTGAGAAGCTGGCTGAGCAGGCCCGCATTATGGCTGATGCTGGCTGCCAGTGTGTCTATGTGGTCGATTCGGCGGGGGCTCTGATCCTTGACGATGTGGCCGAGCGAGTTGAAGCGGTGGCCGCTGAGCTGGGCGATGATGCCCAGGTTGGGTTCCATGGCCATGAGAACCTCTCGCTCAGTCTGGCCAACACGATCATCGCCATTCAGGCCGGCGCTGTCCAGGCCGATGGTTCAACCCGTCGTTTTGGTGCTGGCTCGGGTAATACCAGCTGCGAAGCATTGGCAGCGGTCACTGAACGATTGGGCATTCGCACCGGTTTGGACACGATCAAGATGATCGATGCTGCCGAAGATGTGGTGCGTCCGATCATGGAAGGCGAATGTGTCCTCGACCGCATGTCGCTCACGATGGGCTACGCCGGGGTCTATTCGAGCTTCCTCAAGCACGCCTATCGGGCTGCGGAGCGCTATGGCGTGTCGGGCGCGGAGATCTTGCAGGAGTGCGGTCGGCGCGGCCTGGTCGGTGGTCAGGAGGACCAGATCATCCAGATCGCGTCCACACTTGCGTCGAGCTAGCTGATATCGCCGATGGCGGCGATCAAGGCAGCGGCCCCGGCATCGATCTCGTCGGCGGTCACGTTCAACATGGGTGCAATGCGGATCACATTGCTATAGAGACCGCCCTTGCCCACCAGCAGGCCATGGGTTCGACAGGCTTCGTGGAAGGCCGCCACCCGATCCAGGTCGGGGTCGATCGTGCCGGGATGACAGATCTCGAGGGCCCACATGAGCCCACGGCCTCGCAGCTCGGCGATCCACGGGGTGGCGTTGACCGTGGGGGCGATTGCGGAGTGGAACCGCTCCCCCATGATCTGGGCATTGGTTTGGAGGTCGTCGCGCTGGATGGCGTTCAGGGTGGCGATCCCCGCTGATGCTGAGAGCGGGTTGCCACCAAAGGTTGAGAATTGGAGGACATCGATGGTGTCCATGATCTTGGCCGGCGCGACCACCCCGGCCAGGGTGATTCCGTTGCCGACGCCTTTGGCGAAGGTCAAGAGGTCGGGCACGATGCCGTGGGCTTGGTAGCCCCAGAAATGATCGCCGGTGCGACCCCATCCGGTTTGGACTTCATCGGAGATGAAGAGGATGCCGCGCTTGGCGAGTTCATCGGCAAAGCGGCCATAGAGGCCATCGGGGGGCACCGCGACCCCGCCGACGCCTTGGATCGGCTCAGCGATCATGGCCGCCACATCACCGGCAGAGGTCATGTCGAGGAGTTGAACCAGGTCGGCCACGCAGGCATCGATATAGGTCTCATCGTCAAGGTGGCGATAGGGCGAGCGCAGGCGATAGCCGCCGTGAACGAACTGGACCTGTAAACCCGAGGTGGCGGTTGAGCGCCAGTGGGAGTGAGAGGTGACCGCTTGGGTGGAAAAGACTCGGCCGTGGTAGCTGTTGCGGATCGCCAGCACCTGGTTGGAACGCCGATACGAAGTCGCCAGCAGCAAGGCAGCATCGTTGGCTTCGCTTCCCGACGGGGTGAAATAGACCCGAGCGTCGGGAATCCCGGATACCTCGGCGACCATCTCAGCGAATTCGATCATCGGCTCGCTGAGATAGAGGGTGGAGGTGTGCATCACCTTGCTGGCCTGGGCGGCCACCGCAGCGGTGACATCGGGATGGTTGTGGCCGATCATGGTGGTCAGCACGCCGCCGAAGAAGTCGAGATAGCGGTCGCCCTCGAGGGTCCACACCGAGGAGCCTTCGCCTCGGTCGATCGAGATCGGCGTCGAGTAGTAGGGAGACACGAAACTTGGCAAGCATCGCTGGTAGCGGGCGGCAAGATCAGCGGACGAGGTCATGAGACCTACCGTAGCGGTCGAGCTGAATGCGGTGATCAGCTGAGCGGTGACCTGGACGTGCGGAGACTCATGCCCAACAAGACGCCACCTTGGCGGTCGGAGCGCTCCCTAGGGTGGGGAGATGAGCTGGTGGCGACGACGTCTGGCGATGACGACCATCGTGATCGGCGCGATGACGGTGTCATTGAGTGCCTGCACCCGCGAGACACCGCCAGCGGCCCAACCGATCCCTACCGTGATCAGCGCCAATGCCACCGTCGAGCGGGTGGTCGATGGTGACACGGTCATCGTGCACATCGATGGCGAGCGCGAACGGGTGCGCTTGATCGGGATCGACACCCCGGAGATCGCCCACGATGCCTACGGCGATCGACCAGCCCAGCCCGATGAATGTTATGGACCCCAGGCCCACGAGTTCACCGCCAGCTTGCTTGCCGAAGGCACTCCGGTTCGGCTGGAACGAGATCTGGTTCCGCGTGACGACTATGGGCGGCTGCTGGCCTATGTGTATCGAGCCAGCGATGGCGTGTTTGTCAATTGGGAGATCGTGCGCCACGGCTATGCCGAGGTTCTCACCATCGAGCCCAACAGCACCTACGCCGATCGGTTTGTTGATGCTGCTCGAACCGCTGAAGCTGACAATGTCGGCCTGTGGGCAGCGTGTAGTCGGTAGTCAGTCGAGGAGGCTGACCAGGGTGGCGGTGGCTTCACCGGAGGCGAGCACATCGAGGAGTTGACCGATCGATCCGGTCACCTTGAGACGTCCTCTCATGTATTCGACGGTGGCGTCGAATCCGTCGTTGGCCACCACTGCGGCCGGGATCGTCACTGTGGTATCGGCATCGTCGGGGCCAGCAACCCGTTGGTCACCCTTGGCGACCATCACCCGGTATTGAATGCTCGTTGTGCTCATCGACCTACCTCGTTGTTGTCGCACTCGATCGGCTCAGGATCGGCGCTATGCCGCCCCACCCGGGCACACCGCTGAGCAGATCATCTTCAGATGGTGTGCCATCATTTCGCTGTGGAATCGGCCCCAGCTTGGAGCGAGCCAGGATCCAATCATCCCAGGGATAGGCGTCGCGAAGCTGATCGTCGGTGAGGCCAAACCAAAACGGTCCATCGGGATCGACCTGGGTGGCATGGGCACGCAAGGCCCCAGTGCGCGCCCACATGTAGTTGCCAACATCGATCCGAGTGGTGACTCGATGATCATTGTCTGGGCGGTCAAACCAAGCTTCGTCGTAGGGCGATTCTCCGTGATGGGCCAACAAGCCCTCGTGGATCGCCACCATGCGGGCCCGGGTCCAGGTGGAGTAATAGAGCTTGAGCGGCTGGAAGGGTTCACCAGCGTCGGGATACCAGGCCGGGTTACCAGCTCGATCAAAGGCCACTACCGAGATGTCGTGGACCTTGAGATGGTCGGGATGGGGATAGCCCGACTGGTCATCGCCATAGGTGATGATCACCTGGGGACGGGTGCGACGGATCACCGCCACCAACCGACCCACCGCGTCATCAAGATCAGCTTGGTGGAAACAGTCGGGGTGATCGTTGGCCGGACTGTCGGCCATACCCGAGTCGCGATAGCCCAACATGACGACCTCGTCGAAGCCGATGATGTCAGCTGATCGAGCGAGTTCGTCGGCCCGCATCGCCGCCACCTTGGCTTGCTCTTGGTCGGGACTGAGGCCATGAAAGGGCTGGCCTGGTGTTCGCAGCGATGGATTTTGGAGATCACCTTCTTCACCACCGGTGCAGCACACCAAGATGGTGCGCACTCCCTGGGCGGCATAGAGGGCCATCGTGGGCGCGCCCTTGGATGCTTCATCGTCGGGATGAGCATGCACCGTCAGGATCGTGGGCGCGTCGGCCATCGGTTCACATTACCGGCGCGTCGGTCATCGGCTAGCTCCCACCATCTTGATCCCACTGCCTGCACCGAGGTCATCTGCCGCGGTGGCTACCATCTATGAGGTGCGTATTCCTGTCGTCGTGTGTGCTGCCCTCGTGATCTTGTCGGCCTGTGACACCAACGATGGCCGAACAATGGCCACACCGGTCTTTCCGCCTCCAACCACCACGATCCCGGTCGACTCCACCGTGGTGGCCGAATCGGCTGACAACCTGGCTGCACTCACCGCGCCGATGACCCTCACGGCCCCCTGGCTCGATGGCGACTCGATTCCGATCGAGTTCACCTGTGATGGTGTCGATGCAAGCCCTGAGCTGATCTGGACCAATGTCCCCGCCGGAGCGACCGAGCTGGCGGTGGTGATGACCGACCTCGATGCCAACTCGTTTGTTCACTGGTCGATCGCTGCCATCGATCCCACCCTGACCAGCCTCGAACGCGGCTCGCTGCCGGCAACGGTCGCCCTCTACCCCACCTCATGGGGCTCAACCGGATGGCAAGGCCCGTGCCCGCCAGCTGGGGAACTCCACACCTATCAGCTCACCCTCTATGCACTGGCTGCCCAGCCCGAGCTGCCGATCGGGGTCACCGCCGACGAAGTGGTGTCGTCGTTGAGTGAGCTCGCCATCGCGTCGGCGACGGTGTCGGGCACCTACGAACGATCCCCAGCAGTCTCGGCAACATCGGAGACATAGGACCGGCCAAAAGGTCGAGGCTCCCCGTACCCTGACTTCTCATGGCGTTGCCTCCACCACCATCGTCGCTTCCATCGCAAGAGCACTGCTACCGCCATCCTGACCGTGATGGCGGGCGACGCTGTACCCGGTGTGGCCGGCCGGCCTGTTCGGAGTGTTTGGTGACCGCCACGGTGGGCAGTCACTGCCTCGAATGTGCCCGGGCTGCTCGACCAAGCCGACGCCAGCAGGTCAACACCTGGAAAGCCCGCCAGACCATGCCGTTCACCTATGCCGTGATGGGCATCAATCTGGTGATTTTCGCCCTGATGACCGTGGCCGACGCCAACACGCTCAGCGGCAACGCCACCTGGTGGCATCTTCGGCTGGGGCTCAATGCTGAGCTCATCGCTGGCACCAGCGAGTGGTATCGGCTGATCACAGCGGGATTTATCCACTACGGGATTATCCATATCGCGTTCAATATGTACATCCTGTTCGCCCTCGGGCGAATGCTCGAACCGTCGATCGGTTCGGTGCGGTTTGGGATGGCCTATCTGGCGAGTTTGCTGACCGGATCGTTTGGCGCCCTCTTGCTCCAGCCCGACGGGCTCACCGCAGGAGCTTCAGGAGCGGTGTTTGGCCTGATGGGGTTGGGGTTTGTTGGCTATTGGCTCAACGGCGTCAACCCCTTCAATACCGGCATTGGCACCTTGCTGGTGATGAACTTGGCCTTGACCTTCATGATCGGCGGACTCTCGATCGGCGGCCATCTCGGTGGGGCGATCGGTGGAGCCATCTGTGGTCTGGCAATGATGCAGCCGCCGTGGAAGAAGGTTTCTCCCCTGGTGACCTATGCCGTTCCGGTCGCGCTCGCAGCGATCTCGGTGGTTGGCTCGATCATGGTGGTGGGCTAAACCGGTCACCAACCGATCACTGTGACACCCCCTCGTCATGATGGGGGCATGATCGATAACCACCCCCACCAACTCTCCTTGTGGGCCGAGTGCGATGCACCTCGTCGGTCTACTCTCAACCGAGCCAACCGGCAGATGGGGCGCTACCACATCGCCATGATGCGTCAACAGATCAGCGAGTATCGCCAAGCTCGCGACGAAGCCCTCGACGCGGCAACAGCGTTGCGGGCCGCCTGATACTGCGGTGACGCCGCTGACACGGCGCTATTCAGACGCTGGCGAGGTCGTGAGACACCGTGTTCATCGGGCGCGGTCCGTCAACGCCAGCGACCACAATGTCTTCCAGCCTCATCCCCCATTTGCCGGGCACATAGATGCCCGGTTCCACACTAAACGCGTGTCCAGCTTCGAGCGGCATGGTGTTGCCTTCCACGATGTAGGGGTCTTCGTGTTCATCCATTCCGATGCCATGACCGGTGCGATGGATGAAGTAGTCGCCATAGCCAGCATCGGTGATGATCGAGCGTGTCGCCCGATCCACCTCTTCACACGGTGTCCCCACCGTCGCTGCCGCCACACCAGCAGCTTGAGCTTCGTGAAGCACGGCGTAGGCGTCGGCGATATCGGCCGGAATCTCACCGGTGACGACGCACCGGGTGATGTCGGAGCAATAGCCGTCAAATCGGCCACCGAAATCGCACAACACGATCTCGTTCTCCTCGATCACTCTCGACCCGCCATGATGGTGAGGGCTGGCGGCATTCTCGCCAGCGGCCACGATGGCGAAATTCACCTGAGAGTGACCTTCCTCGATAATCCGACGCGAAAGATCATCTGACACCTGTGCTTCGGTGCGCCCCACCAGAGGGATGTGCCCAGCCTGCAACTCAGCAGCGATCCGATCAACCGCCGCGCCAGCAGCAGCCAAGGCGGCGATCTCGGTCTCATCCTTGATCAGCCGCAAGGGCCCGACCACATCGGTGGCCCGCACCAGGTCAGCCCCAGACAAGAAGGGCATCATCTCCACCAAGAATCGAGCCCACATCTGGTCACCGATCGCCACCCGTCCCGGACGCCCAACCAGCGACCCGATGAGCTTGATCGGATCATCGGTTTCCCCCCACGGCACCAGCGAGCACACCTCAGGATCGTGATCAACCCGGGGGGCTTCCAACGCTGGCAGCACCAGGTGGGCATCGCCATCACGGCGAACCACCAACATGGTGACCCGCTCCAGCGGCATGGCGTGATAGCCCACCAGATAGGGAAGGTCATTGCCCACCGACACCAGCAGGGTGTCGATGTCCCGTTCGGTCATCACCGATCGAACCCGGGCGAGGCGGTCAAGATAGGGACTTGTCACCCTCGACACGGTAGCGAGATCGATCACCGAACGGCGGGGTCGACACCGACGAGCGTCAGCGGCCAGACTGGCACCATGAGCGACTCTCCTATCGACGTCTGTCTCGAACGCTGGCATCGCCACATCGAGGGCGATCTCCCCGGCGGCCTCGATGCCCTCTTGCATGAGGACTGTGTCTTTTATTCGCCGATTGTGTTCACCCCACAGCGAGGCCGCGACATCACCAAGCTCTATTTGATGGCCGCCGAGATCACCCTGGTCGGAGCCGAAGTCGGCCCTGATGGATCCCCCACCTCGATCCCCGACGACACCCCGTTCCGTTATGTCAGCCAGGCTGCCCAGGACAACCATGCGGTACTCCAGTTTGAGACCGAGATCGATGGTCTCTATCTCAACGGGGTGGACATGATCACCTGTGATGATGAGGGGATGATCACCGAGTTCAAGGTCATGGTTCGCCCTCTCCAGGCGATCAATGCGATCCATACCAAGATGAAGGAGATGATCGCTGAACTCGCTGGTGCCTAGCTGCACCTAGCTGCCGAGCTGGGCGGTGGGCCCGTTTGACCCCACGAGCGAAGCCTGGTGGAATTCACCCATGCGTGTCGTTGTGGTCGGTTCTCTCAATGTTGATGTGATGGCCCAGGTGGCGTATCACCCTCGGTTGGGCGAAACCCAACTTGCCAGCCAGGGCAAGGTGTCGCCGGGCGGCAAGGGAGCCAACCAGGCCTGTGCGGCAGCTCTGGCTGGAGCGGAGGTGGCGATGGTTGGCGCTGTTGGCAATGATCACCATGCCGCATTGGCGACCGAACTCTTGGGCCGAGCCGGGGTTGATCTGACCTCGATTGTGAGTGTCGATGCGCCCACGGGCGTTGCCCTGATCACGGTGACCCCCGATGGCGACAACGCGATCGTGGTCCTCTCAGGAGCGAACGCCAAGGTTGATCTCGATACCGTGCTCGGCCCCACCGCACCCAGCCTTGACGGCATCGTGGTGCTGCAGGGTGAGGTTGCGCCCGAGGTGGTCGATGCCGCTGCTGCAGCCACGGTGCGTGCTGGTGGCCGGGTGGTGCTCAATCTGGCTCCGGTGATCGCGGTCGCTGCCGACACGATCCGGATGGCCGATCCGTTGGTGGTCAACGAACACGAACTCACTGCAGCGTGCGACTTGTTGGGCATCGCCCATACCCCGGTTGGCGATGATCTGGCTGCCTGGGCCACAATGACAGCTGCTGAGGTGGTGGCTGCTGGGGTGGCGTCGGTGATCGTGACCTTGGGCAAGGAGGGTTCGGTGGTCGTCACTCCCGAGGCGACCACCGCGATCGCGGCCACGCCGACCACGGCGGTAGACACGACCGGTGCTGGCGATGCCTTTGTTGGAGCCCTGGCTGCAGCGATGGCCGATGGAGACGATCTGGTCAGCGCTGCTGGACGAGCTTCGGCGTTTGCTGCCACCACGGTGGCCCGACCAGGTGCTCAGGACTCCTACACCGACTGGTCATCGCACCCCACCGCGAGCTGAGCCTCAGCGTCTGTTTCGACCCGGTTGGTATTTCGCTGGACGCCGATATGGTCTTTCATATGCCGATTTCGGCATATGAACTATTCGTCATGTGATGCTGTTGAGCATCGTGAAGGAGAACACCATGTTGCAGACCAACCTCGAGCACATCGAGTCCGAAGAGAGTTTCCGCCAGACCTTGGCCGAGAACGAGAATGTCATGATTTGCTGTGGTCGGATGGGCCCGATGTGTTTGCCGGTCTACGACGTGATGGAGAACGTCCGTGACGACTACCCCCATGTGGCCTTCCGTGACATGGCCTTTGATGCTCCAGTTGGCGCCGTGATTCGCAGCCTGCCCGAGACCGCTGGCTTCATGGGCCTCCCCTTCACCGTCTACTTCCACAAGGGCGAAGTTGTCGCTGCCACCAGCTCGATCCAGTCAATGGACCAGGTGACCGCCATCCTCGACGACAAGTTTGGCGCCCAGGCCTGATCAGCGCCCGATGACCACCGATTACGACATCCTCGTTCTTGGGGCCGGCCCGGCCGGGCTCACCGCGGGTATCTACGCGGCTCGAGCCCGGCGCCGGGTCATGATCCTCGACACCGGCACGGTCGGCGGCCAAACCGTCCTCACCCACGCGGTTGCCAACTATCCCGGTGTCGGCGAGATCAGCGGCCGTGAACTGTCTCAAACCATGCTCACCCAAGCCAAAGAGTTTGGGTGCGATGTCAAGGCTTTTGCCCGTATCGCCTCCACCGATCTCGCCGGCGAGATCAAGTCAGTCACCCTGGCGAACGGGACCACCTACACCGCACCCACAGCGATCATCGCCACTGGTGGTGTGCCTCGCAAGCTTGGGGTTGAGGGCGAGGAGCAGTTCATCGGCCAGGGCATCTCGTATTGCGCCACCTGCGACGGTGATTTCTTCGCCGACCGGCCCATTGCGGTGATCGGTGGCGGCAACTCGGCTCTGGAAGAAGCGGTGTCGCTGAGCGAGTACGCCTCGACGATCACCGTGATCCACGAGTTTGACCATTTCCAGGCTGAGCCGTGGATCGTTGCCGAAGCCAAAGCCAACGACAAGATCAGCTTCTTGATGAACCAGAAGGTGCTTGGCTTCACCGGCGAGACCGGACTGTCGACGGTCCGCTCAGCGGACAAGGCCACCGATGAGGTCACCGACACTGCCGTTGACGGCTGTTTCGTCTTCATCGGCTATGTACCCAACTCCGACAAGTTGGATGGCCAGGTTGACACCAATGAGCGCGGCGAGATCATCACCGATGAGTCGATGGCCACCTCGGTCGCTGGGGTGTTCGCTGCGGGCGATGTGCGCCAGAAGCGGTATCGACAGATCACCACCGCTGTCGCCGATGGCACGTGCGATGTCAGCAATCTTGCCAGCGGTTTGTGCCTAGACCAGCCTGACGTCTCGAAGCAACTCGCCACCCTCCGTCGATCCGGACTGGTCGCAGTCCGGGTCGATGGGCGGAGACGGTGTTATTCCATCGCCCATCTCGATGTTGTGCTCCCCCTGCTTGACCTGCTCGACACCTTGTCGGAGCGTTGCGACGAGGACGCCCCCAGCACCCCTACCTGCTGAGTCTCAGTCGCTCGAACACCGCTGTTTCGTCGCCGTCGATATCAAACCCGTGCATGTCACCAGGTAACACTCTCCGACACCACACAGCGAGCAAGCGTGCCCGGTTGCCACCAAATCATTCGGTTGCTACCACCGCATTCGAGGGTTATCCGGCAGCGCAGAGCGCACCCCTACTTGCCTTGCTCAACTACGCGTGATATACAAAGGCGTACCTGCCTGGACATTACCAATAGAGGGTGTGTATGTTCAGACACACAGCATCCATTGTGCTTGTTGCACCTCTGATACTCGCCACGCTTGTTTCTTCGAACTCCGTATCAGACGACACATTCGCTAACCCCGACCATCTCATCCAAGAAGCGAATCACGCGTGGAGCGAACAACATTCCACCATCCCATTCGATGACCAGTTTGCCCATGAAACATCGTGGAAATCAGACGTTGGTGTTCTTGATTCAAGCGATCAAACCGTCTTGTCGGCCATGGCATCGTTACCACGAAACGACTCATATCAACGATACGGTGTAGCGCGCCCCGACGATGAGCTACAAGAAGTCGATCGTCGAATGATTGTTCAACAGGAATTCTCGGAGATCATCGCATCCGCAGTTGGAGATGGATGGTCAGAAGAAATGGTTGAAGGCCTGACACCCAGCACGAGCTTCGGCCCAATTGCCGGATATTGGATCGACCAACAAGACAATGGTCGCCTACAAATCGCTCTTGTCACCAGCGATGCACGCGCATCCGCAGTTAAGCGTCGAGTGGAAGAAAGAATCGATGAATTGATTCGTTCGGGAAGTGAAATACAACACTCCGACATAAGATACCGAAGCGCGACGTACAGTTTAGATGATCTGTATGCGGTCAATAGGTCTTTTGGTCTCGAATATCTGCCTGTTTCGCACGAGTACGACTCATCAAACAGCAGTCCCGAAGTGGACACCGGAGTACCTGTACAGAAAGACAATCACGATGATGTCAGAATGAGTGCATCCATCAATGTCGTGACAAATCAAGTTGATCTTTACGCTGAAACTCAATGGGTAGATTCAGCAGAAGCATTCGCTACAAACTACCCAGACGGCCTAGTCAATATCATTGAAGTCGAAGCACATACTCTATCACCAGGCGATGAAACGCTCCCGCGCAACGACTTGGGCTAGGGCACCAGCACGCAGGCACCTCAATAACTACTACATATGGAGACGATGAACATTGCGACGACTAAACACCTATCTGAACGCCGTAACCGTTTTGGTTTTGATCGTCGTATCCGCCTGTACCAATAGCTCTGATGAGCCGCTTGGCGCGACCGAAGGCAGCACTCCCGCCACCACCAACACGCATGTGGAGACGTATCCCGCCACTTCAGAGATTCCTCAAACGCTGATCCGTATACACGCCTTTGAGGTACTCGGCCAGAGCGGCCGCCCAAGTCTTAATGGGAATCGACTCACCTTGGAGATCGACGCGTGCTGGCCGGAAGATGTAGCTGTTGATGTGGTTGAGTCAGAAGACAGAATCTTGGTGACGGTGATTGACCAGACCAACTACCAGGACGGGGATACACCGATTGAGATTAATGACTGCACCAGCACGGTCATCGCAGAATTGTCCGCTCCGTGGGACCATTGAGCTGTTGTCGACGGTTCTACCGGCTCAGAGGTGAGCATGATCGATTAGCGGTCCAATGCACCTGGCTCAGTGTTCACCTATTCTGCATAACACTGGCTGGGATCCTGGTGGTGTGCCTCGCAAGCTTGGGGTGGATGGCAAGAAACAGTTCATCGACCACGGCGACCCCAGCACCCCTACCTGCTGAGCTTCAGTCACTCAAACACCGCTGTTTCGTTGTCTCCGTTACCAAAACCGTTCATTTCGCCCGGTGTTGATCACCACACCAGCCTGACCTTCGCGCTCTCTCCCCGGTCAGCGACTCACACGATGAGCTCACGCGCGTGCTGGTCAAGGATGCCTAGAGCCCATTCCTGCACACCTGGATACTCCTCGCCATCCACAACAAATTCCTGACCCCGACCAACCGACCGCAGAAGCACACTCCCATCATCAGCTCTGGTCCAACGAGACTCATTTTGATGGTACGACAAAGCGGCTCGTTCACCAGGCATGAAATCAGCTGGCAACCGCCAGATGCTCCGTGATCGCCCAGGTGCGGTCAAACGAAGGTCATCGTGATACCGGCGAAATCGGCCAAAACCAGGCACATCCGCTACGCCGACCCCAGGAACGCTGAGCTGATCAGCACCTATATATATCGTGTCGAGCGATTCGCATGCAGAGCTCACCGCGTGGGGATGGGAGCGCAACCAGTCTGGAAATTCCGCGGATCTATCTACTGGACATATTTCCCCAATCTGCAGGTAGCCGAACAACACGTGGACATCCTCTGCTCCTCGAACGAAACGCAGTGACCCGTTTCGACACTCAACTTGGCGAAACCAACCAAAAAACAAAAAGAGATCACCAATAGTGACACCCTGGTTCTGCAGATGTCGCTCCGCAGCTCCAGATTGGCCGAATGCACCTCGCCAACCTGGGCGCCGGGCGATCGTCAGCGAATCAAGATCGGGGTCAAGATGCACTGTTGTGCTGCCGTTCATCTTGCCACGCGATACCTGCGTCATCAGATCTGCCGTGGAGATGTCGGGTGGGCCGCTCCACAAAGACAGGTCGGCAAGAGTTGGGAGCGATGGCTCCGGTCTGTGAATCTCTGGAATAGGAACAGGGACCAGGCGGCCATCCGGGAGAATCGGGCTCGGCACACTGCCAAACGAGGAGTCCAGACCTTTTCGAGAGAGAATAATCTTCATTTTTCCAGACCGTGACGAATGACGTTCATGCTCACGGCTCCTACGAGATGGACCTAGATATAGAGCGGTTTGCTCAAGGCGTGCAGCCTATCAACGGCGTGTATTGCACGCGAGGCGTTGCCGACTGCTGAGACATGCACACCAAGACTCGCCTTCCAAGGCGCGATTGCAGCAAGAGTTCGTTCAGCGAAGACCCCACCGGTGCGGCTCCCCGGCGCTACCGCTGGCGAGTGCGCTGCCATGGCCGATGACCGGCAGCATCGAACGATCACCGGTTCGCCCCCACTCACTTGACACTCCGACAGCTACCTCGTGGCAGCAGCAACCACCTGACCAGCCGACACATTCTTGGTCCTTGTCTGCCTAGGCATAAACCACCTCGACAAGTTGGTCCAGGCTCAGGCCATAGATGGCAACGCCCTCAGCGCAAACGTTGCGCCAGAACTCGCTCCGCTCCCGCAATTTCGATCTGACCTCAGCAAGACTCACCTCGACAACCTCGACGGAATTACCAGTGATCGATCTTGCCTCATCGCGCCAGGCTTCCAAGGCCGTCAACCACTCATCGTCGTCCTCGTCGACTGAGTCCGGTCGCACGACGACGACATCAATGTCGCTGTCAACATCGGCCCCGCCGCGCGCAAACGATCCAAACACGATGACGCTCTCGGGCGGAATCGGCATCGATGCTGCCGCTACACCGATTCGTTGCAATGCAGTCTCGTGGACGTGGCCAAGCTCCATCACCGCCTGCGCGGCGACGTTAGAACGCGCAAGGACGAACTGTGAAGATGGTGGCACTTCATATCGCTCAACAAGACCGAGATCAACAAGACCGGGCAGCACGCGGGAAGCCTGGGCAGGGCTCACCCGAGCCAGCCGGGCAAGGGTGCGAAGGTTGAGCGGCGCGGTCGTTTCAACGAGCACGGCGAGTATCCGGCCTGGAGCACCGGGGATCACCGCCTCGATCGGTCGAACATAATCCACGGAAACCACCGTACAGCAAATACGCTCAGAAATGAAACAGTTGTTTCATAAATGCGTTCAAGTGGTGAGGGCAACACGTGTAGCGAAGCCGTCACCAGGAACGATTCACCGCCCAGCTTGCATGCGCCACTCCCCCACAGGACCGGTCAGTCCTTGTGGTCGACTTCTTCGTGGACATCACCAGCTGGGCCTCTCGATAGGTCGGCCCACCCTTCACCGCAGTACCCACCCCGGGAGCGATGTCGGGGTCGAGGAAGTCCACATCAAAACTGACGTGGAGATGGCATCCCTCGCCCACCCCATCAAGCGCCCGTTCCATCGTGGCCGCCAAAACACCACCAACATGCAACATCAGGACTTTTGACCCTACCGGACAGATCAAACGACTCCCAGCATTAGACGCACATACACCATCATTGCCATGTTTTCTTACCGCAGCTCTTTCAGCAGACTACGTTTCTTACTGGTATGTCTTGTCGCCATATCGCTGAGTTCCGCCTGCTCAACAAATGGCGATAGCCCAAATAATACATCAGAATCTGTTGCTTCAAGCGAAAATGAACCCGCAGGGGAAGCAAATCCCATGCGCCGCATGGCCGACTGCCTCAATAGCTACGGCGTAGCAACTGAGGTCATTGATGGGGGAGCTGGAATATCAACTGACCAAGGAGCACTAAGCCAGGAACAACTTGCTGACATTGTGGAAGAGTGTGAAGAACTCGTTGACATAGATTCACTCACCGAATATGAACCCTTAACTGTTGATGAGCTACGCGAAATTTATGCTTGGCAGCTTACTGTTGCGGATTGTCTAGAAGAGCAGGGATACAAGATCAGTGAACCCACCAGCGTAGAAACATTCATTGACGCATATCCAAGCGGTGAAGCCTGGTTCCCCTATAACGACATCCCGCCGGAAAGACTCACCCAGGCCGAGTGGGATAATCTTAATGAGATCTGCCCACAGTATCCCGCCAATTATTGATACAAGGATTCATAAAGGCTCATCACGAGTTCACTACAATGAAGAGGAGTATGCGTATTCGCTCTAAGCACGTACTCAGCGTGACAGCTAGTGCCGCAACAGTTGCAGTCATCATACTTGCCGTGTGGTGGGCAATCTCCACTGTTCACAATCCCCCATCTGAACCCGTGCCGACCGTCGGCCCTGTTGTTTACCAAGTAGAAGAAGGTTCTGTTGGACGTTCACTCGAGTTCAACGCGTTTTCAGAATGGCCTATTAAAGGAGAGTTGAGCGGAACACTTTCGGGTACCGTGACCGAAATCATGATCGATGACGGCCAGCTAGTTAGCTCTGGCGACGTCATCATGTCAGTCGACCTGTCACCGCATGCCATAATTGAGGGCTCTATACCAGCATTCAGGGATCTCCAAACAACGACAAAAGGCCCAGATGTAGAACAACTCCAAGTCATGCTTGCCGACGGAGGCTGGTACGAGGGCGAAATCGATGGTATCTACAACACGGCGACTCGTCAAGCCGTCAAACGCTGGCAGCTCAGTAACGGAATGAAAGACGATGGCGTAGTCAATCTTGGTGAAGTCACCTTTATGAGCGGATTGCCAGCGCGTCTCGACATGCTCATCAGTGTCGGCGATCGCCATGAAGGCACTCACGAAGCGTTTGCGTCTGTACTGGATGATGCACCACAGTTTTGGATTCCACTTAACCAGCAGCAACAACAGCTCATCCCCGCGCAGGCGAATATCACCGTTCGTTTTCCTGATGGCCAGACCACCGAAGCAGTCATTTCTGAATCTCACGAGACAGCCGAAGAAATCGATCTTTATTTAACTGGAATTGACGGTGGCTCTCTCTGTAGCACACACTGCATCGACATTCCCATCGGATCACGAAGCACTCTTCGAGCCGACGTTTCGATTGTTGAGGATAAAACCGGGCCAATTGTTCCGCTTTCAGCAATCACCATTGATCCATCAGGAAATGCTTCGGTTGTTCTTGAATCAGGGGAAACTCAGGATATTACGATTCTCGCCGAAGATCGCGGCCTCGCCATTATTGATGGCTTGACCGTCGGGACATCTATCCTGCTCACTCCTGAATAATCGAGTGCCAGATGAATATCGCAACGGAACACTTGTGTTTCTCCTACACGCGCTCTGGAGATGCGATCATAGATGACCTGTCCATACGCTTGACAGGCGGCACTATGGTCGGTCTCACTGGACCATCTGGAAGCGGAAAATCAACGCTTCTGTTCTTGCTGGCCCTCTTACTTCGACCTTCATCCGGCACTATCACTATCGATGGCCAAGATATCTGCCATTGGTCTGATGCCCAGCGAAGCATCATTCGACGTGATCGATGTGGTTTCCTATTTCAAGATGCCGTTCTCGATCCCACACGATCAGTGATTGCCAACATCACAGAAGCAGCTGTCTACGGAGCGAGCACCCACCGTTCGTTGAGAACACGAGCCCACCACTTGCTCAACAGATTCGATGTTGACATTCCTGCGCATCGCCGACCGGGGCAAATCTCTGGCGGACAGGCTCAACGCATCGCGCTCTGCCGTGCCCTCATCAACCAACCCGACGTCATATTCGCCGATGAACCAACTGCCAGCCTCGATCGGGACAATGCCATACACGTGATCGACGCACTTCAGCAACATGCAACAAACGGTGGCTTAGCTGTAGTCGCCTCTCACGACCCAGATGTTGTCACAGTATGCGACACAGTGATTGAGCTATGAGCACACACAGAATACTCATAGAATCCGCCCGACTACTTCTTGCCCAGCGAGTGTTTACACTCCTGATCGCAGCCATTTCGGCACTTGGCGTGTTTGCCGGTATTGCTTCAAGCGGACAAGGAATTGCAAACGAGCAGGCAATACTCTCGACGATCGATGATATCGATACCACGACGATATCAATTAAGGATACTGACGGAAATGCTCATCTTAACGATGACACTGTGGCAAGAATTGCTGCACTTTCTAGCGTGGAGTGGGCAATCGGACTCGGCCCCTCACGTGATGCCGGAAACGCGCGTCTTAAATCAATTGAGGGCACACCAATAAAGAGAATCGTTGGAGCGTCACCAGCGATCAACATGTCAGCAATACGCAGCGACGGCGTTGCGCTGTCTTCTCAATCGATCACGAGTTTGCACTTCTCCCTTCCCGGGGGAGCTGTTCGACGGAGCGACACCGCAGAATTTCCCGTTGTCGGTCAGTTCTCAGCACAAGCACCTCTTGAATTCTTGAGCAATTTTGCCCTACTCATCGACAGCGACGATCCAGAGCCACTCGTTGAAATCATTCTCAGCACCACGGAGCCTGGTGCCGTGTCCAGCATTGTTGACGTACTCGATGACATGGTTGGCTTGACGCCAGTCCCTTCGATCACTATTACCGCGCCAGAGGTTCTCAACCAGGTTCGTGATCTGGTCTCGGGAGATCTCCGAAAGCAAGGCCAACAAGCAATCCTGTATGTTCTCGCTATCACAACCATCATGACAGCGGTTGTTGCGTTTGCAGCGGTTTCGGCCAGGCGGCGAGACTATGGCCGACGGCGAGCCTTGGGAGCCCGCCGAACCAATCTGGTGGTACTTATCCTGGCCCACATGTCCTATGCATCCGGTCTCGGAAGCAGCGTAGGGCTAGCCGCTGGTGCAGTAACGGTACGCAACATGACATCTATGCCAGCTGATCTTCGATACATGGCAGCTGTTGCCGTGTTGACAATCGCCACCACAGCCATCGCCGGTTTTGTCCCTGCGCTGATTGCAGCATTACGGGATCCGCTGACCGTATTGCGGTCGTTATAAGAGACTCTTTATCAACTCGAATCGACTATTGATCGAGTTTCCTGCTACTTGTGGTCGACTTCTTCGTGGACTCGTAGCAGGGTTGACTTGCCAAACAGGCTTTCCACCAGATCAACCGCCAGCTCCGCAGTGGCGTTCTTACAGTCCAACGCCGGATTCAGCTCAACGATGTCAAGCGACCCAAGCTGGCCAGTGTCG
>PDWJ01002246.1_pt1 | contig 21137 bp, 20 predicted proteins | sample 1430881 | NCBI WGS metagenome assembly PDWJ01 (sample SAMN01162460, study PRJNA174530) | Oral metagenome, whole genome shotgun sequencing project. | biome: Marine environment; feature: Marine mammal; material: Swab sample of the gingival sulcus; isolation source: swab sample of gingival sulcus... | reverse complement strand
GAATGTTGTAGAGGCTGAACCTCTCAAGGTGAAGGCGTTTTCGCATGAGAACACGAACTGCCCCGAATGCATGCCTCCTCCATCCGTATGTTGAAACGGGAAAATATGGTATAAAGGCGTTGAAATTGTGCACGAACAAATCTGCTCCTGAATACTTACATGGCTTAATGTTACAAAACTACCATGCAATGTTGGAACAGCAGTGATAAAACCTGTCTTTTGATACTGATAGTCAGTTGCTGAGCACCCTGCTATGCAGCGGATGATCGGAAATGATCAGATGCAGGAATTGTTTCAGCCGTTTGAGAGTTTCAGTCTATCAGAGTTGAGGTTGCTCAGACTCCTGATCAGATTTCCTTCATGACGGGGTGCATTCAGTTTTAACGAAAAAGTTCCTGTATCTTACTGGAATTGAGAATGGTTTAAGGTGTAAACATCAGAAGTAGCGAAAGAGAGCAATTACCTTTCCGATGATTCGTATTTCCGCCAGCTGTTTTCCGAAGTACTCCATAACGCTGTATTCTTCATTGGAAGGTACAAGCTGAACAGTCTCCCCATACTTGTAGAAACGCTTTACCGTTGCTTCATTCTCAACCATTATCACCGAGAGAGTGCCCTGGGGCACAAACTGTGCAGGCTTTACAAGAACAAGATCGCCGCTGTTTATGCCGTCTCCTGTCATGCTGTCACCACGAACTTTCAGCCAGAAGAGGCCGTCAATGTTTCTGAACTCTTCAGGAACAGGCAGTGCCCCCTCTTCATTGGCTTCTGCAAGAATGGGTAAGCCTGCGGCCACCCTGCCAATGATTGGAGCCGCAAATGGGTAACGAACTGTTCTGTTCACAGAAGAGGAAAGAGCCAGAGCCCTTGCTGCACCGTCTTCTCTGAGGAGATATCCACGCTCTACCAGCCTGTCTATGTGGTCTTTTACACCTTTTGTGCTCTTCAGACCGAAAGAGTTCTGGATTTCTCTGATTGATGGAGGATATCCTCTGTCTGCAATGAAGGATTCAATGTATTCAAGAAACTGCCTCTGTCTTGCTGTGAGATCTGTTCTCATTTCATTCCTTCCTGCGCGAGAAACACATGTTTACTATGCAGGCTGACACAATTGATGTCAAGAATGGAACCGGAATTAGTCCAGGAGTTCGCTGAAGTAGATAATGTAAACTGCTATACGCTGTTTAAGTTCGTCGTCTGAGCCATCTGTATAGAGCATCACACTGAAGTTCAGAGATTCTACAGTGCCATCGTCTCTGATTATTGCCACATCCCGAAACCGGTTGTTCTTCAGCCTTCCGTCAGGGGTAAGCTCAAAGATTCGTTCCTCATCAGGATTCAGAAATTCGGCTTCGTTTATGTAACCGATGACATTGAAACTATCGTCCTCAATACGAATCATGTCCATTTCGTCATCTGCGACTATTCTGCCCAGAGGCTGAAATGACGCATCTTCAATTCTGCCGTCTTCACGGACATATGCAACAGTTTCATAGTCACTGCTTTCAAGCCTGAGATGGCCTGCTGCCGCAACGGCCGAAAGCATAACCAGCAAAAGAAAATGTTTATTTTTCAAACGGGATTCCCCTTTCGTTCATATATTCACTGACAGATATTTTCTTTAAGAAAAAGGCTGGTGTCAAGGGGTATGAATTTTTTATTAACTTCTATGATACTATCATCGCTTCTTGATCCTCCTCCAATGGATCTGAACACTGCCTCTGCCTGGGAATTGACATCACTGAAAGGTGTTGGAGAAGCTACAGCAGAATCGATAATATGGTACAGAGAAAATGTCTCTTTCTTTTTCACCATTGAAGAGCTCCTTTTTGTTCCAGGCGTTGGAGAATCTCTCCTTGAAGATATCCGTTCATCAGTATCGGTGCAGATTCCTGAAAGTTCCTTTCATGAGAGAGTTCTAATCGCTGAGCATATACCTGATGACACAACACTTACAGCAGTATTTCTTGATGTGGGTAACGGAGATGCTGTTCTGCTGCAAACAGCGGAGCAGACCTGGCTGGTTGACAGCGGCCCCCCTGGTGAGGGGGCAATCAGGGCGCCTGTTGTACAGCGGCTCCGTGAAGCAGGCATTGATACAGTTACTGCTGTGGCCTTTACTCATCCTCATGCTGACCACATAGGAGGTTGTCAGGATGTGCTGGAAGTATTCAACTGCACCAGACTGATAGATCCTGGAATCTTCCATTCTTCAACTATTTACGAGGCGCTTCTGGAATATGTATTTGAAACAGAATGCCAGTACACAGTTGCTGAACCTGATGACAGGTGGGATCTGGGAGGAGGAGTGGAGATGCTTGTTGTGTCTCTTGAGAGGAATGCAGGGTCCCTGAATGAAGCATCAGCGGTTTTTCTTGTGACTCTGAAAGACTTCTCTCTTCTTATCACAGGGGATATAGAGAACGAATCAATAATGAGAATGACCATGGAACAGATGCCTGTCACTGTAATGAAAGTTCCTCATCACGGGTCACTTACCTCGCTCTTTCCTCCCTGGATAAGGAAAACAAGTCCCCAGGCGGCAGTGTTCTGCTGCGGCAGAGGCAATCCATTCGGGCATCCGGACAGGAGGGTAGTGGAGGCATGGGAGAGTACCGGTGCCCGTATCTTGCGCACAGACCGTAACGGAAATATCTTCCTGTACACTGACGGAGAATCGATGGCTTTCACCCTTTCAATGCAGTTGTGAAAATGAAAAAAGGATCTAAATTCACTCCATACCTTTACCTTCTGCCCGCACTGCTGGTGGTTATATGTTTTCGTACCATTCCGATTCTGTCAAGCTTCACTGCGTCTTTCACCGATTATGATATAGGCGGATTTCACAGCTTCACCGGATTAGACAACTATGCCAGAATGTTCAGTGATGCCCGTTTCTGGAGCAGTGTTGCCAACACTGCATTCTTTGTTCTGGGGGTGGTTCCTGCCGGTATCATTATCCCTCTTTTTCTGGCCATGCTTCTTCGAGGAGAACTGAAGGGCAAAACTGTTTACAGAACCATCTATTTCCTGCCGGTGGTGACCTCTGCAGTTGCTGTGTCGGTGGTATGGACATGGCTCTTCAAACCTGAGGCAGGACCTGTTAACAGTGTAATAACCGCTCTCGGCGCTGATCCTCTCATGTGGCTCAGGGAACCCAGAGGAATTATTGAGATGATAGTGGCTCCCATGGGGCTTAAACCCCGGGGGTTACTGACAGGCCCCAGCCTGGCTCTGGTATCACTTATGATTGTCAGTGTATGGAAGAGCATAGGTTACAACACAGTTCTCTTTCTTGCCGGCCTTGAAAACATTCCCAATACCTACTACGAGGCTGCAAAACTTGATGGAGCAGGCAAGTGGGGTACCTTCAGGTATGTAACCTGGCCTCTTCTTTCTCCTACTACCTTTTATGTTCTGATAATGAGTACCATCGCATCCTTCCAGACCTTTGCGCTGGTGTATGTGATGACACCGCCTCCTGGCGGCGGCCCCCTTGGAACAACCAATGTAATCGTGTTCTACCTTTTCCAGAAGGCCTTCGACAGGTTTGATATAGGCTACGCAAGTGCTATCAGCGTCTTCCTTTTCTTCGTTCTTCTCATTCTTACCATCATTCAGAGAAGAGTTGGCGAGAGGAGGGTGCACTACTCATGAGAACAGGAACAATACTCAAGCACTTCTTTCTGCTTGCCGGCAGTGTGATAATGCTGATGCCCTTTCTGTGGATGGTTTCCACAAGCCTGGAACAGGGCGGGTTGACCAACTATGCCGAAGCCTGGAACAGAGTTCCATTTCAGACCTACTTCCTTAATACACTTCTGGTTACAGGGCTGACACTTGGCGGTGTTCTGGTTACAACTTCTCTTGCTGCCTATGCGTTTGCAACAATGGAGTTCCCGGGCAGAGGGCTCATGTTCATGCTTTTCCTGTCCACCATGATGGTTCCCCAGCCTGTTTATCTGGCTCCCAGTTATGTTCTGCTCTCAAAGCTTGGCTGGGTTAACACTTATCTGGCTCTTATCATTCCCTGGACTGCCAATGTGTTCAGTATTTTCCTTCTTCGTCAGCACTTCAAAACTCTTCCAAAGTCTCTTTACGAAGCAGCAAGGCTGGACGGGTGCAGCAGGTTCGAATATCTCTGGAGGGTGGCACTGCCGCTTTCCAGGTCTGTAATTGCAACTATCACACTCTTTAACATTATCGGTTCATGGAACAGCTTTATGTGGCCTCTGGTGATGACCCATTCTGAGAGCCTTCGAGTTCTTCAGGTAGGCCTCAGTTACTTCAATCAGGAGCAATCCAGCAACTATCAGCTTCTTATGGCAGCTTCTACATTCAGCATTCTTCCTCTTCTGATTCTCTTCCTTCTGGCGCAGAAACAGCTTGTGGCCAGTTACTCCAGATCAGGAATGAAGGACTGATTTGCTCCTTGTACTGATGCTCCTGACCGGTTCTCTTTCCCAGGAAGTATCACAGTTTCTTGCTGAATACCAGTTTAACGGTTACACCAGTCAGTGGAAAAGGGGCTTATATTTGAACATTGATCAGCCGTGCACTCTCTGGCTGTTTCTTCGGGAGAACCTTGAGGGAGCTGTTTGTGCAGCAGGCGGGGAAACAGTGCTTGATATTTCCATGGAACTCAAAGGGCCTGAAACGAATATTAGTGAAGAGAACCCTGATGATATGCCGGTGATATATCTTGATACCGGGTATTCACCGGGGCTTTTCAAAGTTATTGTATCAGCCAGGGATATGTTGTATGGCTCACAGAGCGACAGCGTATATGTTTTCTGCGCCATGAAAGAGGTGCGGAAGCCTGCGGTAAACTCAGATCCGGCGGAGCCGGAGTAGATATACAGGGGGATTGAAATGAAACTTTCCAGCGTACTGGTTCTGGCAGCTGCTGTTGCAGTATCAGCCTCAAACGGAACAACCGGATTCACATTCCTTCAGGTCCCTACCGGTGCCAGGGCTGTTGCAATGGGCGGAGCATTCACAGCTGTAACCGGCGATCCTCTTTCTCTGTACTGGAACCCTGCTGCTGCAGCATCCGTTACAGACAATGTGATTTCAACTTCATACAACAGTTACCTCATGGATATGCAGGCAGGTTTTGTCGGCTGGGTTAATCCAGGGTCGGAGAGTATTCTGGGGGTCTCTCTTAATTACTTCTATGGAGGCAGCTTTGAGAGAACAACAATGGAAAATCCAATGGGAACCGAGGAGACCTTTTCTACCACTGGAATAGCCCTTGCAGGCACTTATGCAAGACCTCTTACCAGTCAGATATCTGCCGGAGCGACAGGCAGATTTATCTACTCGCAGATTGATTCCTACAACGCAAACGGTTTTACTGTGGATATTGGAGCTGTCTACACTCCTGATGCCATGAAAGGTTTCACCGGCGCCCTCGCTGTAAGAAATGCCGGAATTCAGACAAAGGCTTTCTACAGCGAGAATGATCCTATGCCTACAGAAGTTGCAGCAGGGGTATCCCAGCAGCTCCTTAATGGAAACCTGCTTATCGCAGCAGATGTCACAATGCCCTTTGAGGGAGAGTCGGATGCAGCAGCCGGTGTTGAATACAAGCCTATGGAGATGCTTGCTGTAAGAGCAGGCTGGAGTCTGGCTTCCATGAATACCGCCGATGAAGCAGGAGGCGGCTTCATAGATGCCATGGGGTTCGGCATCGGAACGAAGTACAACCAGTTCGCTCTTGATTATGCATGGAAACCTATGGCTGACCTGGGAGATACCCACCGGATTACTCTGGGCATAGATCTCTAAGCAGAAGCATTTCTGAGCAGCCCAATCCTGAAAGTTCCGGCACAGAAACCATCTGAAAACGGAGACTTCAAGGTATTCTGCTTTGAAAAAAGAAAACAGGAGTTTCAATTTCAGACTGTGTTCCGCAGCAACGGGTAAATACATTCAGAACTGTGCAGCACAGTTATGCAAGCACTGTGGAAGGTTGACTGCTTCCGGACTGTGCCATATATTCACTCTCCGATCGCGGGGTGGAGCAGTTCGGTAGCTCGTTGGGCTCATAACCCAAAGGTCGCAGGTTCGAATCCTGTCCCCGCTACCAATCCGAATGGCGAACCCGTCTCAAGGGAGGCGGGTCGTCTCTTTTTAGAGGCTCTTAGCGCAGGTGGCAGTATATGCATCAGCACTTTACTTTTGCCTGAATTCAGCTCAATGTTCTTCATAAATAACCTGGCGAAGTCCTTCTGCTCTTCTCGAGTGCCAGGCTCCATAACTCTGCTGAATGAGGAAAGCAGAGACCTCACTGTGCCCAATGTCTGCCTTCACTGCGGCAGTTCAGCTTTTCAATAATCTCCTGCGTGCGGCAAGGGCTTTCAAAACTTCCCTCAGCCTTCGTAACTCCCAATTTAGACATTCAATATTATCAAGGCCCCCAAGGGCAGCCTTTCAGGCATAGTCCATTCCATCTTCAAGTTTTCTGATTCACGATTTTCTTCATCTTGATTTCCTCAGCAGAGGAACTCCGGTCAAGCACTGCATTCATAAGGGAGTTGAGCTTTTCAGTGTCAGCGAACTCCCTGAAACGAAGGCCTGTCTCCCCAAACACAGCAGACTCAGTTTCATCCCTGGGGACATAGAAAGCCTTGCCCTGTTCCTGCTGAAGCGGCAAAGTTGGCCTTTAGCCTTCAATTCCAGGGGGAAAGGCATGGATTTGATCACCGGCAGAGTTATGATACAAGAAGATTACTACTTTTCGAATGAAAACCAGCTAACAGTGAAGAACCTTCAGCTTGTTCGAAAAGTGCATTAGAGATGTTTAATCAAATCCCAAGTACAAATTTTGTTCGGCCTGGGAGGAAATCGACGAAGGAAACAGCAGCACCCCTTGACGGAATAGGGCGGAATCTATGATCAGGGAAGACGCGAGAGTTATACTAAAACTCCTGTCGACGGCAAAAATAAGCAAAACTGTTATTCTTCTAATAGTAATTCTGGGTGTAATTTCATCATTATTTGCTATACTTCCTGCCCAGTTCATTGGCATTGTTATTGACACAGTTGCTGCAGATAACGGTAGCGCAAATATCGGGAGTATTGGAAACGCTTTGCTGGTGTTACTTCAGAATGCTTCTGATATGGTTTCCTGGAGTTTGCCGGTTACTGCGCTTGCAGCGTTCCTGATCCTGTCGATAGCATCCTCAGTTATCCGGAATATCTACTGCTGCATAGCTTCAATAACATCTAATAAGATCATAAGAGATATCAGAGAGTTAGTAGTTGAAAATATCCTTAACAGGGAAATGGAGTATTTTGAAAATGAAAGCAGAGCAAACATTGTTTACAATATAATGACTGATACATCAAACATGCAATTAATCTATAGCCAGACTCTATATACATTTGGTTCAGATATTTTAGATTTGCTATGGATATCCATATTTATTATAGTTATTGATCCAGTAATCTATCTTATACTGCTTGCTGTAACACCCCTGATTTACTGCTCAAGTCTCTATGCTGCAAGATGTCAGAAAAGAATAACTCGAGAGGTTATAGATGAGGAGACTAAGATGTCGGTGTATGTAGATCAGCTTGTTTCCGGTATTGATATTGTAAAGGCGTACAGCGGAGAGAACCGCGAGAAGACTCTTTTTGGAACCTGCAATTCCAGAGCTATGAAGAAGAGTAACGAATCAGACTTGAACCTTTCGCTTTACTTCCCTATTGAGAAGACCCTTAGAGTAACAGGTACTGTTTTAGCTTTGCTGTACTCAATTGCGCAGATCGCTAATGGTAGTATGACAGCAGGTGTTCTACCAATCATTTTCCTGTATTCACAGCGCTTCTATGCACCCATAAGTAATTTTACCAAGTATTACCAGATGATACAGAGAGGTGTTAACTCAACGAGAAGAGTCGGGAGCATTCTTGCAGAGTCAGGCAACTCACATAAGCAGGAATATGTAAGAGGTTCGAAGAGAACAACTCTTAGGCTTGATGGAGTATCTCTGTCGGTTGATGGAAAGGAACTGCTCAGGAACTTAAACCAGAACTTGACCCTTGGAGACCTTGTTCTTATCAAGGGTAAGAGTGGAACGGGAAAAACAACGCTGCTGAAATTGATTCTAGGCTACAAGTATCCTGATAGGGGTAGTGTATTAGTAAATGATATAAATTCATATCAAATAAAAAACATATCACATTACATCTCATATGCTAATCAAAGCAGTTTTGTGCACGATCTTACTTTGCTTGACAATGTACTATACCCTAAGAGTATTTCAGAGGTGTCTGAGGAGCGCAGGGAAAATGCAGTTAAGCTGTTATTTGAGTTGGGTTTTAGTGAGGAACAGATTGCCAGAAAGGCTGGAGAGGCAGGTAAGCTGCTTTCAGGTGGTGAAAAACAGAGGGTAAGTCTTGCCAGAGCTGTAAATAGCTGTGCTCCAATAATGCTACTTGACGAAATTACATCTAATATCGATAATCATTCAGCCCAAAAGATTATTAGTATAATCAAAGAAATAAAAGATAAAAGAATAATTATCCTTGTTACCCATAGCAGTAACAGGCAGCTAGAGGAACTGGCGACAGTTAAACTCGATATAGAGGATAAGAGCGAGTATGAAGATTGCTTCAGGTAAGGGTTGCTGAATATCCAATCTGCAAATGCAGAGAGTATTTTTTTGCGCTGGAACTGCAAGGTCACTGGGGACTATCTTATCAGGTAAGTTGAATAACGAAAGGAAGAAGGCATGACAAGAATCGCAGCGACAGTTTCTTTTCTTGCGGTTGTACTGTTAGTCTCCGGTTTCATCGCAGAGGAAAAACCTGAAGAGACAAGGGTAATTATTGATCCCAGAGGAATGAGTAATCTGTTTGCAAGTATTGCAGAGACAGTTGGTCCCAGTGTTGTTACAATCACATCCACCACAACAGTCACCGCTCCGGCGATGCCCTATATGCCCTGGGGCTTCGGCTTCGGATATCCTGGAGGAGGAACTCAGGAGTATGTCCAGGAGGGGCTTGGAAGCGGTGTCATCATAAGTGAGGATGGCCTGATTGTAACCAACAATCATGTTGCCGGTGATGCAGATGAATTAAAGGTTATCCTCTCTGACGGAGAGGCGTATGAGGCTAAACTTGTAGGAGCAGACCCCAGAAGTGACCTGGCACTGATTCAGATAGATACAGATTCAGAACTACCGGCAATAGTTCTGGGAGACAGCGAGAATCTTCGTGTTGGAGAGTGGGTGCTTGCAGTAGGCTCGCCTTTTGCACTGAGTCAGACTGTTACTCAGGGCATAGTGAGTTATCTGGGCCGTGAGGGAGTAGGTCTCGCAGATTATGAGAGCTACATTCAGACCGATGCAGCAATAAACCCTGGAAACAGCGGTGGAGCGCTGGTGAACCTTGATGGAGAGCTTATCGGGGTTAACACAGCAATAGCATCCCGAAGCGGCGGTTATCAGGGTATAGGTTTTGCCATTCCTGTAAGCACGGTCAGATCGGTTACCGAGGACCTGCTTGAGTACGGTGAGGTTCGCAGGGGATGGCTGGGGGTAAGCATTCAGGAAGTCAGTGACGAACTGGCTTCACAGTTTGAACTGAATGACGATACAGGAGTTCTTCTCTCAGACATTCTGCCTGATTCTCCGGCTGAATCAGCCGGACTTGAGAGAGGCGATGTTGTGATTGCCATTGAAGGAGAAGACTTCTCTTCCATTGATGAGTTCAGAAACATGATAGCAGATATTGATCCTGGAACAAGAACTGAGCTCACCGTTGTAAGGGATGGCAGAGAGCGGAAAATAACTGTACTTCTCGGTTCCCGTGAAGAGGACCCTGAAACAGTTGCCCATGAGATGCAGGACAATTACGGGTGGCAGCTTTCCGAGATGACAGAAGAACTGCAGGACAGGCTTGGAGCTGAAGGAATATCAGGTGTTGTTGTTCTGGCGGTACATTCCGGCAGTCCTGCAGCCCTTGCCGGAATCCAGTCTGGTGATGTGATTGTTGAAGTCAACAGGAATTCGGTGGATTCTGTCTCTGATGTTCGGGAGGAGCTTGAGGAAACAGTAGGTGAAGCACTGCTTTTGATATGGCGCAGAGGCAGGACTGTTTTCATGGTGCTCTGACATGCTGCAGTTTTCATAACATACTTATCCTGAAGCGTCTGGCTGTTCCAGGCGCTTCTTAATACCTATTTTATTCACTGAGGTTAAAAACGAAACAGGGGGAGCGAAATGAAGGAAGTGCCGGAAAATAATCAATACACTCTGCCTGGGCTTGAGCCCTGTGAAAAAGCTCATAAGACCGTAAGCAGAACTGGCGAAATGAACTACATCTCCAGAGCAGGGGTGCTGCCGCTGAAAGATGCTTCTGGAGAAACTGAAGCTGAGATATTCTTCACTTCTTATGATCTGAAGGATGCAGGCGACAGATCAAAACGGCCTTTGACATTTGTCTTCAACGGAGGACCCGGGTCATCTTCAATCTGGCTTCATATGGGTGCGTTAGGCCCCAGACGGGTTGTCATGGAGCCGGAGGGCTGGCTGCCTTCTCCTCCTTACAGGCTGGAGGACAATGCATATACCTGGCTGGATGAGACAGATCTTGTGTTTATTGATCCTGTGGAGACCGGATACAGCAGAGCGGTTTCAGACAAGGTAATAGATAAATACTGGGGTTACACCGGAGATCTGGAGTCTGTAGGTGAGTTCATAAGGCTTTATCTCTCCAGATACTGCCGATGGGACTCTCCTGTTTATCTTGCAGGGGAGAGTTATGGAACAACCAGAGCAGCAGGTCTTGCAGGTCACCTGCAGGAAGTACACGGAATCGCTCCTGCTGGAATAGTGCTTATCTCCACAGCTCTGAGTTTACGCCCTATCTTCTTTGCAGGTGGTGATGATCTGCCGTTTTCCCTTTTTCTTCCCACCTATGCCGCTGCTGCAAGGTATCACAATAAACTTTCTGATGATTTACAGGCATTGCCTCTGGTACAGCTGCACAAGGAGGTCTCAGAGTGGGCCGAAACTGATCTTGTAACAGCTCTGATGAAAGGGGACAGATTATCTGCTGACAAGCGGAGTGAAATCATATACACTCTGAACAGGTATACCGGGCTTTCCAAAGAATACATTGCCGGAACAGACCTGAGAATCAACATACTCAGGTTCTGCAAGGAACTGCTGAGAGATTCAGGAAGAACCATAGGGAGGCTTGATGCCAGGTTCAAGGGTATAGACGGTGACAATACCGGTGAAATGCCGGAAAACGATCCGTCCATGAGTGCCATTAAGTATCCCTACTCAGCGGTGTTTAACCAGTATGCTGTTTCAGAACTGGGAGTGAAGACTGATCTGCGTTACAGGTTGATGCATCACTTTGAAAACCGAAAGTGGAAATGGGAGAACGGGCAGCTTCCTGATACCGGCGATATACTCAGAGGGGCAATGTCCAGAAATCGCTGGATGAAAGTATTGGTGGCCCAGGGTTATTACGATCTGGCCACGCCGTCATTTGCAACTGAGTACATGATATCTCATATGCGTCTGGATTCAGAGATAAGGCAGAACCTTTCTCTGAAGTTTTACGAAGCGGGACACATGTTCTATCTTGAGAAGAATTCACTCAGGGAGTTCAGAAAAGATGTTTCTGAGATGTATTCCCTGTAAGAGGGGCTCTTCGGTGAATGCCGAAGAGCCCATTTGAGTTGGTTATCTGTTAACTATTACGCAGCTTTCAAGACCAACGCAATCAGAGGACTCACCGCTGATAGTTCCTCTGATCTGAACACCTTCACGGTTGGCAACCATTGCTTCACTTACGGCCTCAGGAATTTCTTCAGCCATTTCGCAGGCTGCCATCTTGCTGTAGTGATCGTTGTTTGCGCCAAGGTCAACTCTGACTACCACTCCGTTGGTGAGGGTTGAAGTAGTTGTGGAGCTGTAGTAACCCTCGACGGTAACTTCCATTCCGACCCAGGCATAGTAGAGTTCGCAGAACTGGTCTGCAGGTATGGCCTGACCGTCATATATCCATGGACTTGTTTCAATATGCTCAAGGTTTTCAGGGGCCTCTGCAATGACAGCGTCATTGAGTTCAGGTCCGCTCCAGCTGTTCTCAGGTGTTCCGGTTACAGCGATGATTTCACCCCTGTGAAGATACATTTCCGGAACCTCTGTAAGATTTGCTGTAACCAGTTCTTCATCGCCTTCAGGATCCATAACAAGGCCGACTTCCTCTTCCACCGCAGCACTGTCGCCGTACCAGATGAAAGGATGCCCGGCAACTGTTACTTCCATTTCGTTCCATGCGAAACAGGCTGCATTAAGGTCTTCTGCAGCAATTACCTGATCTGGTGTAACTGTTGCAGGATCAATAGTTCCTTCAGGATAGAGAACAAGAACCTCTTCAGTTTCCTCTGAATCGTTCTCAGATCCTGTTGCTTCTTCGTTTGCAGCAGCAGTTTCGTCTGCCGGCGCTTCTCCGCCGCCACAGGCCATAAGCAGTGCCAGTGCAGCAACAAGGATAGTCCATTTCATGTGTTCCCCTATGTGCAGTTTGATAAAAATGCAGACAAAGCCTGCAACGAATTTAATAACTGAATTATCGTTGAAAACCAATTCTTGAAAATGCTTTAACAGTTCTGCAATGCCCCTTGCAGAACCCTGATTAACCTTTTCACCGTTTCCAGTGTCTCCTGCCTGCCTGAAAAACCAGGTTTCCGTATATGGGATAATTTGCCTTTATTCCAGTTCGCAATGCTGCATAATTCGAGCAGTGACACTGTCTGCACCGATACAGACTGTTCAGCTCTTTTCGGCTTGCCATAAGAAGCAAAGCAGGACAGGCAGAATTACTGTAGCTGCCCTTCCCTGTAACAAAACTGAAATCTCATGGGCGTTACATTCCTGCATTGATCGCGAATAACTGAAAGCATTCCGTTTTTCGTTGACAGCGGTTTCATGGCAGTATAGATTGAAAAATTAACTGCCTGACAGAAACAGTCAGCAAAGAACTAATTGCAGGAGGACAAAATGGAAGTATTGACAGAAGGTTCTGCGGCTCCGGCTTTTACCCTTCAGAACAGTAACGGGAAATCTGTTTCGCTGGATGAATACAGAGGCAAGTGGCTGGTAATCTATTTCTACCCAAAAGACAATACTTCCGGCTGCACAAAAGAAGCTATGGACTTTTCTGCTCTCAGGGAAGAATTCCTTTCAGAAGGCTGTGAAATTCTGGGAATAAGCCCTGACTCACCGGAGTCTCATGCCGGATTCATCACCAAACATGATCTTTCTGTTACTCTGTTAAGCGATCCTCAGAAAGAGACTCTGGCTGCATACGGTGCATGGGGTCTGAAAAAGAACTACGGAAAAGAATACGAAGGTGTAATACGCTCAACCTTCCTGCTGGACCCTGAAGGAACTGTAAGATACGCATGGAAAAAAGTGCAGGTCAGACGCAAAACAAAGACCTGCACAGTTCTTCATGCCTCCAGGGTTCTGGAGAAGCTGAAAGAGCTAAAAACGAAAGTTTAACCCTGCCGAGATGCAGTTGACCATTGTGAAGCTGTAGACACTTTTCACATCTGCACCGCCTTCAACTATTCTGTAACCTGCTCTTGCATCAACCTTACCGGAAAGAGGAAGCTCTACTCCCAGGAACACATCTTCAGCTCTTCCCATAGGCGCTGCAAGAGCATCTCCTTCCAGCAGAACCGTCAGGTTCTCTGCAGGAAGCCATCGCAGTTCAAAACTGAGAAGAGGAACGAATCCTGTATTCTTTGTGCTTCCTGTCCGTGCGGAGGATTCAAGTCTGATTTCCGCATGGCGGATTTTTGCTGAAAAGCCAATCTTGAAAAGATAGTTCTCGCTCTCTGAAAGCAGATACCGCCATCTCATTCTGTATGAGTTGAATCTGTAAAGAGCTTCAACCGTCTCGTCTGCACTGAATGATTCTCCGGCGAAAAGGATATCTTCAGGCAATTTCCCTTCTGCGTTAAACTGAAGCGGTGCAGCGAAGACACTTAAGGTATGCCTTCCTGTTTCGTATCCCGCATTGATCCGAAAGAAAGCTTTGGAAGGTATATCAAGGGCATCGGAAAGGGAAAATCTTGTTCCTGAGGAATCATTTGGCACCTGAACATCATTGTAGCCGGGAATTGCCATTCCGCCTTCCACATTCAGGAACCACTTGCCTGCAAAGGCAGCTGAGTAGATAAGCGTCAAAGCGGTGAAAGCAAACAGTCGCATAGTTCTCCACTCCGTCGGGTTCAGGCAGAAAAAATTTTCCACATTCATAATAAGGGCACAAACTTTGCATGTCAAGATTGACAACGAGTCTGCAAAATAGCTATAGAGAGCAGGCACATTGAAGGGGGTATAAATGAATAAAACTGTATGTAGTTATCTTGCCTGCTGCTCATGCCGTTCAAGTCTGAAAAAGAACAGGAACAGACTGTACTGCTCTGAGTGCGGGCTGAGTTTTCCGGTGGTTCAGGGAAGACCTGTAATCATGACCGCGGAAATGGTAACAAAATGGAAGTCGCCTGTTGATGAAGCTCTGGGTCTCAGCGGTGAAAGAACACTTGTTGATTCAATCAGAACACTTGCAGACCTTGGGCTGGAAGGTGCTCTTGAAATGATTCAGCAGGTACCTCAACATGAAAAGAGTTTCACTTCAATTGAAGCCGTTTCCTTAAAGGATCAGGGAAAAATGCGGTACAGAGGAACCGGAGAATGGTTCAGGCACTGCGGAAGAGAAGATAAACTTCTTGTTTTTCCATGGAAAAAGAATGAAGACGGTTCATTCAGCGCTTTCATGAAAGCTGTTCAGGAGGAATCGTCAGTCGTCCTTCTCGACCTTGCTTCCGGAGGAGGATTCGGCTTGAGTCAGCAGGCTTTTCTGAACAAAACAGCCAGATGTATTATCGGAGTTGAGAAAGACCTTAAATGCCTGTCAAACATTCAGTATCGATTAAAGCACATAGGAAAGGACAACATTGCTGATGCTGTAGGAGGAGATGTAAGGCATCTTCCGATAATGGACGAGTCGGTGGACACTGCCATGATGCTGGCCGGCCTTCCGGAGATACACGGTATCAGCAGATTGCTGAAAGAGGTTTTCAGAGTACTTAAACCTCAAGGATCTTTTCATCTGCTGATAGAGGACAGGCTTTTTATCTCGAATCCCCCCTTTGTTTCAGTGGGGTTTTCAGAAAAGGATTTCAGAATCTTTGCTGAGGCTGCCGATCTTTTTTCAGGAGGAGAGCAATTTGCTTCTGCTGCTCGCAGGGCAGGTTTTCAGGTTACTTCAAGAATCTTTTCCGGTTCGAAAAGGAGAAGGCTTCTTCTTCTGCGAAAAACTTCATGATTTTCGCAGAAATTCAATCAGGTATTCCCATACCGAAGTATTCCATGAAGACTTTGCCTGTAAAGCCTTCACAGGGGGGAGAAGTGTATGGCATTCCTTATGAAGGAGATTATGCTGGAATTCCTTCCTGTGAATTCCGGCTGATCTGCCTGAATCATCAAGGGAAAGAGGGTTTTGGGACGATGAATCTGTCTTTGCGCAGCAGTCTTTGATTGTAGTATATCTGCCTGGGAATAAATACACACCTTGACACATACAGTTGGGAGAAAAATGCTCAAGAAACTTGCGTCAATGATCTCAGGTTCCAAAGCTGACTATGTGGATATTCGTTACGAAGTGAAGAAGGAAACTTCTGCTGTACTGGCTGGAACCGACCTGAAGAAGGCAGGGTCCAACTCCACTGATGGATTCGTGGTTCGCTCGTTGAACAATGGAGGGTTTTCTGCTGTTACGGTAACCAGGGAAGAGGATGTTCCTGAAGCGATCAGGCTGGCCATAGAAGGAGCTGATGCCATGTCCGGAGAGGGCAAGGTTGTGAAAATGGCCCCTGTTGAACCTGCTCAGGACTGGGTTGAACCGGAACTTGAGATAGATCCTGCGACCATTGCCCTTGAAGAAAAGATAAAACTTCTCAGAAAATACAACGACCTGATGCTTTCCGTGGCTGAGATAGCAAACACGAATATGGGTTACAGCGAGGTTGACAGGGAGAAGTTCTTTGTTTCTTCTGAAGGTGCTTCCATTCGAGAGCGTATCTGTACTGTGAGCATTTCCGGAGAGGCCATTGCCCGCAGGGACAATCTGACGCAGAACATAAGGGTTGCTGTGGGAGGGGCCAGCGGTTTCAAATCCCTTCTCAACCGTGATGAAGTGTTCCTTAAAAGAGCAAAACTGGCAAAGGAGCTTCTTGATGCTGAGCCTGTAAAGGCCGGAACCTACGATGTGATAATAAATCCCGGACTCACCGGTACATTCATTCATGAGGCCTTCGGTCACTTCAGTGAGGCTGACATCATAGAGAATAATCCTCCTCTCAGGGCCAGAATGGCAATGGATTCCAGAATAGGCAGTGATGTGGTAAATATCATTGCCGACACCACCATTCCAGATCAGGTGGGGTTCTACAAGTACGACGATGAGGGAACCCCTGTGCGAAAAGTTTCACTGATGACAAAAGGTGTACTTACAGGCAGGCTTCATTCCAGAAGAACCGCTGCTGAGTTCAATGAACCTGTTTCAGGACATGCAGTGGCTGAGGATCACAGATATGAGCCTATCGTAAGAATGGGAATGATCTATCTGGATAAGGGCAAAAAAACCTTTGATGAATTACTGACTCAGCTTGGAGACGGGCTCTATATCTGCGACGGCAAAGGTGGCCAGACTTCCGGAGAGAACTTCACTTTCGGCGCTCAGTACGGGTATGTGGTGAAAGCCGGAGAGATAAAGGGCATGATTCGGGACATCAACATTATGGGCAACATGTTCACTACTATGAAGAACATTGAGGCAGTGGATGATCAGATCAGGTTCAGTGAGAGGGGCGGCTGCGGCAAAGGGCAGCTCAACATCAAAAGCGGTTACGGAGGCCCCAGTGTGCTTATCCGTTCCATGGTCATCGGAGGTGTTTAATGGAAAAGCTGCTTGAACTGGCAAAGAGTCGGGGCTGCAAGGCTGAGGTGTTCTCAGTGAGGGACAAAAGCGTCAGCATGAGCAAGGAAAACGGTGCTGTATCTGATGTATCCGCCTCTATTCAATCCGGTGTTTCCCTTCGAGTAATCCGTGACGGTAAAATAGGAACAGCATTTACCAGGAACCTTATAAACAGGGAAGAGCTTCTTGAAAACGCGCTTCTTTCTCTGAATGCAGGGGTTGAAGTCTACTATGATTTTCCTGATTCAGGCACAGTGGTTCATCAGGCAGATTACGATCCCTCTGTTGAAGAAAAGGGCTATTCCGATCTTAAAGGAATCATCTCAGCTTTTGAGCCCTGCTACAGTGATATGAATGACGGGGTTCTTTCTGTAAGTGCAGGAGCCGGCACTACAGAACTCCGATTGCTCAATACTTCAGGAGCCGATCTTACGCAGAGAGATTCAGAGGTTTACGCTGTAGGCAGCATGACATATCCCGGCAGTGGAACCGGTCTGCGAAATATTATTCATGGAAAGTCTGAAGTAACTCCTTATCTTCCTGATATTGAAAGAACTGTAAGGTTCTTCAACGACTCCCTTCCTGAAGTGAGTACAGGAGACTGCAAAATGAAGGTGTTGATAGCACCTGAAGTGATGTACGCCATGACCTGGAGGCTGTCTTCCGCCACATCTGCAAAAGCTTTTCATGATAAGGTGTCACCTCTTCTGAACAAGAGGGGACAGCAGGTGCTCTCACCGAAGATATCACTTGTGAGCGATCCCACCACAGGGGCCACAGGTACCAGACTGTTTGATGATGAAGGTGTGGCTGCAGCTTCTGTTCCCATATTTGACAAAGGCGTTTTCAAAACAGTTTACAACAATCTTGACTATGCTTCCAGGCTTGGAGAAAAGCCTGTAGGTACAGGTTTCCGCGGCGGCATGTGGGGCGGAGACAGGATTACACTGCTTCCTGCCCCCAGTCTTGCGTTTGCCGTATACGAAACCGGTGACAAGACCTTTGAAGAGATGCTTGCCATGATGGACAGGGGCGTTATCATCTTTGGTGTTCTCGGCGCCCACTCAGGCAACATTCTCAATGGAGACCTTTCCATAGGTTTGAGCCCCGGTCTGTTAGTGGAGAATGGTAAGGTTGTCGGCAGAGTAAAGGACGGTATGGTTGCCGGTAATGTTTACGAGATGTTCTCCAATGTTGCAGCAGTTGAAAACCAGTCCCACTACACTGGAAGCATGTATGAAAATCCTTCTGTTCTCCTTGATGATGTAAGTGTGGCAGGTTCCTGATACAAAACTGTGTGCGCCGGGTCGGTTTTTGCGGTCCGGCGCGTCATTATGGCACTCAGGGTTCTCTGACTCCGATTTTTCATGTGGTTCTTTCCCTTTTCTAAGTCAATACTGTTCAGCAAGATATGCTTGTTCCGCTGTTGAGTGGCAAGCTAATTGCATAGTAGTGTTGTGAAAGGCAAAGAACCCGAAAGGGATAGAAAGGAGCAGAAAATGGTCTACAGAAAAAGAAGAGATCTGATGCCCTACGATATGGTAAGGACATTTAACAAGCTTGTGGACGGTCTCTGGCCTGAAGAGGGAGAGAACGGACAGTATAAGTGGGCCCCTCCTGTGGATGTTTGCGAGAAGGGCGATTCCATCTGTTTCAAGGTGGAGCTTCCAGGTATTCCAAGGGAAGACATTGAGATAGAGGTTTCAAACGGTGTCCTCACCATTCGCGGTGAGAAGAAGATGGAAGAGGAAAAGAAGGGCGATATGTGGCACAGACGGGAGGTTCGCTACGGAACTTTCGTCAGAAGCTTCAATCTTCCAGGTGATATGAAGGCTGATGCTGCTGAAGCCAAATTCAATGATGGTGTTCTCAGCATCTGCATTCCAAAGGAAGAAAAGGCTCTTCACAGAAAAATAGAGATAAAGGGCTGACCTTTGTTCTCTTTCAGGGGCGTGGCAATTACCACGCCCCTTTTTTGATGTATTTTAAATATAAATTAACATCTTTACAAAGCAGAGCGTTTCATTATGTTTCTGACATATACTGTTGAAAAAATGATACTGAAAGGACCGAAATGACATTCTCTGATATAGTTACTGAAAGGCGAACCAGGCTCGGAGAAATGATTCAAGGCGACTTCTGCATCACCGTTCAGGCTTCATCCTACAAGGTTACAAGCGCTGACGGGGTTTACCCCTACACTCCATCTCGGAATCTCTTCTATCTTACAGGTATAACACAGGCTGACACCACCCTGATAATGTGGAGGCTGAAAGGCAGAGAAATGAAGACCTGCCTCTACATTTCACCCTACGACGAGATGCATGCCAAGTGGAACGGTACTGTACTCACCATGGAACAGGCAACTGAAATAAGCGGAATTGAGGACATCAGATTTTCCGGCACTGAAGACAGATTTCTGGACAGGCTGGTGGCAAGGGAGAGGCTTCAGAACTTCTATTTTGACTGGCACAACTGCGGTGTGAGCGGTGCCAGGGGCAAGCGGCTTACCTATGTGAACAAGTTCAGGGAAGCATATCCAGGCCTGAAAGTTGCCGGTGTATCAGATATGATTTTTAAGCTTCGAATGATTAAAGACGAGATTGAAATCGAAAAGCTCAAGGAAGCCATAGCGCTTACCCGCAGAGGGTTCGAGGCTGCCGCAAAATCTGTAAAGCCAGGTGTCAATGAGCGTGAGGTTGAGGCCGAGCTGCTTTATCGGTGGGCACTTGAGGGAGAGAAGATTCCTGCTTTTTCTGCAATCTGTGCCGGAGGCAGCAGGGCAACATGCCTTCATTATGTAAGCAACGATACGAATCTGGCTGAAGGGGAACTTCTTCTCATTGACCACGGTGCTATGAAGGATCTTTACTGCTCTGACATCACCCGAACAATTCCTGTAAGCGGCAAGTATTCAGAGAGACAGAGAGAACTGATGGAGATGGTGCTTGAGATACAGGAAAAGGCTATTGAACTTCTCAGACCGGGCAAGCTTCACAGAGAATGGAACGATGAAGTTCTTGAGGCATACAAAGAGATTATGCTCAGAAGGGGTGAGATAAAGGAGCCGGAGGAAATAGCAAATTACTATTACCACGGTATCGGTCACCACCTTGGTCTGGATACCCATGATGAGAATTTGTCGGAAATCCCGATAGCTCCAGGAATGGTTTTTACTGTGGAGCCAGGTTTCTACAGTGCAGAAGAAGGCATAGGTATTCGTATTGAGGATGATGTCCTGGTTGGGAAAGATACAAATGTCATACTTTCTGAGGGATTTCCCCGCACACCGGATGAGATTGAAGCTCTCATGGCAGAAAAGTGATTCTCTCTCATACTGACTGCATGAAAATAGCCCTGGAGGAAGCCCGAAAGGCTTTCTTCAGGGGAGAAGTTCCTGTAGGAGCGGTTCTTGTCACAGGGGATGGAACAGTATACAGAAATTCGAACCGTACAGGAGAGAGGCATCTGCCTGATTCACACGCCGAGTGTCTGGTGATTAAGGCAGCATGCGCCGCCAGGAACGACTGGAGACTGGAGGACTGCACCCTCTACGCCACTCTGGAACCCTGTGTCATGTGTGCAGGAGTTATTCTTATAAGCAGAATTGCCAGAGTGGTTTACGGAGCCTGGGATAAAAGATTCGGCGCATTCGGCTCTGTTACCGATCTGCTGGAAATGAAATATCTGAACCACTATCCGGAGGTTACAGGCGGTGTTCTTGCCGATGAGGCCTCTGCACTAATGAAAAGATTCTTCAGAGAACGAAGACTCGTTCAGAAGAATCTGCTGTAAATCTGTAAACTCTTATGCCTTCAGGTATAGTTCCGTCTGATGCAGAGAAGTTAAGTTATTTAGGAACTTTGTGGGAAAACAGCAGTTTCATATACAGTAAATATTAATTATCGGCAATAACTGACATGAGCTTTCAATAGAGTCTGCAGTCCAGGTTGAATTAGGTGGAATAATTGCTTATCCTGGCCGCCGTAATTAGGGCTTGATGCTGAAGCTTTAACCCTTTACAGCGCAACGGAATGAGGGTATATTAGGTGCATAGAAATGCACGCAATATGAGCACATTTGCTCAAAACCCTTGCACCTGGAGATTCAATTGT
>PDWJ01002337.1_pt1 | contig 21143 bp, 17 predicted proteins | sample 1430881 | NCBI WGS metagenome assembly PDWJ01 (sample SAMN01162460, study PRJNA174530) | Oral metagenome, whole genome shotgun sequencing project. | biome: Marine environment; feature: Marine mammal; material: Swab sample of the gingival sulcus; isolation source: swab sample of gingival sulcus... | reverse complement strand
GCCGAGCTCCATGAACTCACGCCCATTGCTGCCAGCCTATCCCGCTAGCGGCAAGCATGGCGCAACTGCAGCCATCCATTGTTGACTTTTCCCAAAGCCGCGTCGGCTGGCCTTGGGGGAATACGTGGTGAAGGCAAGACAACTAGCAATTGAGAATGCAGCACAGACAGCAACAAATTGCTGCTGCGGGTCGCGAGGATGAGGGTTCTGACTGCGAGGCTACCAACCGGTTCTGTTGCGCCGACACCTACCTGGCAGGCGACCAGAGGCAAGGCCAACAGGCGCTGTGAGACGATGCTTCAAGTAGTGGGAGGTAGGCACCTTGACTGAGTTTGCTGACGAAATACTGTACGTTCCCGCCGACGTTGCTGGTCTCGATGAGCTGGCAGCCATAGCGGATCGCGTTATGCCCGAAGATCTCTGCGAGCCACGGGTTTCGAATTTCCCAGGTTTCATTGCCTTGGACATGCACTGGTGGGATGATCTCCGCCCTATCATCGAACTATTCAGCCAAGAACTCGGCACTAGGCCCCTCATGGCACGCGAAGTCGAAAAATTGTTCGATCCACGGACAGGCGAACCACTGACCTAGAGCTGAGTGGCCCGAGAGCAATGCCTGGCCAGCCTCGGCTTTGCGTATCTCACCCGCCTGAGATCGTGACCGTCGACAACCTCACCCGCGGGCTGTATTCAACTGACGCTTCGCTCTACCGGGTGCCGCCGCAGGCCGTGGCTCGGCCGCGCAGCCGTAGCGAACTGATCGCGCTGATTCGGGCCGCGCTCAAGCTGCGGCTACCGATCACCGCCCGGGGCGCGGGCACCTCGTGCGCGGGTAATGCCGTCGGGCCGGGACTGGTGATCGATGTCAGCCGCCACCTCAACCAGATTCACCACATTGATGCCGAAGCGCGTACCGCGACGATCGATCCCGGCGTCGTGCAGGAGTCGTTGCAGCAGGCCGCCAGACCCTACGGGCTGCGGCTTGGCCCCGACCCGTCAACCTCCAACCGCTGCACCGTCGGCGGCATGATCGGCAACAATGCCTGCGGGCCGCGGGCGCTCGGATATGGCCGGATGGCCGACAACGTCGTCGAACTGGAGATCGTGACGGGAACCGGCGAACTGCTTCGGCTGAACCAAGACGAGGTTCCCGGGCTGAACGACCTGGTGCTGGCAGGCCTGGGCACCATCCGCACCGAATTCGGCCGATTCTCTAGGCAGGTATCGGGGTATTCGCTGGAGCACCTGCTGCCCGAGAACGGCCGCGACGTAGCCAAGTTCCTAGCCGGATCCGAGGGCACGCTGGGAATCATCACCAAGGCCACCGTGGCCCTGGCCGCCGACCCGCCCCACAAGGTGATGGTGGCGCTGGGCTATCCCAGCATGGCCGATGCCGGGGATGACATTTCGCGGCTGCTGCGGTTCAGGCCAACGGCCTGCGAAGGACTGGATCGACGCATCGTCGACGTAGTGATCGCCAAGCAGGGCGCGGACGCGGTGGGCGAACTGCCGGACGGGGACGGCTGGATGTTCATCGAGCTCTCCGGCGACGACGCAGCCGAGGTGACCGAGCGCGCCGACGCGCTGCTGGCGGACGCGAACTCGATTGCCGGGTGGCGCGTTGACGACGGCGCCCGCGCGGCCGAGCTATGGCGGGTTAGGGCCGACGGGGCGGGGCTCGCCGGAGTCAGTTTGGCGAAACCGGCCTACGGCGGCTGGGAGGACGCGGCGGTGCCACCGGAACATCTGGGCAGCTACCTGCGTGACTTCGACGCGCTGCTGGCCCAGCACGACATGACGGCGTTGCCCTACGGGCACTTTGGGGACGGCTGTGTGCACGCCCGCATCGACTTCCCCTTCGACGAGCCAGACGGGCAGCAACGCTTCCGCAGATTCATGGTGGCGGCCGCCGGATTGGTTGCCCGCTACGGCGGTTCGGCGTCGGGCGAACATGGCGACGGCAGGGCCCGCTCGGAGCTGTTGCCCAAGCAGTATTCGCCGCAGGCCTTGGAGTTGTTCGCGGGCGTCAAGCAGTTGTTCGACCCCGACAATCTGCTCAACCCCGGCGTGCTGGTCGACCCGGAACCCATGGATGCAAACCTGCGGGCGGTGGCAGCGACCGCATCGCCGCTGAACCTGTCGGATCCCGATTTCGTGCGTGAGATACATCAGTGCAGTGGCGTGGGCAAGTGCTTGGCCGGGCCGAACGGCGGCAGCGTCATGTGCCCGAGCTACCAGGCCACCCGGGAGGAGAAAGACTCAACCCGGGGCCGGGCACACACGCTGCAAGAGATGGTCAACGGCTCGCTGATCACACAGAGCTGGCGTTCGCCGGAGGTGCACGAGGCGCTGGATTTGTGCCTGTCTTGCAAGGGCTGTGGCCGTGACTGCCCCACCGGGATCGACATGGCCGCCTATAAGTCGCGGGTGCTGCACGAGAGCTACCGGGGCCGGTTGCGGCCCCGCTCCCACTACGCCTTGGGCTGGCTGCCCAGATGGGGCCGCCTGATCGGTCGGCTGCGACTAGGCCGACTGGTGAATCTGCTCGCCAGCGCTCCCGGCCTGGGTCGGGTGATGAAGTGGGGCGCCGGGGTGGATTCGCGACGCTCGATCCCCAGGTTCGCTCGCCGCCCGGCAAGCACCGGCCTGGCTGAACTGCCGCCGGGACCGAAGGGGTCGGTGCTGGTCTGGGTGGACTCGTTTTCCGACGCCTTTGAATCGACGTCGTTTGCGGCCATGTGCCAGCTGCTGGTCCGTCTGGGCTACGAGCCGCAGGTGCTGGATGAGACCGCCTGCTGCGGCCTGACCTGGATCACCACCGGGCAGCTCGACGGTGCCCGCCGCCAGCTGCAACCAGCGGCCCGGGTGCTGGCCGACTACGTTCGCCGCGGCGTCCCCATCGTCGGAGTGGAGCCGTCGTGCACCGCGGTGTGGCGCAGCGACGCCCCCGAGCTGCTGCCCGAAGACGAAAATGTCGCGCTGCTAAACGGCAAAATTCTGACGTTGGCCGAGTTTCTGGCCGCCGATGCCGACTTCACGCCCCCCGACCTCAGCGGTCACACCATTGTGGCGCAGCCGCACTGCCACCACGCCTCGGTGATCGGCTGGCAGGCAGATGCGGCGCTGCTGGCCAAGACCGGCGCCGAGGTAATCCGGGTAAGCGGCTGCTGCGGCCTGGCAGGCAACTTCGGCGTCGAGCGCGGCCACCACGAGGTAAGCGTGCAGATCTTTGAGCAAAACCTGGGACCCGCGCTGGCCGAGGGTGGCGCGGCTGCCATCGTGCTCGCCGACGGTTTCAGCTGCCAGACCCAGCTGCGCGGCTTGGCCGACCGGCCCGCCATGTCGTTGGCCGAGCTACTGGCCACGCACCTGTGACCGCAACCTGACCTTGGCGGCAAACCTCGCGGAAAAGTCACGCCAGTAAGCGATATCGGGTCATTGCAGCGCTTCAAACGCGAATCAGAGTGACTTTTCCGCGGGTTTTGCGGCTAACCCCGCCCCGCTGGTCCGAGTTTAAGCAGCCCACCCCCGTTCCTGGTTTTCCACAGGGTCTAGCCAAAGTGCAGCAATGAAACGAAAAACCACCATGTCGTAGGCATGAACTTAGATCTCAACGCCACGCTCGCTGCAGCAGGTGTCCTCAGCAACCGAAAGTTCCCGCATTTCACCAACATGATTGGACATGCGGTACGTGCCGGGGCACTCGTGCCGCTACTCCCGGGCACGTACGCGGCCGAGAGCAGTTTTACTACCCGAGTCTTGTCAGTGCGCGATTGGGACCCCGATGCGGTATTCGTCGGCGAGACCGCTGCCCGCCTAGATTGGTGGCCCGAGCTAAAGATTGAGACCGTCCGCGCAGCAACCCGGCGGCAGGCCAAACGGCAGGTGCCTGGCATTGCACTCAGCAGACTGTCGCTCCCACCGGAACTGATCATGCAGCGGCGTGGGCTGCGGTTGCAACACCCGGCTGCGAGCTGCCTAGAGCTGGCTCGAGCCATTGGCCCAAGCGCAATTGATGAAGCGCTGCGCCGTCGGGCCGTTAGCTTGCGACAGCTGCATTGGGCGCTGGACCTGAGCCCACATCGCTCCGGCAACAATCAACTTCGGCAGTGGCTTGCTGATTCTCGCGACGAGCCATGGTCACCGCTGGAACGTCAGGCCCATGTCGCGCTACGCGCGGCTGGCATCACGGGGTGGAAAGCGAACCTGCCGATCCAGCTAGCCGGAAGGCTGGTGTATCTGGATATAGGTTTTCGCGACGAACGCCTCGGTTTGGAGTTTGACGGCTACAGCTATCACAACACCTTGCAGTCCTTCGATGCTGACCGCAGTCGTGACGTGGAACTCCAGCTACAAGGGTGGCAGATCCTGCGCTTCACCGCTGCCACGCTAGACACCATGCCGAAAGCCGTGATGAACATGCTGCGGCAGCTCCGCAGCCCCCGGCTTGGTGGGAAACCTCGCGGAAAAGTCACGCCAGTAAGCGATTTCGGGGCATTGCAGCGCTTCAAACGCGAATCAGAGTGACTTTTCCGCAGAATTTGAAAAATCTTTGGGATTACTGCATCCAAACTGCCTACTACCACCGAGTAGCTAGTAGACGGTGGGCAAGCCACCGCGGTTTAGAAGGAGTCCTTCATGCGACTGATCCGAGTTTTTCTAGCCCTGATGCTGGGCGTTGCCGCATCCTTGATGGCGACGACAGCCAACGCTGAGGAGACGGCCACCGTCTCAGTACTGCACGCGGTACCTGGTGCGACCGTGGACGTCTACGCCAACGGCGAGGCATTGCTGACCAACTTCACCCCCGGAACCCTGACCGACCCGCAAGAGCTGCCCGCCGGTTCATACGATCTCAAAGTGGTAGCACAAGGGGCAGGCGCTGATGCCGACGCAATCATGGAAGCCAAGGGAGTTACAGTTCCCGCAGGAGCAAACCTCACTGTCGTGGCACACCTCGACGCTGACGGCAAGCCGAAACTTTCTGCTTTTGCAAACGACACGAGCGTCTCCACAGAGGGCTCTCGCCTTACGGTGCGGCACGTTGCAGCAGCTCCCGCAGTTGATGTCCGTGCCGGTGGCGATGTAGCAATCGCCAACCTCGCGAACCCCGATGAAAAGCCACTTGACCTCGCCGCAGGCACCATCAAGGCTGATGTGGTGGCGGCTGGCACGGACACCGTGGTACTCGGCCCTGCTGATGTCGAACTGAAGCCTGGCATGAACACCATCGTCTACGCCTGGGGCAGCCTGAAAGATGAAAACCTCGCGCTGGCAATCCAGACGGTTGAGCTGCACAAAGCTGGCACTCCGCACACCGGCGCCAGCGACCAGCCCGAAGCACCCTTCGCTGGTTTCGCAGTGGCCACACTGGCTGGACTAGGAGCGATTGCTTTGCTGGCATCCCGCCGCAAGGCCACCGCCCGCAACTAACTGATAATCCCGTTGCTGGCAGTTGGGCCCGCACAGCTCGGGCCCAACTGCTAGTTTTCTGTAAGGAAGTAACCCAATCGGTGAGGGACGTGTGAACACCAGCGAGGAGGCAATCACCCGCCTAGCCAGCAGGCTAAGCGCGGGCGATCACGACGCGCTGCGTGAGTGTTATCAACTGTGGGGTGCTGGCGTATACACCTACGCCTACCGCAGGCTAGGTTCGCCGCAAGATGCCGAAGACGTGACCCAGCAGGTTTTTGTGGCGGCTTGGCGGAACCGCTCGCAACTCGTCCCGAGCGAGGTCGCGTTGCCTGCCTGGCTGCTGGGCATCGCCCGCAACAAGGTCGCCGACCAGTTGCGTGCCGCTGCTAGGCAAACCGCGCAGGCGAAGCTGGCGCCACTGCCAGCAGCTTCGGCGGAACCACACGAATCGCTGCTTGATCGGCTCGTGATTCTTGAAGCGCTAAACACGTTGGGGCCGCCGCGCGATGAAATTATTCGGTTACTGTTCCTGCAAGATAAGACACACCACCAAGCAGCCGAAGAGCTTGGCCTACCGTTGGGCACGGTAAAGTCCCACGCGCGGCGCGGCCTGCAGCGGCTGCGACAAATCCTTGAGGAGGTGGATCGCAATGCCTAACTTCGACGAGTACGCAGACCTGGAGCCAGATCGTATTCAGCGTGCGCTTGCAGACAACGAACCATTGCTTGATCCACCGCCCGAGCTCTGGGACAAGATCGCTGCGGAGACGCAGCCCACGCCACAAGAACTGCCCGCCGCACCGAGGCGAGCGATCGATCCTCACCCAAGCCGTCGCGTGGTCCTGGGATCGGTAATCGGGCTCGCCGCCGGATTGGCCATCGGCTTCGGCTGGAACGCGCTGGATCTGGCAGACCAGTCGCAAGGGCAAGTGCTCTCAAGTGCGGTGTTAACCAGCCTGGACTCGCTGGATCAAGAGTTGGGCCGAGCCGAACTTCGCCGGTTGAGCGACGGCACAGTCGAGCTACACCTGAAACTGCAGGCTGAGCCGCAACGCCAAGACGGATATGTCGAGGTCTGGCTGATCAACAACGATGGTGCCCGCATGGTATCGGTCGGGGTATTCGCTGGCGGCAGTTCCGCCACCTTCCCCATCGACCCGAGCTTGATTGACTCCGGCTACACCATCGTCGACCTGTCGAATGAGGCATTCGACGACGACCCGAAACACTCCGGCAAGACGATCATGCGCGGCGCCCTCAGCTAACGCCCCTTCTGCAGGCCAAAACCTGCGGAAAAGTCACGCAAGTACGCGATTTCGGGGCATTGCAGCGCTTCAAGCGCGAATTAGAGTGACTTTTCCGCAGGCTTTTCGGCTAACCCTGTGCCAGTGCTCAGCGCTTGAGGCGCCGGTGGCTGGTGCGATGCGGACGGGCCGCTTCGGCACCTAGGCGTTCGATCTTGTTGGCCTCATAGTCGGCGAAGTTGCCCTCGAACCAGAACCACTTGGCTGGGTCTTCGTCGTCGCCCTCCCAGGCCAGGATGTGGGTCGCAACCCGGTCGAGGAACCAGCGGTCGTGGGAAATAACCACCGCACAGCCCGGGAACTCCAGCAGGGCGTCCTCCAGCGACTGCAGCGTCTCGACATCGAGGTCGTTGGTGGGCTCGTCGAGCAGGATGACGTTGCCGCCCTGCTTGAGGGTGAGCGCCAGGTTGAGCCGGTTGCGTTCGCCGCCGGAGAGCACTCCGGCCAGCTTCTGCTGATCGGGCCCCTTGAAGCCGAACGAGGCGATGTAGGCCCGCGAGGGCATCTCGAACTTGCCGACCTTGATGTGGTCTAGGCCATCGGAGACAACCTCCCACACGTTCTTGTTCGGGTCGATGCCCGAACGGCCCTGGTCGACATAGCTGAACTGGACGGTCTCGCCGATCTTCAGTTCGCCGTCGTCGAGCTCCTCTTGGCCGGTGATCGTCTTGAACAGGGTGGTCTTGCCGACGCCGTTGGGGCCGATGATGCCGACGATGCCCGCCCGCGGCAGGATGAACGACAGGTCCTTGATCAGCACCCGATCCCCGAAGCCCTTGCGCAGGTCGTCGGCCTCAATGACCACCGACCCCAGCCGGTTACCAGCCGGAATGTTGATCTCGGCCAAGTCGACATTACGGTTACGCTCGGCCTCGGCCGCCAGCTCCTCATAGCGGGCCAGCCGGGCGCGGTTCTTGGCCTGCCGCGCCTTGGGGTTGGAGCGCACCCACTCCAGTTCTTTCTCCAGGATCTTGGCGCGCTTGGCGTCCTTCTTGCCCTCGATCTGCAGGCGCTCGCGTTTGGTCTGCAGGTACTTCGAGTAGTTGCCCTCGTAGCCGTGCAGGCGGCCGCGGTCGATCTCGGCGATCCATTCGGCCACGTTGTCCAGGAAGTAGCGGTCGTGGGTGACGGCGAGCACCGCGCCCGCATAGGACTTGAGGTGGTTCTCCAGCCAGCTCACGCTTTCGGCGTCGAGGTGGTTGGTGGGTTCGTCCAACAGCAACAGGTCGGGGGCTTCCAGCAGCAGCCGGCACAACGCCACCCGGCGGCGCTCCCCGCCGGACAGGATGTCCACCGGCGTGTCGCCAGGCGGGCACCGCAGCGCGTCCATCGCCTGCTCCAGCTGGGCGTCGATATCCCAGGCCTGCCGGTGATCCAACTCGGCCTGCAGCGTGCCCATCTCCTCCAGCAGCGCATCGAAGTCGGCGTCAGGGTCAGCCATCTGGGCCGAAATCTCGTCGAAGCGACGCAGCATTTCTTTGGTTTCGGCGACCGCCAGTTCGACGTTCTCAATGACCGTCTTGTCGTCATCCAGCGGCGGCTCCTGCAGCAAGATGCCAACGGTCGCGTCTTTGGCCAGCGCTGCCTCCCCATTGTTGGGCTTTTCCAGCCCGGCCATGATCTTGAGCAGCGTCGACTTGCCGGCGCCGTTCGGCCCGACCACACCGATCTTGGCACCCGGGAAGAATGCCATCGTGACATCGTCAAGAATTACTTTCTCGCCCGCTGTCTTGCGCACTTTGTGCATGGTGTAGATGAACTCGGCCATCGTGCCCTTTCCGTTGTCTGAAACCGTGTGCAAGTATGCCAGCCCGAGGCGGCATTGGCCGAGCCGAAGCGCGTCGCCGCGCCACAGAACTCGGATCGCTACGCCAAACCGCGCGAAGAGATCCCACCGGCCAGGTCGGCCGGGCCGGATCGGCTAGTTGCCGAGTTTCGCCACCAAGCTACGCACTTCGGCGTAGCGTTCCAGTTCGGCCTGCGCGGGTGCCAGGACTTGCTCTTGCCCGATCTTGGCCATCTGCTTACGCAGCAGCGACCGGGCCCGGCGTTGCAGCGAACGAGCGCCAAGACCCACAAAGATCCGGGCGACCAGCGACAACAGTATGCCCAGCAACACCGAACCCACTAGCAGCACCGCGGGCAGCGGGAACTGGGGGCCGTCGGTAAAGCCGATTGGCACACTCGGCAGCGGCGGCATCCCGACATAAATGAGAATGAAGCTGGCCAGCAGCCAGATTAGGCCGACGGCGCCAGTCAGAATCAGCAGCCACTGCAGCACACGCAGCAGCTGCCACCAGATGGGCACCCGCTCGGTACCCAGATCCGTGGCGACGATGGCCCGATCCAGGGTGTCAGGCAGCGAGTGCTCGTTGGAGTGAATCGCGTCGTCGACACCCTGTCGCCAGGCTGTCGGCATGCCCTCCCCCAGCTCGATGGATAACTGCCGTAGGCCCGTCTTGAGCCGCGACGCCGCCACATCACCCCGTCTGGGCAGCGAGGTGCGTTCGGGCACCGAGCCGGGAAGCTGTTTGTTGTTCCGACTTTGGCCAATGCGCAGCCGCTTAAGCGGATCGGGCTTGAGCCCCGCCAGCCACTTGACCAGTGGCCAGCCGGTCGCCAGGCTGCCGCGGCGAACCATGGCTTTGGCGACGGCATCTGTCACCGTGGGGACACCTGCTGCCAGGGATAGGCTCTCGGTGAGCGCCGAAACTGAGGCTTCGCTCGCGGAACCAACCTGCCCACCAGCGGTCTGGTCGTCAAACTCTTGCGCCATCCCGGCCAGATCGGCGGTCAGCCGTGCCGCGGCCGCGCTCTTGCGCTGCGCCAGGTTGGCCAGCCGGTCGCGAAGCTCGGCGACTCCCTGCCCGGTCAGCGCGCTGGTTGCCAGCAGCGGAACGTCGGCTAGCCCGTCGTCGTCGAGCAGCGTGCGCAAGTCCCGCAGGCATGCCGCCAGCTGCTGTGGCGGCAACCGATCCGATTGGTTCAGCACCACGGTGATAACGTCGCGGTGCTCTGCCAAGGGGCGCAGGTAGCGTTCGTGAATTGCCGCATCGGCATACTTTTGCGGATCCACCACCCAAACGAACTGGTCGACTACCTTAACCAGCCGATCAACTTCGTCCCGGTGATCTGACTCGGTCGAATCATGGTCGGGCAGATCCAGCAGGATCAGGTTGGTGAGGCGTTCGTCTTTGGCGGGAACTTCGTTGCGGCGTTTGATGTCCAGCCAGTCCAGCAGCTCGGGGTTGCTGGGGCCGAAGCTGAGCGCCAAGGTCTGGGAAGTAGTGGGACGCCGAGTGCCCTGTTCAGCCAGCTGAGCCTCCGCGATTGCGTTGAATAGGCTCGATTTGCCGCTGCCGGTGGCTCCCGCCAGCGCGACGACGGTCTGCTCACCCAGCCGTAGCCGGGAACCAGACTTGTCGACCAAGCGGGTCGCTTGTTCGGTTAGCTCCGCGGTGACGCGTTCCTGCGTGGCCTGCGTGAGTTGTTCCAGAATGCCGATTCGCTCAGCAAGATTTCGCGCCATCAGAATCCTTCCGGTGCTGTGAGTGCTGCAAATGCCTGATCGCTGGCAGCACGCAACTGGTCCGCCACTTGCGCCAGCTGTTTCGTGACTTCGTGGTCGTTGGTGAGTTCGTCGACAACTTCCAGGTACCGCACCAATTGCGATGACAGGAGTACGTCGATGCGGCCGTCTAGTTGTTGTTTGGCCTGCTTGGTCAAGGACCGCACGGCGTCCTCACCGAACACTCCTTCCAGCAGTCGCTGGGCCAACAGTGAGGTGCCGCCAGCGATGCCCACTTCGGCTGTGGTGAGCCCACCGGTGCTGGCAAAAACCAGAATGATCAGTGCCGCACCTGCCGCATTGGTTCCCAGTGCCAGGAACCTCGCTTTGAGCCGCTTGCTCGCCCCCTGCTCCTCGACCAGCTTCAGCAAATCGCCTTGCCAGTTACGGATAGAGCGGATTACCTTGTCGTTGTACCCGGGGCTGGTGCGCATCAACTCGGGCATCGCCGCGATGATGTCCTTGCCCCAGCCGGTCAGCTGCCATTGTTTGATGACTCGCTCGCAGGCGGCTTCGGTGTGCTCGACGATCAATGCCGCCAGGCCATCGGAGACGGCTACCTGGACGCTTTCGGCTTTCTGCTCCCCGGTAAACCAGTTAGTGATGCGGTCGCGCCACGACGAGATCTGCTGCTCAACCGAACGCATGAATTCGCCGGTACCCACGAAATCCTGCCACCGGCTCAGCACCTCACCGCGCAGCATCGTGCCATCACCACTGGCCATCTCGATGTTTTGCTGCGCCCACCTAAACGACATGGTGGCGTTGGCCCGCAGCTCCTCAATGGCGTTGTGCTGGTTGGTTGCGGCAGCCACCAGAGTTCTTAACTGCGGATCAAGCGAGTGCACCGTACCCGCGAGGGTCTGCATGGCCACGGCGGCACGCTGCTCAGTGGCCTCCGCCAAACCGTCTAGCCACGACCGGATTTCGGCCACGTTCTCCTTGGGTAGCATCCCGTTCGCCGGCATCTCAAATTCGGGAATCGCGAACAGCTTCACCCGCCCTAGACCACGCTCGGCAAGCATCTGCCCCAAGTGCGCTTTCACGTCATCCATCGCCGCAGGCGGGCACCGATTGATGACCACAGACAGCACCGCGTTGCGCTCGGCCGCCTGGGCCAGCACTTCCCAGCCGACGGCATCGGCATAGCGCGCCCCCGAGGTGACAAACAGCCACAGATCGGCTGCCCGCAGCAATTGCCGGGCCAACCGCCGGTTTTGAACATCCACCGAATCAATGTCCGGGGCGTCCAGGATGGCGAGGCCGGGCACTAGGGCGTCGTAGCTGACTAGCTGCAGCGACCTGGAGTCGTGCACCGGGGTTTCACTGCGGATTAGTTCCGGCAGGACTTTGCCGTCGCGGAACCAGTCAATGTCATCAGGGTGCGCCACGAGCACCGGCGATTTTGTGGTCGGCCGCAGCACGCCCGGGCGAGTGAGCTCGGCTCCCAAGATCGAGTTGACGATCGTCGACTTGCCTGCCCCAGTAGAGCCGCCGACCACCGCCAGCAGGGGCGCATCCAGCGATTCGGCCCGTGGGATCAAGTAGTCCCGAGTCTGGTCAGCCAGCGCGGCTGCAACCTGCCGGGCCTCGATAGCCCCGTCGAGAGGCAACGGGAACTGGGCCTTGGCCAATGCCTCAGCTAGGTCTTGGAATGCCGTCAGCAGGGGGACAGAACTAGTCATGGTTTCTCCGGCCAGTTTCCGCCGAGCCCCGCAGGACCTGGGGCCACGGGAGCGGGCATATCGTTATCGGTTGGTTTCTTACGCCGAGGCGGCACTATCCGCAGCCCGGCCGTTTCGGTCAAAGCAGTTGGCCGCAGCGCTTCAAGTGCTACGACGATTTCCCGGGCGCGATGGTTGCCGCCTTCGGCGACCAGGCCCCGGGTCATCTGTTCCCGTAAATAGGCCAACTCGGTGATCAGCCGCATGAACTTGGCTGTGGCCCACCAGACGCGAGGCCCCCGGAACAGACCGGCCAGGTGCAGTTTGATCCGCTTCCAGGCCGAGGAATAGACGGTAACGTCTCGTTCTTGCAGCCAGCCGACTTGGTGGAAATCGTGCAGTCGGCGCCGCAGGAGCTGAGTTTGGCCCACAACACCCAGCAGCAACGAGATGACCAGCAAGGCCACGAGCGTCAGGGTCATGATCCACGGCACAATGAGTTCGTCCAGCGACGACACCGATGCCATGCCGTTGAACAACATATGGCCGCCTGCCGCGACGAGAAAGCCGCCGAGCGGAGCCATGATTCGCACGATCCGGCTGCGGGCACCTAGCCCTATCGCTAGGCCAGTCGCGGTCATCATGGTGAATAGCGGATGCCCGTAGGAGGTGTAGAGGCCGCGCAGCAGCACCAGCTCCATCACCTCGCCCATCGGGTCTTCGATTTCAATGGTGTTGACGGCGTAAACGATGGCGCGGGCGTAGTAGATAATGTTTTCCACGAATGCGAAGCCGACCGCCGACAGCCCGGCTAGCACGACCATGCTCAGCCGCGAGACGATCCGGGCCCGCCACAAGATGACTAGTAGGAACAGCACCGTGGCCTTGGTGGCTTCCTCGACGAAGGGAGCGATGAAAATGGCGGGTCGGGTACCCATGTCGGCATTTGCGTCGGTGGTGGCCATGGCCTCACCGGCCCAGGAGTTGATGTAGATGCTGAACCAGGTGGCAGCCGCTGCACCCCACATGAACGTCAAGAACCAGATCAGCGGCCGCTGCGGGCGGAACCGATCAAGCCACATGAACAGCAGCGAGTAAGCCAGCGCGGTCCACATCGCCCAATACGCGGCAGTAGCCAGCGACTCGTCGTTCAGGCCCAGGGCAACGGTGCCGTCGGGGAAGGTTTGATCTGGGCTAAGCATGAAGTACTCATCAAGCAGGAAGAACACGTACAGCGGCACAAGTACCACCGTGAGCCAGAACAACGGGCTGCGCAGCATGCGCCGATACCACGGTCGCTGCTGCGGCACTGCCGGCTGCCCAGACAGCCATCGTTGCCTGTTCTCATATTCCACACTGGTCATATCGTGCTAAGCCTAGCGTGAAGCTGCCGACTATCCAGGAGTAGCGCGGCTTGAATTCTTCAGCTTGCTAGCCTTGCGAGCTCGGAGTAGGAATCGATGAACACTTGTTGGTTAAGGGTGAAACTCTCGACCGCGTAGTTGAGTACTAACTGCCGCGACGAATCTGTCAGCTCCAGGGCATCAAGCAGTTCACGGTACTGATCCTTATACGGTTTCACCTTGTCGATGCCGTCGAAGCGATAGAAGTTAAGTGCCTCCGCAGGGATCTGATAGTGGCGCTGCACCAACCGACCGATGGCCAGGCCGCCGGATAGATCCCCCAGGTAGCGCACGTAGTGGTGGGCCAGGATCAGCTCGGGATCCTGCGCCTCTTCGAGCACCTTCTCGTATTTTCTGACGGCGGCGACCACGGGAATATCCTCGACGGCTTGCCAGCGGCATCGCTCGTCGCTGACCAGCGCGGCCAGGTCGGCACGCAGCGCGGGCTCCCGGTTGAGGTTTCGGTCGTTGATCGTCGCCAGCAGCGGGGCATCGCCGAATCGGTTGTGGCAGGCGTCCTCTAGGGAACGATAGATCGGGTACAGCTGAGCGGCATAGAGCACATAGGCCTCAAAGTTGAGCTGCCCGCCCATAAGTTCCTCGACGAACGGAGAACTTTCGGCAGATTGGTGCGCCGCACTGGTGACCTCCCGAAGTTGGGTTGATAATGCGTCACTCATTGCGTTCTCCTTCAAGTTAGGTTCCCCTCAGCCTACTTAGCGACACCCTGTATCGCAACCCGTTGGTCGTTCGCCGCGCCCAGGTTGCGTCGCAATCTGCTAATTCGCCGTATTGTGTTGGGATGCGCAACTGTTTCGCCGACCTGGGCTGGCAACAACACACCGGCTCGCCCCAATTAACCGGCTCGCTCCAGCTGATCGCCACGCTGCCCGCCGAGACGGTGGACCGGCTGGATTCATTGCTGCCGCAGCTAGCGAGCAAGCACCTGCGCGCGATGCCGCTTGGCTACCTGCATCTGCCACTGCAGCGGCTGGGTGACTTTGATTCCGACCTGACCCAGGCCGACTACACCGCGCTCGGCACCGCGCTAAACCAGGCATACGCGGACCGCCAGGCTTTTTCGCTCGCCTTCTCGCAGCCCCAGCTGGTCGATGTCGGCGTGGCCGTGACCGCCGAGGCAACGCCGGAGTGGCATAACTTGATCGCCGCCACCCGCCGGGCACTGACGCAGACTCGCAAGACCCCGCTGCCCGAGGCTGCCGGCAGCCCCAGGATCATGCTGCTCCACGCCATCGGCGAGATCGACGAGGCCGCCGCGGCTGCAGCCCTGCAAGCCAGCCCGGCGCTGGGGCCGGTAACGGTTGCCGAGGTGGCGCTGGTGAGCATGTCTGCCCGCCCCGAACTGGGCACGTTCGACTACCACATCCTGGCCAACTTCAAGCTGGGCTGAGAAACCACTGCACAACAGCAGCGACAGCCCCGGACCGATTGGCTGCGGCCCGAGGCTGCCTGACTGGTCAGCGACCACCGATGATGGTCAGAGGCCGCCGATGCCGACGTATACCGTCTCCAGATACTCCTCGATACCTTCGTCGCCGCCTTCTCGGCCGAGGCCAGATTGCTTGACGCCGCCAAACGGCGCGGCCGGGTTGCTGATCACGCCGGAGTTGATCGCGATCATGCCCGACTCGATTCGCTCCATCATCCGAACCGAACGCGCCACGTCGCTGGTGAAGCAGTAGGAGATCAGGCCAAAGTCGCAGTCGTTGGCCAGCGCCACGGCTTCTTCTTCGGTCTTGAACGTTGTGATCGCGGCCACCGGCCCGAAGATTTCCTCCCGCATCACTCGCGCCTGCGGGTCGACCCCGCCGAGCACCGTTGGCGGAAAGAAATATCCCTTGCCTGTCATGGCGGCGCCACCGGTGGCGACGTTGGCGCCGCGTTGCTGGGCGTCCGCCACCAGTTCAGTGACGTGCTGCAGCGCGTCGTCGTTGATCAGCGGCCCCAGCGTCACGCCGGGCTCGTATCCCGGCCCGACCTGTTGCGCTGCGGCCTTGGCCGCCAACGCAGCGGTGAATTCCGCCGCGATGTCTTCGTGGACGATGAACCGGTTCGCCGCGGTACACGCTTGGCCGATGTTGCGGAACTTCGCCGCCATCGCCCCGTCGACGGCAGCGTCGATATCGGCGTCGGCGAACACCACGAAGGGCGCGTTGCCACCCAGCTCCATTGAGGTTCGCAAAATGTTGGGCGCGGCCGCCGCCAACAGCTTGCGGCCGACCTCCGTCGAGCCGGTGAACGACATCTTGCGCAGCCGGGAATCGGCCAGCAGTGGCCCGGTAACGGCCCCAGCGCTGGTGGTTGGCACCACATTGATGACACCAGCGGGCACGCCCACTTCGGCCATCACCTGGGCGAACAGCAGCGTGGTTAGCGGGGTGCCTTGCGCGGGTTTGATTACCACGGCGCAGCCTGCCGCCAGCGCAGGGCCAGCTTTGCGGGTTGCCATCGCCAGCGGGAAGTTCCACGGGGTGATCAGCAGACAGGGCCCCACTGGGCGCTTCATCACCAGGATGCGTTGTTTGCCGTCGGGCGCAGCGCCGTAGCCGCCGTGCAGCCGACAGGTCTGCTCTGCGAACCACCGCAAGAACTCGGCACCGTAAGCAACCTCGCCCTTGGACTCGGCCAACGACTTGCCCATTTCCAGGGTCATCAGCAACGCAAAGTCATCGGCTCGGGCATGGATCGCTTCGAAGCCAGCCCGCAACAACTCGGCGCGCTGCCTGGGCGGGGTTGCCGCCCACGATTCCTGGGCCGCGACGGCTGCGTCCAACGCGGCCATGCCGTCTTCGGGCGTAGCGTCAGCTACCGATACCAAGGCCTCGCCGGTGGCCGGATTCTCGACATCGAATCGGGCACCAGAATTGGCCTCGCGCCACTGACCGTCGATGAAACACCCCGTTGGGATTGAACCTAGTAGCTCAGGTATCGCAGTCATGTCACTCCTCAAACATGATGACTTGCCGAACCGCTCGTCCGGCCGCCAATTCGTCCATCGCTTCGTTGATTTCCGACAGCTTGATCCGCTTAGAGATCAAGGCTTCTACAGGCAACTTACCCTCACGCCAAAGCTGGGCGTAGGTGGGGATGTCGCGGCTCGGTACCGCCGACCCCAGATAGGATCCGGCAATCGAGCGAGCCTCGGCGGTAAGCCCTAGCGGCATGATCTCAGCCATAGCCGTAGGGGCTGGTAGGCCAACGGTGACGGTGATGCCGCCGGGGCCGGTGACTTTCACCGCAGTTTCAAAGGCGCGGGCGTTACCGGCCGCCTCGATAACCACTGGGGCTTTGAACCCGGCGTCCAGCGCCTCCTGCGGCGTCATCACTTCGGTCGCGCCAAGTTCGGTGGCGCGAGCAAGTTTCTCCGGCAACGCGTCGATGCCGACGACCGGCCCCAGCTCCAGCGACAGGGCTGTTAGCAGCGCGGCCATGCCGACGCCGCCTAGGCCAACCACGGCAACCGTGTCGCCTTCCTTCGGCTTGCCTGCGTTCAGGACGGCACCGCCGCCGGTCAGCACGGCACAGCCCAGCACTGCCGCAATATCGGGCGGGATATCGTCGGCTAGCGCCACGCAGCTGCGCTTGTTCACCACGGCGTGGGTGGCGAACCCGGAGACGCCTAGATGATGGTAGACCTGCTCGCCGTTTCGATCTAGCAAGATGCGGTCTCCCAGCAGCACGCCGCTGTTGTTGGCAAGGGTTCCCGGCTCGCACGGCAATTGGCCATCGGTGGCGCAGCCGCGGCATTCCCCGCAGCGCGGCAAGAAGGCCATGGTGACCCGCTGGCCAACCTTAAACTCCTCGGCCCCGGGCCCGACTTCAATGACTCGCCCGGCGGCCTCGTGGCCCAGCAGCATCGGGGTTTGGCGCACCCGGTTGCCATCGACGACGCTGAGGTCGGAGTGGCAGATCCCGGCCGCTTCCATCTTGACTAGGAGTTCGTCGGGGCCTGGTCCGGCCAGCTCCAGTTCGCTAATGGAGATGGGCTTGCTGTTGGCATAGGGCTTTTCGCGCCCGATCTCTTCGAGTACTGCACCAAATATCTTCATTTGGGTTCTCCTTCAGGTACTGCTTTGGCAGCGGCGGCGGCCTCCTTGACTGCCGTCGCAATGTCGTCGCCCGCCCGCAGCGGGCGCTTCTCGAAAATGCCTTCATGGGCAAGCACTGGTCGGCGGTCCCCGGCCAGCTCTGGATACTTTTCTTCCAACTTCTCCCGGCGTTCGGTGACCCGCTGAAAGTGGCGGATGGTCTCTCTGTCACCATTGCCGACTCCCCGCCAGGAACGTGGCAGTTCATCGCGGCTGGGGCCAGGATCCGCCTGGCCACCAAAGTTGACCCGGGCAGGCATCCGGTTGGTTTCGCCACCGCACTCGGGACAGCTGGGGTTGGGGGCTGACATGTTCGCGACAAACGCCTCGAATCGATTGCCGCAGGCACAGCCGTAGTTGTAGAGAATCACGAGTAGAACCCGGCTGGTGCGTAGCGCAGTGTCTTGGCCTGCTCACCGTCGTGGCCGAAAATGACCTCGGCTTCGGTGCGGTCTGCGATGTTGCGCAGCTTTTCGACCGACTCCAGCCACTTCAGGTTGTCCCAAACGATGGCGGCACCCACTGCGGGCGGACCCCACGACTCGGACAGGTAGACCGCATCTGAGGTGAAAATCTTGGTGCCCTCGCCTGGCAGGTCGACCCGCAGGCTCATAGTCCCCCAAGTATGCCCGGGGGTCTCAATGACGCTGATGCCAGGCAGAATCTCGTCGTCGCCGGAGACCCGGGTGAAGTCCAGGCCAGAGTAATCACTGACGATATGAGCCCCGGCTGAGTAGCCCTCGATCTGCATCGCGTTGTCGATCTCTTTGTCGTTGGCAACAATCTTGGTCTTACCGTTGTCGAACAGCTTGACGTTGGCGGCGTGATCGAAGTGCAGGTGGCTGAGCACCACAATGTCGATGTCCTCCGGACCCAATTCCAGCGAAGCCAGGGCCGAGTCCAGGTAGCCCGGCCCATCATTGGGCTCGCGCACCGGGAAGAAGTCGTGGAAGCCGGTCGGAGCCCAACGATCTTCCCAATCCCTGGGCACTCCGGTGTCCCACAACACATTGCCCTCGGGGTGCTCAATCAATACTGCGTGGGTGGGGCAATCACCCCACACGACCGGGTCCTCCTTGTGGTACCTGTCTCTGATCGTGGTACCACCCTTCAGTAGCAGCCAGGTGAGATCTGTCTCCATTACCCCGGTTGACAGGACGTGTACTCGCATATCCGGCATGGCGCCTCCTTCGTTTTGCCCCATCATCGGAGCGCTGCGCGGTTCCTCTTCGTTGAGGAGCTTGGTTCAATTTTTCCCCACACCCCCGGGCGAGTCCTATGTATGCTTTCGCCATAAGGAGAGGTTTTCGATGTGGAAAATCACTTACCTGAACTGACCGGCCCCAGCGACAACGCTCTGCTCGCCGCTTGTCGCGATTGCCTGAGCGACTTGGCCGCCTTGCGGGATCGTCGACTGGTGATCACCGCAATCGTTCGGCGAGCCCGGGCGCTGCTGGGAACCGACATGGCCTACTTTTCCAGCAACGACTTGGCGGCTGGCGAGACTTTCATCCAGTACACCGACGGCGTGCGCACCGACGAATACGCTGCCATCCGGATGCCGTTTGGCGCCGGAGTGTTAGGCGCTGCTGCCGCCGGCGGGAAGCTGGTATACACCTACAACTACCTAACCGACGAACAGTTGAACCACCTTCCCGAGATCGACGCGATTGTGGCGGCCGAGGGTGTTGCCAGCATCATTGGTGCGCCCATGCGAGAGGGCGGCAGGGTGGCGGGAGCCTTGATGGCAGCCCACCGGCAATCGGTTAGGTTCGGGCCGAAAGCGATCCAAGCGCTGGAGACCCTAGCCCAATACGCCGCGATAGCCGTAGAGCAAACCCGGCTGTGGGACGAGATCGCCAAACTCGATCGGCAAGCCGAAATCCAGTCACTCACCGAGCAGCTGCGCCTAGACGACCGGCTGCTGGCAGCACTGTTGGCCGAAGATGGCCTGACGAGCGTCATCGCAGCGCTGAGCGAGGCCACTGGAGCCGTGATCAGCATCTGCGACACATCCGGGCGTCTGCTTGCCGGGGCTGAGTTGCCCGCAAAACTGAAGCTGGCGGTAACCGAATCGGCGGCCACGGCCCCGAGCCTGGCCGCCTCGGCTCGGCACTATGTCGCCGGTCAAGAGGTCGCGTTGGCGACAATCATGGCCCGCCAGGAACAGCTGGGTGTGATGGTAATGCGCGCCGCCGAGATCCACGATGGCGAGCTGGCTGTCCTGGGCCGGGCCGCCGACTATGCCAGTGTGCTGCTGCTGTTTGAGCGCAACCTGGCCGAGGCGGGGCTGCGCGAGCACAGCATTTTGTTCGAGGATCTGCTGACCGGCCGCCCTGATTCTGCCCCGGCGTCGCGGTTGGCGGAGTTCGGGCTAACCGTCACCACCGATTGCCAGGTGGCGGTGTTTCGGGTTGCCCCGAGAAACCACTACAAGGCGTTGGGGCTGATACGCAGAGCCCACCCCAGCCAGGCTCTGATCGCGCAGCGCGGCGGCGAGATCTGCGTGCTGGGTGTCGGCGATCCGAAATATACCCACGCCAGCTTGTCCCGCGCCGATATCGCCGCTCAGGTTGGGGTTGCCAGGCTTCGCGATGACTGGTCCGATGTACCTCGCGCCTATAAGCAGGCGCGGCAGATCGCGGCCTCGCTGCAATCGCTGGGGCGCTCCGATTCGGTGGCGCGGCTGGGAGATCTAGGAGTCGCTGGGCTGTTGGTAGCCGGGGTTGACCAGCAGTTGGTGTCGCTGATCGTGGATGGGCAAATCGGGGCGCTGATCAACTACGACCGAGAACGAAAAACTGACCTTTGCGCTACCGCGCTGACCCAGTTGGAGAGTTCCAGCCTGGCCGAATGCGCCCGGCGGCTGCACGTCCACGTCAACACGGTGCGGCAGCGGCTAGAACGGATAGACGCCTTGTTGGGGCCGTGGCGCGAGGGAAGCAAGCGAGCCGATGTTCACTTTGCGTTGCTGCTGCATCGGCTGCGCCGCTCCCCCGATGGCGCCGACTAGCGTCGGGTACGAAAAGCGCCCCAGGCAGGAATCGAACCTGCGCGCGACAGATTAGAAGGCTGCTGCTCTATCCGCTGAGCTACTGGGGCTCGTCGGCCATTGTAGGGCCTATTGAGCTTTGGGCCTATTGTAGGAACGTGACTTCAAACTTGGTGTGGATCGACTGCGAGATGACCGGCCTGGATCTGACTCAGGACGCGCTCATCGAGGTCGCGGCGTTGGTGACTGACTCGGAGCTAAATGTCCTCGGCGAGGGCGTCGACGTGCTGATCAAGCCGTCGGCGAAACAGCTGGCAAATATGGGCGACTTCGTGCGCGAGATGCACACCTCGTCTGGCCTGCTCGACGAACTGGCAGACGGACTGACCATGAGTGAAGCAACCAAGTTGGTATTGGACTACGTACAGGAACACGTCCCGGCCAAGGGCAGGGCCCCGCTGGCTGGCAATACGATCGGCACCGACCGCGCCTTCCTGGCTCGGGACATGCCGGAGCTTGAGTCGTGGGTGCACTACCGCAACGTTGATGTGTCGTCGATCAAGGAGCTGGCGCGCCGCTGGTACCCGCGGGTGCTTTATCAGGCCCCGGCCAAGCAGGGGAACCACCGGGCGCTGGCCGACATCCAGGAGTCGATCGAGGAGTTGCGCTACTACCGCGAGGCCCTGTT
>PDWJ01002245.1_pt1 | contig 21155 bp, 18 predicted proteins | sample 1430881 | NCBI WGS metagenome assembly PDWJ01 (sample SAMN01162460, study PRJNA174530) | Oral metagenome, whole genome shotgun sequencing project. | biome: Marine environment; feature: Marine mammal; material: Swab sample of the gingival sulcus; isolation source: swab sample of gingival sulcus... | reverse complement strand
CATTTATTACACATTCCCGGATATTCTGTTGAATTAATAATTTCCTTTGTTCTTATCCAATCTTTAATCGTATTAATTTCATGCTTTCCTGCATAGTCCCAGCAACAAGGAAGTATTTTTTCATCTGTTGTAATTACAAAGGAATTTTCAATTACATTACAATGACTTAAAAACATTCCTTTGGGAACAACTTTTGAATTTTCAATTTTATATCTTTCTCCTTCATATTGAAAAGACAGATACTTTTTTGCAGTTCCCAAGTCTTCTTTTTTGTTAATTGTCATTAACATTGCTGATTTAACTTTTATACTATCAACATTGAATGATGAGAAGAAATTTCCAAGTGAAGGTATTTCATGTAAATTATGTTTAAACGCAATAAATTGAATTGTTACTTTTATATTTTTATCAAAATTTAATTCGCTAAATGTTCTTAAATTCGCTAAAACAGTTGATAATGAACCGTTAATTCTATATTTTCTATATGTTTCTTCTGTAATTCCGTCAATTGCAAAAATTAGTTCTGTTATTCCACTTGAAATAATACTCTTAGCAAGTTCTCTTGTCATAAAATGTCCGTTAGTAGAAATTGAACAATCTGAAAACTTTTTAGGAATAGATTTGATTAATGCATTTGCCTGTTTATGTAAAAAAGGCTCTCCATAATTCCAAAGTTGTATTTTGGGATTATGTTCTTGCAGCTCCGAAATTATACCTTTAAAAAATTCAATACTAATATCATTTTTGTTTCTTATTGCTTTATTTTGTCCACGAGGACACATTGGGCATTTAAGGTTACACCTATTTGATATTTCTATTTGAATGTTTTTGGGAATAAATGGTAAAATCATAATTTTAATCCTTTCAATCTTTCTAATTGATTTTTAGCCTTTTCTTTTTGAGCAATAAAAAATTTGTTCTTTTTAATATTTTCAGGGTCATTATTTATTTTTTGGAAATAAGTAATTTCATGTAAAATTTTTGGTGTTCCAATATCACCTCTTTGTAGTATTATTTCATCGACAAATTTTGAAACTCCTTTTTTTGATAATGTATCGTGAAACATTATTATCCCACCTATTTCTAATTTTTGCCACCAAAGTATAAAATCATTTTTTACATCTTTATATTCATGCGAACCATCAATAAATATTAATGAAATTTTACTGTTTATGTGTTTACTAGCTTTTGCTGATGTTGTTACAACTGTTCTTATTACATGTCCAACGTTAAATTTTCTGATATTTTCTGAAAATTCAGGCAATGTAAAGATTTCACAATTTTTTTTTTGATGCTCTTTTGAACCTGTATGGTGGTCAATTGAATATATTTTGTTATCATTTTTCCCTTGAATTAATCCCAGCGACAGAAATATTGTTGATAAGCCTTTCCATGCTCCAATTTCTACAATATTACCGCTTGAAATTTTTGCAGTATTGTAAAGTAATTCCGCTTCTTTCTCTGTTAGCCAACCTTCTACTGTTTTAAAAATATTAAGTCTGTTTATATTTACTTTATTGATGTCCAAATATTTATTTTCTTCAATATCAATATTTTTTTGAATAGTAAGTAATTCGTAACGTCTTTTGTTTGCAGTTTCTAAGGGAATAATATCTTCTTTTGAGTATATTTTATTTTGAGATTTATCACTATATGTGAAAATCATATTAAAGTCAAGTCTCAATTTTGAAATTAAATCTTTTGTTTTTAAATATTCATTCTCTGTTTCAGTTGGAAACCCAACAATAAAATGAGAACCAATTTTAATTTTATGATTACAATACCTAATCTCAGAAATGGCTTTAAAAATGTCTTCACTTTTATAACTACGTCTCATTTTTTTTAAAACTATATTGCTTCCGGACTGTATTGGAATATTAATAAATAGCTTATTGTAATTATTTATGTTTTTTAGTAAAATTTTACCCAGATTTTTACTATGCTTTATTAACCACTGAACATTAAATTCTTGAATAAATAAATTTATGTCTTTTCTTGATGTTAATAATTCTATAAGATGAGTAATATTAACACTAATATCAACACCATAAGCTCCTACATCTCCGCCTGTTATGAAAAAATCCTTATACCCAAGTGAAAGCCCCGTATCAATTTCCTTTTGAATCTCACACAATGGCTTGCTTTTCAGTTTTTTTGTTGCTTTTTTTACTGCACAATAAGAACAATTACTTAAACAACCCCAAGTAACACGTATTTTATAAGCATTTTTAGCATTTACATACTCTTTTAATAATTCTGACCGATATTCTGTATCAGGTATTGGATATTTTTTATTGTCAAAAAAAGAAATATTTTGTTCGGGTATTTCATCAATACTAATTTCATGGTTAATGAATGAATTTATTTTACTTAATTCTCGTGGTCCGGCAAAGTTTTTAATATTATTGTCTATTAGAAAGTCTTGATGAATATCAGTCAAACAACCTGATAATATGAATTTTGCATCTTTACTTTTTTCTTTAAGTAATGACTTTATTTTTTCTTTTGATAATTCAGTAAATTCATCATTAAAAGCACAGGATACAAAAATTACAGTATCTACATTTTTTATGTTGCCTTTATTTTTGGAATGCTCATAATTATTGGCTTTAAAAAATTTAATAATTTTTTCGGCATCTAATTTTCTTTTTTCACAACCCAATAAATCTATGTAAAATTGTTTCTTTTTCATTTGTTTGCTTCTCTGTAAAATGTAATAAATTGTTTTTGATGATTTATATTGTCCGGCAAAAAAGAAAAATCAATTTCTGTAATAGCTTTTCTTAGATACGTTTTCAAATTATTTGAATTAAAAAAATGAGATGTTATATATGCTCTTTTACACATAGTTATAAAACCGTCTTCATAAAAAGGAACAAAGAATAATCCAATATCAAGAAATATTAATTTGCCATTAAGCTGCTTTACATTTTTGGGCTCAAAATCTAATGACAGCCAAGCTATTTTTTTTAAATCTTGAAGTATTGCTATAATTGATTTATTGTTTACACTATTAAAATCTGAAAATTCTATAAACGGCATTTCTATTATAATAAGTTTATCTATTAAAAATACTTCAAAATTGACAACCGTTTTAATTTTATTTCTTTTTATACTTTCTGAAAGAGCTTTTAAATTTAGAAAGAAATGAACAATTAACTGATTAGTATCTAAAAAACTTTTATGTAAATCTGTCAACTCTTCTGATAAAATATTTGTATTTAGAAAATGTGAAATTAAATCTTGTTGTTCGTTTAGTAATGTTAAGCATTTATACACTTTATTGCCATCTGTTACAATAATTCCTTCTTTACTTTCTAATTCTTTGACAAGAGTTACATTCACATTGAATTTAGATTGCAATATAGAAATAAATTTGTTTTTATAATTCTCTCTTTTAATCATATTAACTCTAATTGTTTTAATCTTTTTAAGTCTAAATCAGCTATTTGTGCATTTTTTAATGATAAGATTATTTCTTTTTTTAAATTTTCTTTGAAATTCAAATTTTTTTTTAAAAAATTTGGAACTGATGGATTGTCAAAACCAAAATTAATTTTATCAAAGCCCAAAGATTTATATTTTTCAATAAATAGTGGTATTTCGTGTAAATTTTGTTTTACAAGTGTCATTCGCCCGAATAGAATTAATTTTGTTTTAAAACTTTGTCTACATGATATTATTGTCTTTATGTTTTCTAACACTTTATAAAAATCAGAACCTTTGTTTATTAATTTATGTGTGTCATGCGTTACAGCATTTATCGAAATACTGATAACTTTGGCATTTAAAGCTAATTGTTCTGCAATGTCATAATCTACTAAAAGCCCGTTTGTTAGTAGGGTATATCTGAAATTATTTTTATTTAAGTAATTTATTAAACTTAAACAAGAATCAATATAAAGCGGTTCGCCACCCTGAATAATAATGTTTTCAAATAAACTAAAATCAATATTTTTTATTAATTGCGATGACGACAATTCTATTGGATTTTCTTTGTGTCTTTTAGGATGGTTACACATTATACACTGAATATTACAACTTTCACTGCAACTAATATGTATTGTTTTCAAATTGTTAACACCAATTTCAATACTGGTATTAGCTATTAAAATATCTTTATTGACTAATGTGCAGGTTTCATAACATTCTAATTCCCCTAATAATGATTTTCTTCTTGAATTAACTGCAATTTTATTGTTAATTAATTCTTTAAGAGAATTATTATTAATATTTCCTATTTTTTCAGGCTTTAATAAACAACAATTATAAACATCTCCGTATTTATTTATAGTAACGCTTTCCCATAAGTCTGAACAATATGTGTTTTTGTTAGTATTTATCATTTGATTTTTCTAAAAAATGTTGTAGCAATAATTCTCTACTATGTAAATATTTGTTATTTTTTTTATTGTTATTTGTTAGTGTTCCGCTTAAAGAATACACAGAATATAAAATTTCATCTGCGATATAAATTTCATATTTAGCTTTATTTAATAACAAGTCAACTGTAAACCAATGGTCTTCTGCACTCTCAATTTCTTTATAATCTATTAAAACATGTGGCTTTATAAACGTATTACAAGATGGTAGCTCTCCGTTTGGATTACCTTTACTCATTTGTTCCAGTTTTTGTTTTAAGAAATCAAAATCTAATAGACTTTTTTCTGCTTTATTTACCCTATTTATGGTTTTATTATTTATAGAAAGTTTATTCCCAGACATTATTACATCAGGATTATATTTATCCATGATATTTTCAATTTCAGAAAGTGTGGTATCATTTACAATATAATCGTCTGCATCTAATCGCCCAATGTAATCAGTATTTGGAATTTTTTCTCGGATATATGAATGTAAATAATTTCTTACTTTATATGATTTGCCAAGATTTATATTTTTTATAATAATCCTGCTGTCATTTATAAACTCTTGTATTTCTTCTTTCCATTTATCTGTTGAATTATCATTTACAATAAATAATAATACATTTCTTTTTAAATGCTTTTGGTTAAGAACAGATTTTACAGCTCTTTTTAATGTTAAAGCACCATTTTTTAATGGCATTCCTATTACGATTGTCTTATTTTTCAGCATACTCATATTGAAAAATTTTTTTTGCTCTTATAATTGATTTCTGAAAATCTGCTTTTGAAAATCTTGATTTATACTTTTTATAGAATATATCTAATCCTTCTTTTTTTAATGTTTTATTATCTGTTACTCTATCATTTCCATTAGCATAATGTATTACATGAGGTTCGTTTAAAATAATAATTGAACTGTCAGGAAATTTGTTTTTATAATCTAAAAACCTAATCATTAAATCTCTATCTGTTGTGCTTGGCATATTTTCATCAAAACCACCGATTTTTTCTAAAATATCAGACATAAAAAACATATTGCTTCCCTGAACTCCCGGATTTCCAATAAAAAAATGTTTTGACGTTAATTCTTCTCTTTTAATATAATGTATCCGTTCAAATTTATTTTCTTTCCAAATTATCGGTGCAAAAACAGCTAATGTTTCATTATTGATTTTATTTATACATTCATACAAATAATTATCTTTGTATTTATCGTCATCATCCAATATTGCCGTAAATGATTTTTTCTTTTTTCTTTTTTCTTTAATAAATTCAATACCTGTGTTCCATGCACCTGTTCCTGATTTAAACTGCGTTTTTTTGTTTTTTAATAAGTGAGTTTTAAATTGATTTTCCTTTAATCCAAACTTATTCCTAAGTTTTTTTATTGAATTTATAATTTTTTCGTATTCCGTAGAAAATTCATTTCCTGAAATTTTAATATTGTCATCAACAATAACAATTTCAATATTTTCAAAATTTATATTTTTTTGAGAATAAACCGATTTAAGAGAACGATTTATTAGTAAATCAGTTCTTTTTTTTGAGGTAGCAATAATTATGTATATTTTTATTGCTTTCATATCAATTAAGTGTTAAGTTTCGCAAGGTTGTTTATTATAACTTGTTTTATTATTAGTTAGTCTTATCGAGTAGTGTAAGCCTCCCTAAGAACCATACAAGCAATTTTTTACCCAACAAAAATACAATTTTTTTGTTTATTTTTAGAAGATTTTTGCAGTAATATCCTTTCCCCTTTTCGATTACGTATTTATTGACACCACCCTAACGAGTAAACAACATTTCGCGATATTTGGGCAAGGGCCAAAGCGTATCATCTACTATAAGTTCCAGCTTATCAGTATGATAGCGTATGTCGTTTATGCGGGGTAAGATGTTTTTTTCATAAAATATAAGACGCTCCGTATACGATGACAACAACTTAGCTTCTTTTTGAGCATTTATCATCTTTGTTACGTTTTCTATAATTTTATTTCTGTGTTTGTTTATTTTTTCAACAGTAGTAAAAGTATCTTTTGTATTCGTTTTAAACTCTTCATTATCAGAGTATAGCTCCTTTAAACCGCGTAAATTTTCAATTAAAATATTTTGATACTTTATAGCAATGGGATTTATGTGGTTTATAACCAAATCGCCTATAACACGGGCTTCTATTTGTAGTTTTTTATTGTGTTCCTGTATTTTTATCTCATAACGCGAGTGTAATTCACGATAATTTAATACCTGTGTGCGTTCCCAAAGAGCTTTGCTTTTTTCCGAAATCATTGCATGATAGGCTTCGGCAGCGGTAGTAATTTTTTTCAATCCGCGTCTTTTGGCTTCCTCTTCCCACTCTTTTCCGTAGCCGTTACCTTCAAATAATATCGGTTTCAATTCTGTGATGTATCGCCTTAAAACTTGAAAAATTGCATCCTCCGTATTGAGTTTTTTCTTTTGTATAAGCTCATCGACTTCGTTATTAAATATCTCTAACTGTTCGGTTACTGCGGCATTTATAACCGTAATAGGTTCTGCCGAATTAGCCGAAGCACCCACAGCCCTAAACTCAAACCTGTTGCCGGTAAAAGCAAAAGGCGAGGTTCGGTTACGGTCGGTATTGTCCAGTAACAATTCGGGTATTTTCCCTATATTTATATTAAGCATTGTTTTTTTGTCTGAGCTTATTTCAGAATCGGGAATTTGTTGTTCCAAGTCGTTTAATATTTGGGTAATTCTATCGCCCAAAAATACTGAAATTATTGACGGAGGTGCTTCGCCGCCTCCTAAACGATGCAAGTTGCTCGCCGATACTATTGAAGCTTGTAGCAAATCGCTGTGATTCTTAACAGCTTTTACAATATTTACCAAAAAAGTAATAAAACGCAGATTCTTTTCAGGGGTATTGCCCGGTTGTAATAAATTTTCTCCTGTATCGTCTTGTAACGACCAATTGTTATGTTTTCCCGAGCCGTTGATTTCTTTGTAAGGTTTTTCGTGAAATAAAACTTTAAAATTATGCCTTACCGAAACACGTCGCATTATTTCCATAAGTAAAAGATTATGGTCATTTGCAAGATTTGCTTCTTCAAAAATAGGGGCGCATTCAAATTGATTAGGTGCAACCTCATTGTGGCGAGTTTTTACAGGTATACCAAGTTTGTGGGCTTCATATTCAAATTCTCGCATAAAAGCTGTTACACGTTCCGGAATTGCACCAAAATAATGGTCGTTGAGTTGCTGCCCTTTAGCTGCCGAATGTCCCATTAGAGTACGTCCTGTGAGAGCAAGGTCGGGGCGAGCTGTGTATAAAGCTTTATCTATAAGGAAATATTCTTGTTCCCAACCTAAAGTTACTTGTATTTTTTTTACATTTTTATTGAAAAATTGCATACTGCGAGTTGCTGTTTTATCCAGTGCGCTTAATGATTTTAAAAGCGGGGTTTTATAATCGAGAGCTTCGCCTGTGTATGAAACAAAAATTGTGGGTATGCAAAGTGTATTATCAAAAATAAATGCCGGTGATGATGGATCCCATGCTGTGTATCCGCGTGCTTCAAAGGTATTGCGCAGTCCGCCATGCGGAAAACTCGAGGCATCGGGTTCTTGTTGGCTGAGCATTTTTCCAGTAAATCCTTCAAAGGCTTGTCTATCTGTTCCTATTTCTAAAAATGCGTCATGCTTTTCGGCAGTTTGTCCTGTAAGCGGATGAAACCAATGTGTATAGTGAGTTGCACCTCGTTCTATTGCCCACGCTTTCATGCCGGTAGCTATTTGGTCGGCTATGTTTCGGTCTATTTTGTGTCCTTTTTCAACGGCTTCCATTATGTGATTATATGCGTGCTTGGGCATATAACCGTGCATTTTTTTGTAATCAAAGACATTTATTCCGAAATAATCAGTAATTTTTTGTTCCGGTTTTTTGTATTCTATGGGTTTACGGTCTATTATTTTTTCAATAATTTTTTGTCTTAGTGACGACATGTTATAAATTATTTATGAATTAATTAATACTGATAATATTTCGTTAAGTTTTGAGCTAAATACTTGATAATTAAAAAGTTATGGGATAATAATACTCCTTTGTAAACTTCTGAATATCAGATTGTTACAGAAGTTGATTAATTGCTGAACTTGATATATATCTCAGAAAACTAATATCTTTTGAATTGTTTTAAATTTATTTTGTTTTCAAAGTATCTTCATAATTAGAAATCAATTTACGTGCATCGAAGGCTGCTAAGTATTCCCTCATTTCCGTAAGTTTTTCTGTATATAAATTTTCTTTATGGTCGGTTTCTATATCATTAATTTCGTCCGAACGATAAGCAGCCAATTCTTTAAGTGGGGTAATTAATTGAGTTTCGCAAAGTTCTGTAATGAGCTTGTGTAGAGGTAGTTGAATGATGCTTGGTTGTGTAAAACTTTCGTTAAAAGCATTATTCATACTTTTTTCATTCATTACGTCTAATGTTCTTGGGAATAGTTTTAATATTTCATCTGATTTTTGCTTTATTTTCTCAATTTCTTCATCCCATATCTCTTTGGTTAATTTAGTAGGATTGGCAGATTTGTTTATAACAGGTATTATAGCATTGCTCATTTCAATAGTGTACAATGTTATAATATTTTTGAGTTTTATGTAATTTGAATATTTTAATTTTCCTTCAAAAAATAGTCCGGCAACTTCGTCAATTTTTTTATCGATTATTTTTTGCGAACCTATTTTTTTCATTTTATCTTGATATTCATAAAAATCATGCGGGTTGTTTGTACTGTTTATAAATTCGTTTAGAATAATTGTCAAAATTTTCTTTCGGTTTTCGGCTACTCCTGTTACTATGAGCTTTGTTTCGGTTTCTAATTTGTCGTATTTGGTGTTGAATATTTCGTGTGCTTTTTGCAATCCGGTTTCTATACTTTCATCTTCTTTACTTATGTTTTTTAATTTATTCAATTCAAAAATTACACGTTTTACATAAGCGGCGTATCTATACAAAAATCTCAATCCTTGTATTCTTATATTTTCTATCTCAAGGTCTAAAAGTTCAAACAACATGGAGTGCATGACTCGTTGTCGTACTTTGCTTCCCACCTTAGGATTAATTCCTATGCTTGTTCTTAACAATGTTTTTCCGTCAAAGTGTTTTAATGCTTTTTTATATTCTGAACTTAGCTCTTCTTTGTCAAAATGCAAAACAAATTTGTCTTGGTTTGTTGCAATAAACTCATTTCTGTTTTTTCGGTAGTCTGTCAATACCGCAAGCATCATTTCTTGTAGTTCGGGTATTGATTTTTGTTCAAATGTTTCAATTTGTTTATTGGCATCTTCTACAAAATTTTCTTTAATCTGAGAGATATATGCTTCAAATTCTATTGTATCATTTATTACTTTATTTAATTCTTCTGAAATAAAAATATTTTCAATATGTTTTTTTATGCCTTGCAGCATTAGTAGGAAAGCATCAAATTCTTTAAATGTTAATGTAGCAATAGTTTTTTCGTGGAGGTTTATTATTCCTTTAAATCCTTCTTTTACTGCTTCATTGATGTTTTCGTGGCGTGAATAAACAATATCTTTGGTTATTTTTTCTTCCAAATCAAAATTATGTGATTCGGAAATAACGGAGCGTTGTGAAATATTTACTCCAAGATTTTGTTCTTTAAAAGTTGTAGCTGCTCGCAGTAGAACTACGGTACCTATTTTGTGTAGTAATACATTTGTATTTTGTACAAATTCATCTTCGCTTCCCGGGTTAATACTCGGTATTCCCAAAAATACTATATCTGAATCTTTTGATTCGGTTCGTATTATTTCATAAAAAGGTTTCTGTTCAACTTCATTGTTTACTACTTTTACTTCTGCTTCAAGCCTCATGTTTTCTAAAATATCATTTGCTTGACGGTATATATAGTGTGTTTTGCTGTATTCTCCGCTCACAATCATTAAACGTATTTTGGCGTTTTCCCATTTTTCTGAAATAAGCATAAATTTGGCAAGAGTAAGCGCAAAGTTACCATTATTGCCGGCACCACGCCACCAAATATCTATTTGTTTATATTCGCCATATCCAAATCTTCTGTCGTAATCTATTAGTAATACGTTGTAGTCCAGTTTGTTAATTGTTTGAATGAGTTTTACAAATCGTTCAGGCTGCTTGCTTTGCCTGCCCCAACCCATGACTATTGTGTTGGGTTCAATACCTGAAAATCCGTAGGTTTGTACAATCATTTCTATACCGTCGTATACATTTTTGCATGTTTGGCGACGAGTAAATAAGCCGGGCATTCCCTCGTTTTTTTCGGGAACAGATTGTTTATATTTAGGAAATAGAGCGTCTGCATTTTTATCTTCTATAAGGTCAAAATTTGATAAAAATCCGTATTTCCCCACGAGTGAATTTCCAAATTCAAGAATATGAGCGCGTCTTTTGTCGCCTCCGCTAAAAAGAATAATATTGGGCAACCAGTTTCTGTCTTCTATGGCATTATGGTCGAGTATATGCAGTCCGCGCCTGACTATCGACACCCAAACGCTTTTCCAAACGTCTCCGTAGTCTAATTTCAGTTGTTTTCTTTGTAGCACAAAATATATAAGCCCTATGATGACGAATGCTACCATCATTGAAATCATATCTAACTGAAACATAACTACAAAAGCGAATAAAAACCCTACTATTCCAAATATTTTATGCACCTTGAATGTAGGACGAAAATCGGGACCTGCCCATGCTTCCAAAACATAAGCCAAGTTGATGAAACCATAGGAAGCCAAATAGAACATGGTAACAATTCCGGCTATTACGTTTAGGTTTCCTATCAATATACCTCCTTCGGCAATAATAAAAATTAGCATCAAAGCGGTACGGGGTTCTTTCGATGGTCCGTAGCCTTTGCCGAATATTCGTGGTGTTACACCGTCTTGCGAAAGCGCTTGCAGTATACGAGGTCCGCCAAGTATGCCTCCCAGTGCAGATGATAAAGTAGCTCCCCAAATACCTGCTATAACGAGTTGAGGCAACCATGCTACTTGTAAAATAATATTTGAATTTCCTATTAAGTTTACTCTATCTATATAAATTCCTAAAGTTAAAGTTAAAACTAAATACACAACAAAGCCTACCGATATAGCCAATAAAGTTCCGTTTGGGATGTTTTTACGTGGATTTAGCAAATCGCCCGACATGGCGACCCCTGCTGTAAAGCCCGTAACAGCCGGGAAGAATATTGCAAATACCGTTTCCATACTTTCGCCGTTTGCTACGGGTAGGAGCGAAGGAGTGTCGGGTATAAATTCCGGGTGCATGCTAAAACCCACAAAAACAGAAATCAATGACAAAGCTATTGCCGAAAGAATGATGTATTGTGATTTTATTACTAAAGAGGTACTTATCAATGCCAGAATGGTAAGTATTAATAAAACAGCACTACCGGCTATTCTATATGAATTTATATCGGGTGGTAGGTTTAAAAAGTCGGAAATAACTTGTAGATTTAAAAAACTTTCGACAAAACCTATTATATAAAGTGAAATACTTAATGCGGTGCCTACAAACAATGCAATCCCGATAGCGCCCCCCATAGGAAGTCCTAAACTTCGCGAAAGCATGTAATATATACCGCCCGTTTTTATTTTTTTATCAGTAGCAACCGACGAAATACTCAAGCCCGTTGTTACGGAAATTATATGAGCCACGAGGATGATACCAATAGTTCCGAGTATACCCGCCTGACCAACAACCCAGCTCAGTCGCATATACATTATTACCCCAAGTATGGTAAGTAGAGAGGGGGTAAATACACCTGCAAAGGTTCCAAATTTTTTCGATTTTTCCATAAACCGTAAAATAAATTATTCTTTGAAAAAAAAACTGTACAATATTAAAAAAAATATACAGCTTGAGTAAAAAAAATGTCTTGCTTATTAAATTTTTTTTACTTTTGAGAAAAAATTCTAATTATGATAAACAGTATTCCACAAGACATTAAACTTAAAATAAAAGATATTGTAAAACAATTTAATGAAAAGCAATTTTCTGAAAAGAAACTCAATTACAATATCGAAGTAGAAGGACCTTATATATATTTTAAGGTCGCTTACGATGGGCAACTAACCCCCATACTTCGCGCTATATACACGGGAGATGAAAAAACTTGGAAGTTTGAAATATTTCAGAGTGCATCGGGCAAGTACGTCTCAACAGAGGAAGATTTTCCCGGGCGTAAATATTTAGACGGAAGTTTTGAAGGTGCTATGAAAGCCGGTATTGAAACCTACTACGCATAACTGTTTGATAAGTTACTGAATGTCAATTCTTTACTGTTGGTGTTAAGCCTTGCTTTATTGCCGACGGGTATGGTTGCATTGTCTTTTATGTGTCCAAAAGGAAAGCCGCAGACAACCGGTACAGCTAAGTCATTGAAGACGAGGCTGAATACTTTTTGGTTTGTAAAATTTTCGGATTTGTTGTTTTCGGAGTAGTTTTCGTTATATGAGAAAATCCCAAGCACAATTCCTTTGATTTTTGAGAAACTACCGGCTGCTTTCATTTGTGTGAGCATTCGATGAATTTTGTAGGGAGCTTCATTTACGTCTTCCAAGAAAAGTATTTTGTTGGTATAGTCGGGTGCGTAACTTGTTCCTAATAAGGAGTTTAGAACAGTAAGGTTGCCGCCGACCAAAACACCTTCGGCAGTACCCGAATTTATTACATAGGCAGTCTTCGGGTTTGCTTTTAAACAGATTTTAGTTTTTTTTTGAAAAAAAACTTTATTGAAATAATCATAAGCAAAATTTGAGAAGCCGCCCAACGCCATAGGAGCATGAAAAACCGGAATACCTGTTTTGGCGTACAGTACATTCAACAAAATGCTTATATCGCTGTAACCGATAAAGGGTTTTGGGTTGTTTTTAATAAGCTCATAATCAAGTAGTTCCAAAGTCCCAAAGCTGCCGTATCCGCCTCTTACAGCCATTATGGCTTTTATATCTTGACTATCGAAAAAATAATGCAATTCATCAGCTCTGCGTTCTGCTGAGCCTGCCCAAAAGCCGCTTCTACTCGTTATTTCGGGTAGGTATTCGGGTTGTAAATCTATGTCTTCAATATTGGCAACGGCTTTCGATAAATCGTCTTTCGATATGTAGCCTGCCGGACAAACAAGTCCTATTTTATCGCCTTTTTTTAGGTAAGGATTATTTTTCATAAAAGATTGAAAATGAGTTAAATTGCTGAAAAAAAGTATAAAAACATTTAGTAAAAAAACTAAAAAATCAACACTTTAACAAAATTTATCAAAAAAACTCGTATGTTTACAAAATAATAAAAAATGTAAACTTTAAATGATACTTTTAGTTAACTTGTTTGTTATTAGGTTTTTAATAGCTTTATTTAGAACTATAAATTAATTCATTACAAAATAATTTGGTATTTACTATATTATTAAGTTTGCTTTTATTACCTTTGTCTGTTGAATGATTTATAAAAATAAAAGTAATGTCAATAAACAAAGTAATTCTTGTAGGAAATGTGGGAAACGATCCCGAAGTAAAATATGTAAGAGAAGATTTACCGGTTGCACGCTTTAGACTCGCAACCAACGAAACTTACAAAACCAGAGACGGTGAACGCAAAACAGAAACCGAATGGCATAATGTTGTTGTTTGGCGAGGGCTTGCTAAAGTAGTTGAGCAATATGTGAAGAAGGGTACATTGTTGTATCTTGAGGGTAAAATTACCAATCGTCAGTATGAAAAAGACGGACAAATAAAATATTTTACTGAAATTGTTGTTCGCGAGATGAAAATGCTAAGCCGAGCATCAGATAGCAGCAATAGCAATTACTCACAGCCAAATAGCAGCAAACAAGAAGAAGTGCCGCCCAAAACAGATGTGCCGGAAGTAAGTGATTTTGAAGATATTGACGATTTACCGTTTTAAACTAAATTATGCAATAGTGATATATTTTCTATTGTATATTTTTGTTTAATTTTTAAGCAGCAATAAAGCTAAGTTCTAAAAAACTTATCAATGGTAACACAAGGTACTTTTGTTACCCTTGTAAACTATTGGTTTACAGACGGTATTTTATTCTGCATTCTTTATGAACTCATTTAAACTTTTTCTATTTCTTAAAAAATGACTAAAAATTTATTAATATTTCGTTACTTTTTTGGCACATAGCACCACTGTGTGTTGCGAAAGTGCCTTATCTGAATAAATTTTAGTTTATTTTCAGTTAAAAACAAAAAGTTTAAATGAGTTCTATAATAATCTATAAAAATGTAAACTTTTTTTGATATAATATTAAAACAAGTTTATGTTTTTGTAGGTTATTTTTGGTATTTTTATAAATTTGTTCGTTTTTACACAATAAAATTTAATATTTTGGATACGGAGTACCTTTCTTTTATCTATGCAAGTATTAGGTTAAATCATATTAGCTTTGGAATAATATTAAGTCTATTGACTGTTATATTGCTTTTGTTTTTTTCGGCGCTGATTTCGGGTTCGGAAGTGGCTTTTTTTTCGCTTAGCCCTAAGGAAATAAAAGGTTTAAGCAAATCGGATAATCCCAAAAGCAAAATTATTTTACAACTGTTGAAAAGACCTGAAACTTTGCTTGCTAATATATTGATAGCCAATAACTTTATAAATATCGGAGTTGTTATTTTGGCATCACATATTACCGATAATTTGTTAAATTTTGAGCAAAGTGTAGTTTGGGAATTTATTTTCAAAATAGTTATAATTACCTTTATGTTGCTTTTGTTTGGCGAGGTTATTCCTAAGGTTTACGCCACCCATGCAGGGCTTAAATTTGCTTTATTTACGGCATATCCCGTATTTTTTATATCCAAAATTTTTTCGCCTTTTGGCAATCTTCTTGTTCGCTCAACTTCGGTATTTGATAAACATTTAAAATCGAAGCCCGGCATATCGGTTGAAGACCTTTCTGATGCTATTGAATTAGCAGGTTCAGACATAAAAAAAGGTAAGAAAATACTTGAAGGAATAGTAGGTTTTAAGAATATAGAAGTTACCGAAATTATGAAACCTCGCGTAGATCTGGTGTCGATAGATATAGACCTCAACTTCCGTGAAATGCTCGAAATAATAAAGGTCTCAGGGTTTTCGCGCATACCTGTATATTCCGATGCCCCCGACAATATTGAGGGTTTGATATATGCCAAAGACCTTATTCCGTATTTAAACGAGGACAAAAATTTTAAATGGCAAAAATTGCTACGTCCCGCGTATTACATTCCTGAAAACATGAAAATAAACGATTTGCTTGAAAAATTTCGAGTAAAAAAAATACACATGGCAATAGTAACCGACGAGTATGGTAGAGTGCCGGGGGTGGTAACTTTGGAAGACGTATTGGAGGAAATAGTGGGCGAAATAACCGACGAAACCGACGAAGCCGACAAAAGTTTGTTAAAAATAGGACCTAATGCCTATGAATTTGACGCAAAAACGCAGATAAATGATTTTTATAAATTATTAGATATAAAAGAAGATATTTTTGCCGATTTACGAAGAGAGTCCGATTCTATTGCAGGTATAATATTGGAACTAACTCACAAAATACCCGAAAAGGGGGAGGTGATAAAATATAAAAATTATAAATTTACGATAAAAGATGCGGATGCGCGCAAAATAAAACGCATAAAACTTCAAATAGAGCAGTGAGAGTTAAGAATTAAGAGTTAAGAATTAAGGGGGAAGGTATTGATAATTAAGCAGTTATGGAATGTGTTTGCGTGCTGTAACTTTTTGATTATCAGCTGATTATAAGAAAGTTACGAACTGTTGATTAATAAATAATTTCAATAATGAATTTTAAAAGTACGATTTTTATAATATTTTTTCTAACAATTATTTATCTTACTATAATAAGTTGTCAAGAAAATTATTCGCCTAAACCTAAAGGCTATCCGCGTATGAATTTCCCTGAAAAAACATATACTCAAATAGATACTCTTTTGCCTTATGTTTTTGATATACCTTCGTATGCTCGTATTGAACCCGACAAGGGTAAAAATGTAGAACCGTATTGGGTAAATTTGCAATTTCCTTCGCTTAATGCGACCTTACATATAAGTTATAAAAAAATAAATGATAACTTAAATCAATACACTGAAGACAGTCGAAAAATGGTTTATAAGCATTCAGGCAAAGCCGATAATATAATTCCGAAAGAGTGGACAAATCCGGATAATAAGGTTTTCGGTATGTTATATGATATAAAAGGAGATGCCGCATCGACCTTGCAGTTTTATCTGACAGACAGCATCAGACACTTTGTGCGAGCATCATTTTATTTTAATACCATACCGAATAAAGATTCACTTGCTCCGGCGCAAGCCTTTATTCGAGAAGACATAGACCGAATGATAGAAAGTTTTAAGTGGAATGATAAATTTTGATCCAATCTTTGGAGGGGTGTCCGCAGGATGGGGTGGTATCATCTGTTTTGCTTTTTTACCTGCAAAGATTTTACTGCCAATCCACGATAAAAATCCTGAAACAGCACCTTTAACTGCGGGTTGTTTTAATAATTCTTGCGATTGTGTAAGAATATTTCCTGTTTGTTGTAATACTTCGTTCATAATTGTATTGTTGTTTATGTAAATATAAATTTTTGTAGAGTTAAAAAAGTGTTTTTATTTCAAATTTTTGATATATTTTATTATCGGTTCATTCACAATAAAGTGTTCCAAATCTTCATTATGGAAACCTCTAATTTTCGATTTATATAATTCTGCTATTTCTTTATTTTCTATCTCTTTTCTTCGATTAATACTAATCTCTAAAAAATCTTTTTCCAAATCTATACCTAAAAACCTGCGTTCTAATAAATTAGCAGCAATTCCTGTTGTACTACTTCCTGTAAAAGGATCTAAAATCCAAGCTACTTTTTTTGTTGAAGCTAAAATCAGTCGTGTTAAAACAGATAATGGTTTTTGGGTGGGGTGTTTTCCGCAAGATTTTTCCCAAGGAGCAATTGCAGGCAAACTCCAAACATCTTTCATTTGTTTATTGTCGTTTAGCTTTTTCATTAATTTATAATTGAAATAATGAGGGACTTTTTCATTTTTTTCTTGCCCAAATAATTTGTTCTGTAGAATGTGTAAAATACCTGCACGAAAAATTTGGAGGTGGATTGGTTTTTTGCCAAGTAATGATATTCAATATTTTAAAACCTAACTCTGTTAAAATTTGTCCGATTGAAAAAATATTGTGCATTGTTCCGCTTATCCAAATGGTGGCATTCTCTTTCATCTTATCACGAACTAATTTCAACCATTTACGATTGAATTTGTTAACATATTCCAAACCATAGGATTTATCCCAATTACCTTTATTTACCGAAACAATTTTTCCGCTTTGTATTGATAAACCATTGTTTGATAAAAAATAAGGAGGATCGGCAAAAACCATATCAAATTTATGCTCAAACAGAGGTAGTAATTCTATTGAATCTCCTTGTAAGAGTGTAAAATATTTGTCTTTGGATTTAAAATAGGATTTTAGCATTGTTTCTTATTGAGGTAATCCTAACCATTTAAGAGGGATTTCATTGAATAGATAATGACAATTCATACTATGGATATAATCAAGCGTATCTTTATAACTTGATTGTTTAAACCAATCATTTGAAACATAAACATATTCTACTTTCCAATTCAAACTATGAACAAGTTTAGAATATTGCTTTCTTTTAAAATCACAAGTTTGTAATTTTTCATCAACAGAACCAGCTACTTGTTGAAACTTAATTTCAATAATAAATAAAGTATCTCTTACAATAACGAATAATCCATTATCGGGTAAAAGTTGTTTTGATAAATGTTTTTTCCAATCTATATTGTATTCTGAAAGAAATCTATAAAATTCGTGCTTCTTAAAGCATCGTGCAACTTCTTCGCCTTTATGCAAAATTTTAGCTCCGGAATTGTTGTCTGTTTTTTCAATTGTATATCCGTCAATTTTCTCAAATAAGGTTATTAAATTCACTCTATCTTCAAAAATTAATCCTGTTTTATTATTTCCTCCTCCTTTACTTCCTTTTATCATAGTATTTTAGTTTGTGATTAATAATTCAGTCAATTGTCCTCTTTTTTTAGGATTTGCATTGATACTTCGCTTTGCCAAAACTCTATTTATTTGGAAATCTTTGAATAAATTATCAAAGAAGTTATCATTTGGATTTTTCCCTTTAACATCAGAATTACTCAAAATCCAATTGTAGCCCAAGCTGTCAATTTTTTTGCAAAAATCAGCTAAACGAATTTGCTCTTTATCGTTAAATTCGTCTTTGGCATAAGCGTTAAAACTCGAAGTTTTGCTCAAAGGTTTATATGGCGGATCAAAATAAAATAGCGTTTCTTTTTCAGCGTAAGATAAAGTTTGTTCAAAATCGCCATTCAAGATTTCAACTTTTTGCAAAGCTAAATTAACAGCGTTTAAATTCTCTGTGTCGCAAATTAATGGCTTTTTATAACTTCCAATCGGCACATTAAATTCATTTTTCCGGTTTACCCGATACAGACCGTTAAAACAAGTCTTATTCAAGAAGATAAATAAAGCTGATTGTGTTGTTTTATTAGAAATTCGTTCATTAAAAAGTGTCCTTTTTTGGTAGTAATACTCTTTTTTCTGCTCTTCGTTTTCCAACACACTATAATACTCATTTTGCCATTTTTGCAATAGAAAAATCAATTCTTCAACATTGTTTTTTATAATTTCATAAGTGTTTATCAGGTCGGTATTAATGTTGTTGATAACAACTTTTTTCAGATTTGGATAGTTATTTAACAGGTAAAACAATAATGCCCCACCGCCAACAAATGATTCGATATAGGTTTGAGTTTGAACAGATATTTTATTGCTAATATTATTGATTAATTGTGTTTTACCTCCTGCCCATTTTACAAAAGGTTTTGCTATTTTTTTCGCCATTTCCTTAATTATAAAATTGATACTTCTCTAAAAAAGTGCGCCACTAATATAAAGAAAAAAACAAAAAATCTTATAAAAATTTAGATATTTGCAATAATTTTGAAAATTCCTTATATTAATTTATAAAAATATGCTACAAGGTTTTTTATTTGCCGCTTTGGGTGGCGGTATAGGTAGCGGGTTCAGGTTTCTTAGCTCGCAACTTACTACTCATTACTTTGAAGGAAGTTTCCCACTATCGACCTTTATCGTGAATATGCTCGGGTCGTTTCTTATAGGGGTGTTTGCAGGAATTGCCGCACAAGCCGATTACGCTAATGATAACTTCAAATTTTTATTCATAACGGGATTTTGCGGAGGATTTACAACATTCTCAGCTTTTGCTTACGAAAATATCAAACTTTTCCAAGCCGGAAATCAAACCACAGCTATTGTTTACACGCTGGCTACCCTTATAGTCGGCTTTAGTGCAGTTGGCGGTGGTTTAATTACTTCGCGGCTACTTAGCTGATTATCAGTTGTTTGAAAGAGTAGGGGATATGGGGTATTTCTAAAATCCCTTTATAAACTCCAGTAACTCATTTGTTTAATTTTGTCTCTATATACACCTTTTACATCTATAAATACAGGATTTTCTTTAGATAAATTCAAGAAATAATCTTCTCCTAAATCTAAATACTCTTTGTGATTAACTGCCACTATTATAGCATCATATTTGCCGATAGGTTTTTCTGATAATTTAATATTATATTCTTCAAATACCTCGTCAAATTCTGCTTTTGTATCAATAACATCAACATTTACTTTGTAGGATTCTAATTCTCTTACAAGTTCAACAACTTTAGTGTTTCTTATATCACTAACATTTTCCTTGAAAGTGAAGCCCATAACCAATACCGATGAACTACTAATATTTTTATTTTGTGCAGCAATTTTCTTTACTGTCTGTTTGGCAATGTAGCCGCCCATTGAGTCATTAACAAATCGTCCTGAATTTATAATTTGCGGATGGTAGCCTAATTGTTTTGCTTTGTGAACCAAATAATAAGGGTCTACTCCTATACAATGCCCGCCTACCAAGCCGGGTGTGAATTTCAAAAAATTCCATTTTGTTCCGGCAGCTTCTATCACCTCGTAAGTATTTATCCCTATTTTATTAAAAATTATGGAAAGTTCATTCATCAAAGCAATATTTACATCGCGTTGTGTATTTTCTATAATTTTTGCTGCTTCGGCTACTTTTATTGAGCTTGTACGATGAGTTGGGGTTTTCAATATAAGTTCATAAACTTTTGCAATATTGTCTAAAGCCTCTTCATCCGACCCCGATACAATTTTTGTTATAGTTGTGAGTGTATTTATTTTATCGCCCGGATTTATACGCTCCGGCGAAAAACCAACTTTGAAGTCTTCATTTAATTTCAGACCTGAAAATTCTTCTATAACGGGCACACAATCATCTTCTGTACAGCCCGGATATACGGTAGATTCAAACACAACATAATCGCCTTTAGAAATAACCTTGCCTATGGTTTCGCATGCCGAAAGCAGGGGGCGAAGGTCCGGCTGACGATGTTCGTTTATTGGGGTAGGTACTGCTATTATATAAAAACCTGCATCTTTTAAATCGGTAATATCTGCCGTAAACAGTATGTCGGTATTTTCAAAATCTTTAGATACCAATTCTCGGCTGGGGTCTATACGATTTTTCATCATTTCTACCCTTTTTTCGTTAATGTCGAAGCCTATTACCGATGTTTTTTTTGCAAATTCTAAAGCAATGGGCAGTCCTACATAACCTAAGCCGATAATGGCTATTTTA
>PDWJ01002243.1_pt1 | contig 21162 bp, 18 predicted proteins | sample 1430881 | NCBI WGS metagenome assembly PDWJ01 (sample SAMN01162460, study PRJNA174530) | Oral metagenome, whole genome shotgun sequencing project. | biome: Marine environment; feature: Marine mammal; material: Swab sample of the gingival sulcus; isolation source: swab sample of gingival sulcus... | reverse complement strand
ATTATAACTACTAAGGGCGAATACGAAACAGATATGGTTATTCTTTGTATTGGATTTAGACCAAATACAGCTATAGGAAAAGATAAATTAGAAACTTTCAGAAATGGTGCTTACAAAGTAGATACTAAGCAGATGACAAGTATTAAAGATGTATATGCGATTGGCGACTGTGCAACAGTTAAGGATAACTCAATACAGGATACAAGTTATATCGCACTAGCATCTAACGCACTTAGAAGTGGAATAATTGCAGCTCACAACCTAGTTGGCAAAGAACTTGATGGAATTGGTGTTCAAGGTTCAAATGGTATTTCAATATACGGACTACACCTAGTGTCAACAGGTATCACTGTAAACAGAGCAGCTAAGATGGGAATGGAAGTTGAATACACTGACTTTAACGACCTACAAAGAGCTGAATTTATGGAAGAAAATAACCCAGAAGTAAGGGTAAGAATAGTTTATGAAAAAGGTTCTAGAAGAATTGTTGGAGCACAGATGGCTTCAAGATATGATATGCATATGGGAATACACATGTTCTCACTTGCAATTCAAAAACAAGTTACAATAGATGAACTTAAGCTACTAGACTTATTCTTCTTACCACACTTCAATAAGCCATATAATTATCTAACAATGGCAGCACTTAATGCTAAGTAAAAAAATAGGACCTTCGGGTCCTATTTCATTTCCTCAACTTCTTTTATAAAACTTTCAAGCATTCCTATTACCTTCTCTTTATTTACAGAATAATACTTTAAATCTTCAGACATAACTACCATCTCATCAAACATCATACTATTAAGGTGGTAAGTAACTGTTGGCTTAGATACACCACACTCCTTTGATAGCTCCGTATTAGTGTTTATGCCTCTACCTATTGCAGTAAAAATCTTAAACCTGGTATTATCACCTAAATTCTTAAACACCCTAACCTTACTGTTTAAATACTCCTCTTCCATTGCAGATTGAATATTCATATATGTATCAAAGCTAACTCCAATAATAAGCGCACTAGATTCTGTATCAAAACCAACCCCAAGTGGAGCAAATATGGAAACAGCAAATACTATATCCTCATATTTTTCCAAATGCTTAAACGCACTCTTAAACCTTCCACCAGACATTTTATTTAAAGCTGATAACCCTTCCTTATTAAGCAATTCCTCATACTCATCAGCTTTCTTAATTAGGTTCTTTTCTTCTTTCTTGTAAAACTTTTCAAAATCTTTTTTAAATAGGAATAGGTAGTCAAGATATTCTTTTAAAGAATCAAGCGGTTTATTTATCGCCTTTGTAAACTTCCACTTAATAAAGTCATCCTCTACATTCTTATCAATGAGAGAAAACAGTTTATTAGAATCATCCAAATACTCTTTAGGGTTACCATCTTCTCCGATTAAACTTCTAACAATTGCAAGCTTTATCTCATCTTCACTCTTTTCTAAATATTTATCCCTTACATCTTCTATTGTTTTTAAGCTAATAAGCTCATCATAACTTAAGATGTTGAATATGGTAAATGGTCTAAGACCACCATAAATCATCTCATAATTCTTTTCTGCAAAATCATCTCTCGATTTATAAAACTTATTTATCGCGCTTATATATCTATTTTTTTTAAGCCTTTTGTAGAGATTATCCTTGATTACACCAGGCTTTGGAGCAAAATCTGCAAGCCTATAGAAATCTATTATTTTAGATATTTCTCTATTAAATGTGAATTTTTTCATTTAATTCTCCTACGCTATATTGTTTATCATATTATAACACGTTTTAATACGCAAAGACTATCACTCATTATAATTTAATTTGTATAAAGAGTAAAAATAACCTTTTTGATTCATCAACTCTTTAAAACTTCCCTTCTCAACAACCTTACCATCATTTAGCACAATTATCCCATCATAAGAATTTAAATAAGTCTCATCTAACCTATGAGTAATAATAACACGAGTGTAGCCATCCAGTTTAGCAAACGATTCAGATACATGTTTTGCGGTTTTATTATCTAAAGCGGACGTAGCTTCATCAACTAAGAAAACACTACTATTTCTTAGCAAAGATCTAGCTATTGAAATTCTTTGCTTTTCTCCACCAGAAAGATTACTCCCTCCTTCTCCTACAAAATAGTCCCAGCCTTTATCATTTATCAAAGAATCCAAACCAGAAAGATTAACCGCCCTAGCGATACTAGAATCATCAAAACTTTTATATAGTGTTATATTATCGCGAATTGTTCCGTTAAAGAGAAAAACTTTTTGTTCTATCAATGATACTAAGTCAAATAGAGACTCTGTAGATATATTTCTAACATCTACTCCATCATAGCTAATACTTCCAGTATAATCTTTATTTTTGTCAATCAACAAAGAAAGTAGTGTGCTTTTTCCTCCTCCTGAAGGCCCTACTATCGCGTAACTCTTCCCCTTTTCTATATCAAGATTTATATCATCTATAACCATATCACTGTCGTATCCAAAGCTTAAGTTTCTTATACTAATTCCCTGATTAAGAGCATTTCCAATATTTATACCTTTTTCTTCCGTAGTATCATCTAAATTTTTAGAAACTTTATCAATAAGTGATATTGCAGCTTTTCTATTTCCTAAAATCTCCGGCACTTCTCCAATCGGGTTTAACACGTGGTTCATGAGCTGAGTAAAAGCTATTACCATACCTATTGTTACACTTGACATCTTAGTACTTAAATAAGCACCTATTATAAATATTCCTAATTGAGATACTAGCCCTGCTGTTTGGCCTAAGGTACGAACGAATATTTGCACTTTATTTCTCTTCTGTTTCGCATTCTCAACTTCTATATTTTTATCATCAAAGCGCTTTACAATAACATCCTCAGCTTTAAAAGATTTTACAACAGAAAACCCACTTAACGAATCTTTAATTGTATCAGTATAGTTTTCGTTTAGATCTGAAACCTTTTTTTCATAAAATGCAATTTTATTTCCAGAAACCATAGAAACTATAATAGGCAAAAGTGTAATTCCAAATACAATTAACGTTAATAATGGACTATAGAAAATCATAAGTATAAGCGAAATTAAACCAGTTACCACTAACTGAACCAACCTAAAAACATTTGTTACATAGTTTGCTTCCACGCTATTTGCATCATTAGTAAGCGCAGATATATATGTTGATGTATTCTCACTAGAGAAAGCACTTATACTCTTTCTTGAAATACTACTAAAAATACTTCTCTTATAATTTATTAACGCTTCTTTTATAAATCGAGTTTTATAAAAATACTGTAAACCTTGAGTAACAATAAAGGCTACAACTATAATAGCAGATATAATAGTAAGGGTTATAAATGAATAACTACTTTCAGAACCCGAAGCTCTATCTATTATTTGTTGTAAAAGCCACGAAATAGCAACATTAAAGAATGATGAAGCTAAAACCGCAAAAAGCGCTATAAAAAATGACAACTTATTATCAACATATAGTTCTTTTATAAGATCTCTACCTAAATTATTTTTCTTACTCAAAACAACCTCCTCTGTTATATGTTCATCTAACAATTAAATATTATTATATATTTATATAACTGTCAAGAGTTTTGTTAGATATTTTTGAAACAAAAAAACAGAGGATGTTCCTCTGCGTGTTTTATTATTGTATTTCTTTTATTTTTACTTTATAGAGAATTAGTGCAACCCAAACCGCTATAAGCGAAGGTAAGATAAAAATTATAACATCATTCGGATTAATTATTTCAACTCCGTTAGTAGGAATCTTGACCTGATCTTTTATATAATTATCAAACACGATTTGCTGAATCGTTATATATATAAGACCCCACTGAACTATATATTCGGATAGAGAAACAACTATTTTCTTAATTTTAAGTTTTTTTATCAAATACCTATAGATCCAATATAGCAATACCCCTATAAGCAAATCATCAATTAACATAAACATAAATAAGTTATCATTTATAGTCTGCTCAGCAATATAGTTTGCACCAGCAATCGTCAAAACAAACATTATTGAAGCAAAGATAGTAGAAAGTACGACCAAAACCAAAGCATATCCAAAACTAAAGCGTTTTTCTTTATCGAGCTTTGCAAAAAAACCTAAAGCAAATACCAAAACAACGAAAATTATAAAGTACATACATCCTCCAAATAATAATTCCTTACGTAACATATGGTACACTATTTTAAAGACTAAAGTCAATAAAAAAAAGAACTGGCTATGCCAGTTCAACATCGAGTTTAGCGTCTCTAACAACTATTTTAACTCTATCACCTTTATTTATATCTCCAGCGATTATTCTCTTAGCAAATAATGTTTCTATCTCTTTTTGAAGATATCTCTTTAGAGGTCTAGCTCCATAGTTAACATCATATGAGTTATCAACTATAAACTCCTTAGCTTCTTCGCTTACATTTACCGTAAGTTCTAAGTTATCAAGAGTATGAGATAATTCTTTTAGCTGTAAATCTAATATTTGCATCATATCCACTTTAGTTAATGGACTGAATACAATTATGTCATCAAGCCTATTTAAAAACTCCGGTTTGAAGAAGTGTTTTAATTGTTCCTTAACACCTGTTTTTACATTTTCATCTATGGTTCCATCTTCACTTGCAGAGTCCATAAGTTCCTGTGAGCCTATGTTGCTAGTCATTATAATTATCGTGTTTTTAAAATCAACTGTCTTTCCTTTTGAGTCAGTTATTCTACCGTCATCAAGCACTTGAAGAAGTACATTGAAAACATCTCTATGTGCTTTTTCAATCTCATCAAATAGTATTACACTATAAGGCCTTCTTCTAACCGCTTCTGTTAATTGACCACCTTCTTCGTATCCAACATACCCTGGAGGCGCTCCAATCAGCCTAGATACTGAGTGTTTTTCCATATATTCACTCATATCAATTCTTACTATATTTTCCTTTGAATCAAATAGTTTAAGCGCAACACTTTTAGCGAGTTCAGTCTTACCAACACCAGTAGGTCCTAAGAATAGAAACGAACCTATTGGCCTTGCAGCATCTTTTATACCAGCTCTTGACCTAAGAATAGCGTCACTAACCTTCTCTATCGCATCCTTTTGACTTATAACCATTTCTTTTAGATCAGACTCAAGGGTAAGCAGTTTATCCCTCTCACTCTCAGCTAGCTTTTCAACTGGAATACCAGTCCATCTAGAAACTATGCTAGATATCTCCTCCTCAGTTACTTCTTCTCTGATAACAGATGACTTAGCTTCACTTTTCTCTTGAATTTCCTTAAGTCTATTTTCTAGCTCAGGTAGTCTTCCATACGACAGTTTAGCAACCTTTTCTAATTCATAGTTTCTCTTAGCATTTTCTATTTCGTTTTGAACACTATCTATTTCAGCCTTTATGTTCTTTACTTCTTCAAGTTCATCTTTTTCTTTTTTCCAAATAGCGAATTTCTTATCGTACTCAGCCTTAAGATCAGCTACTTCTTTCTCTAAAGCATCTCTTCTTTTCTTCGCCTTCTCATCTTTTTCTTTCTTTAATGCCTCAAGTTCAATTTCCTTCTTAAGTATCTCTCTAGACACTTCATCAATCTCACTAGGCATAGATTCAATTTCAGTCTTTATTAGAGCACAAGCTTCATCCATTAAATCTATAGCTTTATCAGGAAGAAATCTATCGGCAATATACCTATCACTTAACTCACAAGCAGCAACTATTGCAGAGTCACTTATACTTACACCGTGGTAGACCTCATACCTCTCTTTAAGCCCTCTAAGAATAGTTATAGAATCAATTACTGTTGGTTCTTCAACAAAAACCGGTTGAAACCTTCTTTCTAGAGCAGAATCCTTCTCTATATACTTCCTATACTCACTAATTGTAGTAGCTCCTATACAATTGAGTTCTCCTCTAGCAAGCATAGGCTTTAGCATATTGCCAGCATCCATTGCACCGTCTGTTTTGCCAGCTCCTACAATAGTGTGAATCTCATCAATAAAAAGTATTATATTTCCATCGCTTTTTTTGACTTCTTCAAGCACAGCTTTAAGTCTTTCTTCAAATTCACCTCTGTATTTAGCTCCAGCAATGAGGGCGCCCATATCAAGCGCAAATATAGACTTACCTATAAGACTCTCTGGTACATCCTCCCTTACTATTCTATGCGCTAACCCCTCGGCAATCGCAGTCTTACCAACTCCTGGCTCACCTATTAGAACTGGATTGTTCTTTGTTTTTCTAGAGAGAATCCTTATAGTTCTTCTAATTTCATCATCTCTACCTATAACAGGATCAAGTTTACCAGACTTAGCCGCTTCAACTAGGTCAGCACCATATTTTTTTAGCGCATTATATGTCGCTTCAGGGGTATCAGAAACAACTCTTTGAGAGCCCCTAATATCCTTAAGCACATTCATGATCTTTTCCTTATCTATTTTACTAGCATAGTCGCTAAACACATCGGTATCAAGCATGCTTATTAGAATATGTTCAACACTAACATATTCATCTTTCATCTTTTTAGCAATTCTAGCCGCATTTAATATCAACCTGTTGCTTTCATTAGAAAGATAAGCTTCTTTCGAACCCTTTGCTTTTCTATCTATTTTAGTAGATAATTCGTTTTCTAATTGTTTTAAATCTATATCTAGCTTACTAATTATAGTTCTAGCAAGTGAGTTTTCGTCTTCTAATAAACTAAGTAAAATATGTTCAGGCTCAATCAAGTTATTGCCATAATCTCCAGCTATTAAAGTAGCATTGTTTAACGCCTCTAATACAGATTTTGTCATTTTATTTGTATCCATATTTTCCTCCATATAATAATTATTAGCACTTTACCTTATCGAGTGCTAATTACATTATACCCTATTATTTGTTTTTAAACAACAAAAAAACTGCATAAAGCAGTTATTTTATTACCCCATCATTCTCACGAGTTCAATATGGAGGTCTCCATCTTTTAGTTCAACCTTCGAATCATCTACCATCGCTCCAATTATAGTGAGTTCTGAATCATTATCACATTCGCCAACTAATTGCCAATAATATTCTTCAACTTCATGTTGCCTCTGAACATTAAAACATTCCATTAATTTACCAATTTCTTGTTTAGTATACTTCGTGTTATGATCTATTATAGATATAACGGTTCTATCAGCTTGCCTATCAATCCTAAAATCAACCATGTCAGTATCATCCCTTAGTAAATGAGTTGTCATTTCATCCACTATTTTACCTATTTTCTTAATTTCGTGTTTCATTTCTTATCCTTTCTAAAAGCATCTATAATCGGAACTAGAACCGCAGCTACGATTCCTCCGGAAAAGCCATTGTGATAAAGATTTAATCCACCGTGAACAACCCCTATATTTAGTACAAGTACTAAGTGGATAAGTCCAGAAATTACACCTATAACAGGTCCAAATTTACCTGCAATCGGTGAGATAGTTGTAGAAAAAAGAATTGCTAGTATTACTCCTGTACTACTTAAATCAAGTTTCAATATAAGAGCCATTATCAATACACCTAATGCCGGTGGATAACAATTTTTCAAGTGCTTTCCAAACGCTCCAAAACCAACCACCGTCATTAAACCAGCTATTACAGGACCATTTAAAGTAGCACCAAGAAGGCTAACAACTGTTAAAAACAAAATGCCCAGAAGACCCATATTGAAGAAGGTCTTTCCATACCCCACTAAAAAAGTGTAATCTGTAACAGTTCTACCAGAATAATCAAAGTAGTCCTTGTACCCCTTTATACTATCTTTGTTTATATATAGTCCGAGCACTATTAAGTAAACAAATATCGAAACCAAAAGAATCTTTATGTGTCCATCATACTTCTGATAGATAATACTAACTGGCATGATGTCGACATCAAAAGTTCTAAGAAAACTCGTCACAACTGTACCAACTATACCAGCAGTAAATCCAATATTATATAGACTATAACCATCGTGAAATTTAAGTGACTGTGCTGATAAAGGTGTTATTGTAAATCCGACTAAAACGCCAAGCGCAAGTCCAAGTATTATATTAAATGGGAATGGTAGGTTTTGCGAAAAAACTAATTGGCTAATTATTGGAGCGAGGCTTGTTGCGAACATAACAATAACTATAACATCTCTCATCTCCATTTTTTGATTTTTAGCAAATAGGTACCCACCTATATAAATAGGTATTATGTTTAATATATTCTTACCAAAGAAAGAAAAGCCCATAACCGTCATAAGCGCAGCTATTATAAGTCCATTTATTTTCATCTTATATTTTATGAGTAGGTATATGTTAAAGAAACCTACTAACGCAACATTTATAAAGGCTGGACCTATTCCACCCACTTCAAGAAAGTCGGTTACAAGAAGTGATGGAGAACTAAGTATACTCAAATAGTTCTCTATAAAATTCTTTTCAACAAATGACATCACTACACCGAAAATTAAAAATACCAATGGAATGAATGCGATTATTCTCAATACTTCTTTTTTATGGAGTTCTCTTTCCTCTATTTTCTTTTGCAGTAACATTAAAATCTCCTAAACATCTATAATAATTCTATGTTATTATTCCTAAAAACCTCAACGGTTTCTTCCGGCCAGTACGATGATTGCACCTCACCAATATGTGCCTTTTCTAAAAAGTACATGCATATTCTCGACTGACCAATACCTCCACCTATTGTAAGAGGTAGCTCTTTATTTATAACCATTTTGTGATAATAATAATCTTTTCTATCGGTTTGACCGCTCTTCTCAAGCTGTTCAACGATTGATACTTCATCAACCCTAATTCCCATTGAAGACATTTCAAAAGCAATATCAAGTACTGGATTATAAAAGATAATATCCCCATTCAATTGCCAATCGTCATAATCAGGAGCTCTACCATCATGCTTAATTCCAGAATTCAAATAATCACCTATTTTCATTATAAAAACAGCTTTGTACTTCTTAGCAATTTCGTATTCTCTTTGCTTTGGGTCTAAGTCTGGATATAAGTCTTCAAGCTCTTGAGATGTAATAAATGTTATATCCTCTGGTAGCTTTTTGCTAAGGCTTGGGTAAAGCGCAACTATATAAGCATCCAAGGCTTGAAAAACCCTGTATATTGTTCTTACAACACTAACTAAAGTTCTCTCGTTCCTATCCTCTTTGTTTATCACTCTCTCCCAGTCCCATTGATCAACATATATGGAATGTATATTATCTATTTCTTCATCTCTTCTAATGGCATTCATATCAGTGTATATACCATTTCCACAACAAATTCCATACCTATAAAGTGCAACTCTTTTCCATTTGGCAAGTGAATGCACTATTTCTAAATCACCTTCTGTGTGAAGTAGATCAAATTTGACCGGTCTCTCCACTCCATTTAAGTTGTCGTTAAGACCTGTATCCGGCGCAACGAATAGAGGCGCACTTACTCTAGTAAGAGATAGGACTTCAGATAATTTATCTTGAAAAAAGTCTTTTATTTTCTTTATTGCGATTTCCGTCTGTAACAGATCTAATTTCGATTTATATCCATCGGGTAAATATGATTTCCCCATAATTCCTCCTTTTTAAAAAAAACATTTGCATAATGCAAATGCTTTTATACTTTATTTATCAAACACTTAATTAGCTTATTTTTTCCACTCTATATATAATTATTAAACCGAATAAAAACAGTGGAATAAGACCGAGTATTGAAAGTCTTGCTGAGCCTGTCACACTATTTATAAACGACATTATAAATGGTCCAAGTATAGCTGCAAACTTACCAAATACATTGTATATTCCAAAGAACTCATTTGAAGATTTTTTAGGGATTATCTTTGCAAAGTAACTTCTACTTAATGCCTGAATACCACCTTGAGCCGAAGCTATTAAGAAACCAAGTATAAATATATGAACTATACTTGATATAAAGTACGCAAATACAGTTGAAACTAAGTAAGTTATTATAGCAATCTTAATTAGTCTTAAAGTTCCATGCTTAGTAGATAAATGACCATATAAAATAGCAAATGGGAACGCAAGAATTTGAATAACTAGTAGATACCCTAGTAGTAACATCATATCTAGTTTTCCACCCATTACGCTCTCTGCATAAGGTACAACCATCCTAATAATTGTATCAACACCATCAATGTATAAGAAATATGCTATAAGAAAAGTAAATGCTTTTGGATAGTTTTTAACCTTCTTTAGCGTATTAAATAGTCTAGAAAATGAGTTTTTTATAACATGAGGTTCTCTTTCAATATAATGAATTTGATGAACGTTCTTTAACATCGGTATTGTCAATATTCCCCACCAAAGTGCTGTTATTATAAAACCTATCTGATATCCAATGGCATTATTCATACCCATAAAGTAAATAACACCTAATGAAATTCCAAATGGGATAATACTAAAGATATAACCGTATGCATAACCTTTAGTCGAAACCTTATCCATTCTGTCATTTTCAGTAACATCTACTAAAAATGAGTCATAGAATATGTTAGACCCTTGGAAACCGATTAATGTTAAAACGTAAATAATTGCTAACAATATATAATTACTAGTCGGTAGAACTCCAAGTAAAGCTGTAAAAGAAACTCCTAGTGAAAAGAAAAATACGAAGAATCTTTTTTTATTGTCTTTATAATCAGCAATAGTTCCTAAAATTGGACTTAAAATCGCTACAAACACACTAGCAAGTGAATTGAAATATCCCAAATCCATCCCCTTGCCTTGGCTCATCATATTAAAATAAACAGGAAATAGCGCGGTCATTATAGCCATAGAATAGGCTGAATTCGCCACATCATACATAATCCAACTGAGTTCAGTTTTTTTCTTCAATTGTCCCCCCTCAAACCTAAATTCCAATGTAGTTAATATATCTATAAAAAACAACTTTTGTTAAGTCATCTGATATAATCCCATTACATATTAATTGAGATAAGTCTTGATGATCCATAACAATAATATTTGCAGCAACGTTATATGATTTTATTTTGCAATAATATACATGAACTTCATCAAATACACTATTTTTTACAAAAACATTGCCTATGTATTCTATTAAACTCGTGTTAAAACCACGGTTTTTTAAGACCCTTATGGCCGCATGCTTTGAGCTCTCTCCTAAATATAATTCATCGTGTATAAAGCTGACAACGAATTCATCATTTAAAAGCGAACAATTCATTATTAAACTCTCGTCGCTAGAACTAATAACAAGTGCAACCGCCTGCCTTTTGCTTTCAATTTTAAACTTGCTTGAATCTACATACAAACTTCGCTTAATCACAACTATACCGCTAAATCCATCTTAATTTCTCTATAGATTTTATATGTGCCATCCCTTTGAACCTTCCAAATTAGAACGTAACATCCTTTGCTATAAAGCTTTTCGTTTTCACTTTTTTTAAGGTAAAAAATTCCATTCTCGTACATAACATCACCATGCTCCCAAAAATCAACCGTTTGCAAATCGATGTCACTAGGACCAATAAGATCTAAAAAATTTTTAATTTTATTCGAAATCTCTTCAATACCTCTTATGATAACTCCACCCTCTAAAAAGATCTCAGCATTATTATCATATACTTCAGAAAGATAAGATACTTCTCCGGTAGCAACAGCTTTAACAAAATATTCCTTTGCCCTGCTTATTTTTTCAACATTCATAATACTCCACCTATATCACTTCCTCTAACGCCTCTATAAATATTTCAATTTGATGAGTAGTTCCCGTACTCACTCTAATCCAATTGTCGTAACCCCAAAGGAATCCCGGCCTTATAATTACGCCTCTTTTTTGTAGTTCTACAAACACTTCTCTTGAGTCAATCCCCAAATCAACAAATATAAAGTTAGTTCCACTCTCTACGTACTTGAATCCCTTTTTATCAAAATAACCCTTAAGTCTTGTAAGCATTGCGGAATTAAGTGCAACCGTGTTCCTAATATGTTCTTTATCTTTTAGCGCTGCTAAAGCTGCAACTTGAGAAACCATATTTGCATTAAATACGCCCTTACATTTAGAAATATATTCAATATTTTCCTTATCAGAGAATATATATCCACACCTTATTCCCGCAAGTCCTGCAACTTTAGAAAAAGTTCTTAGGACAACTATATTATTTCTATCTTTAAAATAGTCAATACCATTTGGATAGTAGTCAAATTCCTTAGCATATTCATAGTAAGCTTCATCTAATAATATCAATACGTCTTTAGGACATTTTTCAACGAATGCATCTAAATCATCCTTAGATATTATAGTTCCAGTAGGGTTGTTAGGATTGCATATACAAACTAGCTTTGTCTTATCATTTATAGCATCTGACATTGCATCTAAATCATATATAAAGCCTTCTTTCATTTCTATCTTTCTAGAAATTCCACCCTGCCTATTTGTTGCAATCTCATAAAGTGAAAAACTTGGGTTTGCCATAACAACTTCATCACCTACCGAAACGGTAGCATTTATAATTAATGTTATAAGCTCCTCTCCACCATTTCCAACTAAAACATTCTCAAAATCAACTCCATTCTCCTCCGCTAATGCAGTTCTTAAATTTCGAACAGCAGGATCTGGATATATGTTAATTCTATTAGCATAATCCTTTATAGCGTCAATCGCCATTTGCGATGGCCCCAAAGGATTCTCATTTGAAGCAAGCTTCGTAATATCTGTTAAATTATATTCCCTCATTACATCTTCTATCGGCTTGCCTGGAACATATAGTTTTAAATGATCTAGTTCCCTTCTAAAATATTTTTTCACTTCAACCTCCTAAAAACTTACAACAATATTATAACATAATAATAAACTAATTTTAACTAAAAAAAGCAATGAAACATTGCTTTTTTAATATCACTATATCTTCTCTCTAGGAACATACTTGGTATGAAGTAATTTATGTGCTTTGTGCCCATATGGTTCTCCAAGATACTCTTCATAGATTTTCTTAATCATTGGATTTTCGTGAGATTTTCTTATAACTTTATTACTATCCTCCGTATAGATAGCTTGTTGTCTCTTCCTGATTATATCCATGTTACCATGATGATAAGGTTGGCCACCACCACCTATACATCCACCAGGACATGCCATTATCTCAATAGCATGGAAGTCATACTTTCCATCTCTAATTCCTTCGAGTAGCTTTCTAGCATTACCTAGGCCATGAGCTATCCCGATATTTAAATCTAAGTCCCCAATTTTTACCGTAGCACTTCTTATTCCTTCAAAACCTCTAAGTTGAGTAAAATTAACGTCTTTTAACTCTTCTCCAGTTATCCATTCATAAGCTGTTCTTGTAGCAGCCTCAATAACACCACCTGTTGTTCCAAAGATAACTGCAGCACCTGTTGATTCACCTAAAAGGCTATCAAAATCAGATTCTGGAAGTCGTTTGAAATCAATACCTTGTTGCTTAAGCATTGCACCAAACTCCCTATTTGATATAACAACATCAACATTAGGGTAACCATTTGTCACAAGCTCTTCTCTAGCCGCTTCTGCTTTCTTAGCAATACATGGCATAAGTGATACTACGATTATATCCTTTGGATCAAGCCCTCTCTGCTCAGCATAATAACTCTTAGCCATTGCACCAAACATTACTTGAGGAGACTCACAACTTGATGGTATGTCTAACATATCAGGGAACTGGTGCTCAAAGAATTGTACCCAAGCAGGACAACAACTTGTAAGTATAGGTAACTTCCCGTTATTTTGAATTCTATGAACAAGCTCACTTGCTTCTTCCATTATTGTAAGGTCAGCTGCCCAGTCAGTATCAAATACAGCATCAAACCCCATTCTCCTAAGCGCTGTACATAGTTTACCAGTTGAAATTGAACCAGCTGGCATATCAAACATTTCTCCAACAGCTACCCTTATTGCTGGCGCAACTTGCACAACAACATGTTTTGTTGGATCGTGTAAATAGTTCCATACTTTTTGCGATTCGTTTAATTCAGTTAATGCACCTGTAGGACATACAGCAACACACTGACCACAGTATGTACAAGATGTCTCACCCATTGGTAAGTGGAATGCAGGACCTACTACTGCGTCAAAACCTCTATCAAGTGCAGATAGAACTCCTACAGTTTGTACGTCGTTACACATAGTCTCACATCTTCTACACATAACGCATTTGTTAGGATCTTTAATAAGCGCTTTATTAGAATAATCTATCTCATAATTCATCATCTCTCCGCTATAAGAGATTTTTCTAATACCAAGCTCATTGGCTAAACTCTGTAATGTACAGTTTAAGTTTTTAGTACAAGTTAAACAATCTTTAGGGTGGTTTGAAAGAAGTAATTCAACAGCAGTTTTTCTTCCCATTAAAGCCCTAACAGAATTGGTTTTAACAACCATTCCTTCACTTACTTTCTCACTACAAGCAGTAACTAGATTTGGTCTTCCCTCTACTTCAACAACACAAACTCTACAAGAAGAAACTTCGTTATTGATTTCAAATCCATGAAGATTCATATAACATAAAGTCGGAATATGAACTCCTACCTTTTTAGCAGCATATAGTATAGAAGTACCTTCACTGACGCTAACAGGCATACCATTTATTGTTAAATTTACCATTTTCATATTGCCTCCCTTAGTCCCGGTTTCATTATTGCATTTACTGGACAAGCATTATAGCAAGCTCCACAAGCTACACAAACGTCTTCATTTATCTCATGTTTTTCTCTAGGTGCACCACTTATACACTTAACAGGACATACCTTAGCGCACTTAGTACAACCAACACATTTGCCTTTATCTATAGTATATTTCTTGCTTACAGTTCCAAGCGCATACTTTTCATATTCTTCTCTAAAGTATTTCATAGTACTTAGTACTGGGTTTGGTGCAGTTTGACCAAGTCCACATAGCGCTGTATCCTTGATTGTCCTACACAGAACATCTAAATGCTCTAATGTTTCCAAATCTCCTTCGCCATTTAGAAGTCTCTCAAGCATTTCATATATTCGTTTTGTACCAACTCTACAAGGTGTACACTTACCACAAGATTCATCTTGAGTAAAATCAAGGTAGAATTTAGATATCTCAACCATATCATTATCTTCATCCATAACAATCATTCCACCCGAACCCATCATTGATCCGATTGCTTTTAAACTATCATAGTCAATAGGAGTATCAAGGTCTGCTTCAGTTATAACACCACCTGATGGTCCACCAGTTTGAACTGCTTTAAATTTCTTTCCGTTTGGTATTCCACCACCAATGTCAAATATTATCTCTCTAAGAGTCGTTCCCATAGGGACTTCAACTAGACCGATGTTATTAACTTTACCAGCTAGCGCAAAAACTTTTGTTCCCTTACTATTCTCAGTTCCAATAGAACTAAACCATTCAGCACCATTTAAAATTATGTCTGGAATGTTGGCATATGTTTCAACATTATTAACATTTGTTGGTTTTCCTAGATAACCACTCTCTGCTGGGAAAGGAGGTTTTCTCGTAGGTTCACCTCTTCCACCCTCTACCGAGTGAATTAACGCTGTTTCCTCACCACAAACAAATGCACCAGCACCAAGTCTAATCTCTATATCAAAGTTAAAATCAGTACCAAATATATTCTCACCTAGGAATCCATATTCTCTACTCTGTTCTATTGCAATCTTAAGTCTGTTAATTGCTAGAGGGTATTCTGCTCTAATATAAACTATACCGTGGTCAGCTCCACATGCATAACCAGCAATTGCCATAGCTTCAACTATTGAGAATGCATCTCCCTCTAAGATAGATCTATCCATAAACGCTCCAGGATCACCCTCATCAGCGTTACAGAATATGTATTTCTTATCACTTACGCTCTTTTGTGTAAATCCCCACTTAAGACCTGTTGGGAAACCTCCACCACCTCTACCTCGAAGGCCGCTTTTCTTAACTTCGTCAATTACTTCTGTTGGTGTCATAGCTGTTAGCACTTTACCAAGCGCTTCAAACCCCCTAAGCGCAATAGACTCCCTGATATCTTCAGGATTTATAAGTCCACATTTTCTTAGAGCAATTCTCTGTTGTTTACCATAAAAATCCATGTTGTGATGTTCATGTATTGTGTCTTTAGTTTTAGGGTCAACATATAAAAGCCTATCAACGTGTTCATTATTAATTATATGTTTTTCTACTAATTCTTCCGCATCATCAGGAGAGACTTTAACATAGAAAACATCATCAGGTTGCACTTTTACTATAGGTCCTTGACCACAGAAACCAAAACAACCTGTCTTAACAACTTCAACATCAGTGATTCCCTTAGCTTCTAATTCTTTATTTAAAGAATCCATTATTTCTTGACTTCTAGATGCAAGACATCCAGTTCCACCACATACAAGAAGTTGTCTTTTAATTTTAAACTCACTAGTCTTTACACTAGCGCTTCTAAGCTCAACAAGATGTCTAAAATCTTCTTTAGCTTTATATAACTCTTCTAATGTATTGATTCTCATCTATGCCTCCAAATCCTTGTATTCTTTAATTATCTTAGGAATGTCTTTTGTACTTACATGACCATATATCTTTTCATTAACAACAACAACTGGAGCAAGGCCACAAGCACCAATACATCTTACGTCTCTTATAGAAAACTTCAAATCATCCGTAACTTTTTTATCGTTTAAACCAAGTCTGTTCTTAAATTCTGTTAGTACAACATCACTACCTTTTACGAAACATGCTGTACCCATGCAAACGCTAATAGCATACTTTCCACTTGGCTCTTGAGAAAAGAACGAATAAAAACTAACTATTCCATTTACCTTTGCTGCAGGCAAGTCAACTTGCCTAGAGATATACAATTGAAGTTCCTTTGGTAAATATCCAAAAACTTCTTGAGCCTTATGAAGAATATGTATAATATTTCCTTTTTTGTCTTCTAGACTGTCTATATACTCATCAATCTCTTTCATCAAATCCTTGTCTAAAATATCCATGTTAAACAATTTAGTTGCCAAAACCGCCCTCCTTATCACTATAATTATATTACTTAAAAAAAAGAATGTTAAGTAAATATCAAAAGTTATTTAAAAAAGAACAAGAATACACTGATAATGATTATTAAAAAAAGCAAAGCTCTATTCTTTGCTGCATTTCTAATCAATTTTATCTCTTATATAACAAAAAAACTGAATCTTCTATAATTCAGTTTATAGTATATATATTGAGCTGACCTTATCTCTAAGTGCAACGTCAACCTTTACATCAATATCTTTTTTTATTCCATTTCTCTCAAGAATACTCTCTACTGTCTGTTTCGCTAATTCAGGATAATTATTTTCTCTACTCAGGTGAGTCAAAACAATTTGCCTTAGTTCACTATTATGTTTACACACATCAGCCAGCATGCTCCCCGCAGTTACATTTGATATGTGTCCACCTTCTCCAAGTATCCTTCTCTTCAATTGATAAGCATACTTGCCAATAGCAACCAATCTTTCATCATGGTTTGCTTCAATAGATATTAAGTGACTGTCATAAAACATAGACTTAAACTCATCATTGATACTACCAATATCAGATGCTATTGTTATCCTCTTGCCATCAGACTCAAGTTTAAATCCGTGACAATTAGCGGCATCGTGATCTACCTTGAAAGGTGTAATAACTATATCATTTACTGAGTACTCATTATTATTATCTATAAAGATAAACCTTTCTTTCTCTATAGATGAAAGTTCATCTTCAATTGCTTCAAAACTCTTAATATTAATATATATTTTAAAGTCTCCTACTTTGGATAGCACCCTAAGGCCACCACAATGGTCTTTGTGCTCATGGGTAATAAAAACTGCGTCAATATCACATATATCTATTCCCAGAGTATTAAGCGAATCAACTATATACTTTCTACTCTTACCAACATCTACTAAGACTTTCGCTTTGTTTGACTGTATCAAATTTACATTTCCTGATGATCCACTCGCAAGTGAACAATAACTAAACATATATCTCCTAATATTTTACATAACCAATTGGGTTTAGCGGTTTATTATTTAGTAGTATTTCAAAGTGAAGATGCACACCGGTTGATCTACCTGTCGAACCAGCCTTAGCTATTAGCTGTCCTTGCTTTACAAAAGCGCCTTCTTTTACTAAAAGCTTTGAATTATGTGCATATCTTGTTTGAAGTCCACCACCATGATTTATTTTAATACTATACCCAAAACCACCTTTATATCCAGAAAACTCTACTTTTCCTGATTTTGCAGCATATATATTATCACCATAATCGAGACCAATATCAATACCATTATGACTTCTTCCCCATCTACGACCAAAACCTGAAGTTAAAACTCCTGTCTTAGTTGGGTTTATAAAATCTGTTGTTACATATCCACCACCTGAACGTGATGTAACCAAACTTGATGAATGCAGCATACCATTTACATATTCTTTTCTATATATGTTTGAATTATCTTCATCAAATTTTTCAACTATCTTATATTTTTTAATACTATTTATTAAGTAAGTATTTGGTTCCATAAGCTCTCTACTCTTGACAAGTTCAGTTTTAAAACACACATTACTTAACGTGCCTTTTAAAACCATTCCTTCATCAGTATCACCACCATAGGCGAGCTTTTTTAATTCATCTAAGTCAAAAGACTCTGCTGCTCTTTTATAGTCTACGTATAATACATGCTTTATAGAATATAATCCGACTGTCACAGGGCTCTCACCCCAACTTGTTTCTACTTTATTTTTTGCAAATGCTATTGTATAATAGTTTACAGAAACCACTAAAGCAACTAGCAATACAGCTATTATTTTTTTCTTCAATTGTGCCTCCTTTTAAGCCTGAGATGCTAGTATATCATACTTTACTAAATTTGAAAAGGAACATATATGTTAATAAAACAAAATTTCAACCTAGGTACAACAACTGTTGAGGATTTATTCATAGAAGAATATATGCCTTACGCAACGGATACACAAAACAAAGTGTATCTTATGGGCCTTAAGCTTCTAAAGCAAAACGGCTCAAATATAGATACAGTTGCACAAAAACTTAATATCTCATATGAAGAAGTACTTGAAAGTTATAAATACTGGCATTCACTTGGCATAATAACTCTAGATGGTAATGATGTCATTTATATGTCAATAAGGCAGATATTTGTTGAATCAAATTATGAGAAGAAGAGAATCAGTAATTCCACTCTAGCAAGCGAGAAATACAAGTCACTATTTAACAAGATAAACTCTCACCTTAGTATTAACTTAATAGAGTCAGAGCGAATGAAACTAGTTAAGTTTTTAAATGATAACGAGATAGCTGATTCAATTGTGTTAGAGTCTTACCTGGTATATAAAAAGTCAAAGAATAGAACTGATAATGCAATAAAACTACTTATTAGTTTAGTAGAAAATAAGGTAAGAACCCTTGACGACTACTATAAGTATAAAGAGGATTGGAATTATAAAGCTCAGTGCTACAAAAAAATATTAAAAGCCATCGGAAAACCTTATTCACACCCTAACAGTGGTGAAAAAGAGTCAATTGACAAATGGCTTGATGTATACAATTACTCGCTTGAGGATATACTTGATAAAATAAAGGAAGTCACAAAGCGAACTTCTAGTGTAAATATGAACTACTTAAATGCTGTTTTTTCTGGTGAAAAGACTGAAACTAAATCTAAGAAGAAGACTACAAGTAAGAAAAAGAAAGACTACTCACATCTTATAACTAATAGGTAATAAAATGATTAAAGATATAAAAAATGAACTCTTAAGAGAATACTCTGTAAAGTTGAATAATAAGATATTTAGAGCAAATGAGAATGCAAAGAGAGTACTTAAAGAGCATCCTGAACTTGAAAAGCTTGAGAAAAGAATTGCTTTAGCTGCGTGCGATAAGATGCTTTCAATGCTAGATAATGAAGATGAGTTCTTATTAAACAAAGCTATTGAAAAGCTAATTGCAGAGAAGGATGAATATCTCAAAGCAAATAATATTTCAGAAAATTATGATAAACCTAGATACGACTGTAACATGTGTAATGATACAGCATACTATAAAGAAGACTATTGCATATGCTTTAAACAGAAGTTATCAAAAAGGCTCTTCTATATGCACCAAAATATGGACACACCTAATGTACATTTATTAAATTATTCAACAGATTTTTTTACAGATGAAAAACAAAAAACTGAAATGGATAAGATATTAGATAACACCAAACTCTTTGTTGAAGATCTTTTAAGGGGAACAGATAAAAACCTAATACTCTTTGGTGATAACGGCCTTGGTAAAACATATCTGCTTAGCTCGCTTGCTAACTCACTTATTGACTTAGGAAAAATAATAGTTTATCAAAGCGCACCAGTACTACTTGAGAAAATAAAGAGATTATCCTTTACAAATGATAGTGATTCACTTATTGAACTGATTGAAAACTGCGACCTACTTATAATTGATGACCTAGGTAAGGATTATATAACAGAATACACTAAATCTACTCTATTTAACATTATTAACATAAGATACAATAGTAAAAAACCAATCGCTATATCTACAAATCTGGATTTAAGAGTGGGTGAAATTGAAGAAGCATATGGTAGTGCAATACAATCAAGATTAGTGGAAAAAAGCACAATACTGTTTTTTGAAGGTATTAATATGAGAACAAAATAAGAATTGATAATGAACTGACCCAAAAGTTGTATTTAAAAATAAAATTATAAAATAGGTCAGTTTTTTATTCCAAATTTTGTTTGGATTATAAATATAAGATAGTAAAAGAATATCACTCAATCCACCGGTATTATTCATAATTGGGTATAATCATATGAGACTTTAGAGTAAATGGACTAATAATATCTAGAAAAAATAATAATTATACTTTTGATTTTAAACTAGAAGTAGTAGAATTATAGTTGGAGAAAGAAATATCTATCTAAGCTTGTCCGATGGACTTAAAATAATCCTGAATTATAGCTAGAGTTTAGATAACATTATTGATTGTTAATAATGCGGTGGAAGTACTCCAATAAATCTATTGGGGTTCTGTTTCATGAGATTTAAGGAAGGGGAAAACGATGAAAACTGCAGTCATTTATTATTCATATACAGGAAATACAAAGAAATATGTGGAAAAGATAACAGATTATTTAGAGTGTGAACTTATAGAAATAAAAGCGAAGGATGAGAT
>PDWJ01002239.1_pt1 | contig 21171 bp, 23 predicted proteins | sample 1430881 | NCBI WGS metagenome assembly PDWJ01 (sample SAMN01162460, study PRJNA174530) | Oral metagenome, whole genome shotgun sequencing project. | biome: Marine environment; feature: Marine mammal; material: Swab sample of the gingival sulcus; isolation source: swab sample of gingival sulcus... | reverse complement strand
GTTGGACATACAGAGACTGGAAACCATGAGAAGAGAAAGAGGACTCGCACCGGAACCTACGCTGGATTACAAGCTGGGAAGGGAGGTGAGGAAGTCTGCGTAGTCAGAACACTTTTACACCACTACAGGGACTTGACCATCGTGCGTGGACAAATGTGCTCCTGAATACTTACATGGCTTAATGCTACAAATCAGCTGCCATGCAATATTGGGACAGCAGTGAAAAGTGCCATATCTATTGTCTATAATATCTTATTCTTAATATTATAATAATTTATATATTAAATAAAACAATGAGAATCTGATTAAGGTATCTTCACATCAGTGAAGATGGCAATTGCCGTGGCAGAAACATCCTTACACATACTTGCTTGATAAGCAATCGTGAATGAGGTGTACAGAATAGCCTGCACTATCGGAGATGAAATGGCAGCTGTAAGCTTCACAGCAGCCAGAGCGAATTTCGCAGCTGCCATAAAGAAGGTTTGTGCTGATTATGCTTTGGTGACAGTCACAGGAAAGAGTAAAAAGCCTGTTGTAACAATATCCCGTTAACAAATTGAGGCAATGGAGGAAACTGTGTATCTACCATGGTGCTCTGCCGATGACCGCAGTTTTATTCAGCGTTCAGAACGGCTTCCTGCATTTCCCTTTCCGCTGGCCAACAGCTGCCAATGACTGTGGATTAATGGTCAGCACAGCTTGAAGCCGGTTATTGAGAAGGGGAAGAGCTTCTGGAATGAAGTCGGCGTTTTCTGCACTTGCATGGGAAGACTATCTCTGCCGGAAGCATACCGCAGAGAGATACTCAAAAGAATCAACAGGCTGATTCGTGATACACAAAGATCGCCTTTTGAAGACCCTGGAAAACCTGTAGCTCTGAAACATGGTCTTCCGGTTACTGGTTTTGCAGGATACGATGAACACAGACTGGTTTACAGGATACGGGACCCTCTGTTTTCATTGCTCAGTTTCGTTATCACTGAGGGGAATACGAGTGTTTCAGGTGAAGGCTGCCGGTTATATTGAGTTCTGCTGATTGTTCCTATTGGTATGGACAGTTGCCTGATAGTATTCCGAGAGGCCGGTGCACTGAATGCTGACAAAATATTTCAAAGGCAGATTTTGTTTGCCTGTTATGGTTCTTCTTGTTTTGCTGCTGTACCTTCCAACTCTTCGAACAGGTTTTCTCAGTGACGATTTTCTGGATGCGCAGACAGAGACAGGTGATGCTCATCTTGCCTTCAGTTCAATGATGTCTTCAGGATACAGGCCTCTTATGTCTTACAGCTGGGGTCTGGACAATCTTGTGTGGGGAAGGCGAATGCAATGGGGATGGCACCTGACGAACATTCTGATTCTGTTTGCGGCTCTGTACTCTCTCAGAAGATTTCTGAAACTGTTCATCTCCTGTGAGACTTCGGTGCTTGCCGGAGTGGCATTGTTTGCTCTTTGTTACCCTGTTGCGCTCTCTGTGGGAAAAGTGGTATGGAGAACATCCCTTCTTCCGCTTATTCCGCTGCTCTGGGCAATGGTGCTTGCAGTGGAATACGAAAAGGAACAGCGGTTTCTGTTTGCTGCAGCGGCTTCGTTTCTTCTGCTTGTCTCTCTTCTTCTGAAAGAGACAGCTCTTGCTTCCGCTCCGGTGTTTGGTGTTCTCACATGGTCTGTTTCCAGTGGAAAAGAGCAGGGCAGAGCTTTTCTGAGAGGTTTCGCTGCTGCTGCTGTAGCTACTGCTGTTTACATTGTTCTCAGGCTTCTGGCAGTGGGGCTTGTAACCGGATATGCTGACTCTGCTTCATTTAGTCCTTTGATGCTGAAAAACATAGCTCTGCTTTTCAGTATGGTATGGTCTCCCTGGCTGGACTCTGTTCCGGTGAGAATACTGCTGCCGCTGCAAATAATGGTTCTTATACTTATGCCCGCTTCGGGAAAACTCAAACTTTTTATCGGTAGTATGTCTGTATTTCTGCTTCTCACTGCGTCCAATCTGTCTCCCCGCCCTGATTACGCTGTGCCTGGCGCTCTTGCTGCAGCTTTAGCTGTTGCTGTTTATGGAGAAGCTGTAAAGAAGCGCAGGGCTGTGATACCCCTTTACGGACTATTGCTTCTGGGAGTGTTCCTTCAATCCAGAGATCAGCTCAAGATACTGGGAGAAGCATCAGATATGGTAGTTTCTCAGACAGCACTTATGGCCGAAATAGCAGACGAAGTTCCAGGAGAGAGCCCTCTTTTTTTCAGAGGAGTTCCAGAAGCTGTTGCAGGCTATTCAACTTTCTGGGGCGAGGAGTACATGCAGCCTCTGGAGTATGCAGGCTATAACCCTGGACGATTCGTAACAGGAGTGTCAGGAATGTGGGAACTGCTTCTTATTCATGGAGAAGGGCATATAATCTTTCTGAAAGAGAACAGCTGGCAGAGTTATTCGGTTTCAAGTACAGGATATGATGAATCCCTTTCAGATACATCTGTTGTTTTGAGGCAAAGCCTTCAAGCAGGTCTGTTGGCTCAGTATCCGTCCTGCGTTGTCGGTTCTGCTGATGCGGCTGTTTTCCTGCTCAGTCCAATTCATGGAGACTCTCTGATAAGACTGGAAGCTGAGAACATCGATCATCAACAGGTGATTGATCTTGCCTCTGTTCCTGAGTGGATTGCCGATGGAAGCAGTGCTGTTCTTGTTTCTGACAGAGAGGTTGAACTTGTTTTCTCATCAAGAAACATTGCTGCTGAGAATGCTGAAGAAAGGCTTTTGCGAAAGGCTTCAGAAGGCCATTGATTCCCTGAGACAGTTGCTGAAATACCGCAATTCAGACGAGCTTCGGCAAACAAGGTATCATGCGTTCAGCTTTGCCGAGTCTGGTTGCTTGTGATTCAACACAGGCTTGATAGCCTGTTAAGGCCTCTTCTTCAGCAGTGTTCTGTGCCTGTTGAAAGAATATTGAAAAGCCTCCCCCAGGATTAACCGCAGGCATGTTTTTTCAGGTTATTTTTTTACCGTCGTGCTTCTGCACAAGTTCAATGACATCAGGGAAGCCCATTCCCAGAGCCTTGAGCTTTTCTGTGGTTGGAATTCCATCATTTGTCCAGCTTCTTCTGTATACTGCGTCAAGAACTTTTCGCAGCGGTCTTCTCTGTATTTTCAGGTGGCAGCAACCCTGGTTGCACTAAGGGTCGATAGGTGTGCCGTCCAGGGGGAAGCAGGAGATACATACACCGTTTCTCGTTGTGTATGGTTAACTTCCTGCCTCAGGAGCCAGAGATCTAATCCTTACCCTTCTGTATATTTCTCCCTGATATCTTCAGTGGTGGGTATGATACTGAAAGAGCAGTAGAGTATATCCACTCTGGGAGTTTCACCTGTGCAGTTCTTCACAGCCGGTTTCTGCTTGTAACTGAAAGAAGCCATAACCTTCTGTGCTTCAATTATCTCCCTGGTGGAATACTCGCAGGGCATGTATATCCTTCCGGTTTGAGTTAGAAGTGTGGAATTTTCTCTTTAATCTTTATTGAAAACGCAAAATGCAATGATTGCAGTAAGTTGCTCGTTCCGTTATCCCCGAAATGAATAACGATCAGCTGTTACGCAATTCAGAGTTGAATGCCTGACCGGAAAGCTCTAAATCCTTGAATAGTCTGGTGTTCTGCAGTGCTTTCAGTTCAATTCAATCAAGCTGCGATGCTGGTTTTACTTATAATAAGTACGATACCTCACATTTCTGTACAGATACTCAGTAGAAGTGTGGTGGCACCTGCAAAGGTATTATGTAGTTAAAGGATTTACATTCTGTATTGATTTTATGGTTTAATATTGTTGATTCAGGTGTTTGGTGTAATGGCTGAATAAAATGCGCTGTCCTAATTATTTTAGTATTATGATATATACTATCATATAATATAGTATGTAGTAGTAAAATACATTAGTCTTTGATTCAGACCCCGGTTGGGATTGTCAGCTTACTCAGTTTTGTTATATGCTACTTCTTTATGGTGGCAGGCTAAGAATTCAAGCAATATGCCGGGAGTATGAAAACTGGGTTATATATGATCATTAATAATAATATATTCATTCCTCTTATTTTACTCGTAATGATTGGAGGAACACTCCACATTTTGTCCTTTGGGAACTGTTTACAGGATGATGCTTACATCGGTCTTCGCTATTCAAGAAACCTGGCAGATGGAGCAGGTTTAGTATTTAACCGCAATGAGAGGGTTGAGGGGTACACTAATTTTCTCTGGATATTGCTTGGCGCTTTTCCTTTTCTGACTGGAATTGATCCTGTCGTATACCTGAGAATTCTTGGTGTGATCAGTGCTCTTCTGGCAGCCTGCGCTGCTGGCCGACTGGCTGCATTATTATCAGGTGGTTCGGTGATTGCATCGGCTGTTTCTGCATTGCTTGTGGCCAGTATGCCATTTGCAATGGCAGAAGCTTCTATGGGTCTGGAAACTCTTCTTTTTACATTTTTTGTGATTATTGCCTTTGCAAGGTGTATTGAGGAGGGACAGGATTTAAGCCGGAAAGGCTATCTCTCAGGTGCTTTTATGGCTATGGGCGCCCTTACAAGACCGGAAGGATACGGAGTCGCGCTGTTTATCCTGGGAATTGATCTTTGGCAGTTGATCAGGTCTGACGGAAGCGCTGTGCTGAGAAACCAGCTGATTCAGCGATGGTGTGTCTTTGGAATTGCTTCGCTTTCACATCTTTTCTTCAGATACTTTTATTATGGTGATATTGTTCCGAATACCTTTCATGCAAAGGTAGGAGGAGGCATCAATTCGCTGGAAAGAGGTTTCAGATATCTGGTAAAGTACATTTCTGATGTTATCCTGCTGGCGGTTTTTTCTTTTATGAGTGCGTTGCTTATGCTGATAAAGGGAAGCAGGTTTCAGAGGCGGTTAACTATACTGTTTACTGTTTTCATGATTTGCTACCCTTGGATATGTGGTTTATGTTGGAGGAGACTTCAAGCCCACTCACCGATTCTTCGTATTGCCATCAGCTGTCATGGCAGGTTTTTCAGGTTCCGGAGCTGCTTTTGTATTCCGATTGAACAGAGGAAAACTGTTGAAGATGGTTGTTTCAGCAGTTCTGGGGCTGACAGTTGCTCAGCTCATCGTTTATGGTGAAGAAGTACATGAATTTGCCCGTTGGCGAAGCTCTGTTCTTCCAGTGCATATTGCTGCCGGCAGGTGGCTTGGCGAATCCTTTCCTGATTCAACCCTGATAGCCACAGGAAATGCTGGAGTTATTCCATTTGAATCAGGGCTGCCTTGTATTGATATGCACGGGCTATGCGACAGAACTATTGCGTCAAGACCTTTATCCAACATGGGAGAAGGGCTTCCAGGGCACGAAAAGGGAGACGGGCTTTATGTACTCAGTCGCAGACCTGATATTATTCTTTTCATGCGTTCCCGTTTTTCCGAGGAACCTGCAACAGAAGAGAATATTGCAGTTAACCTGTTCGGAGTAAGTGAATTTGAGCTATGGAACAATCCTGTATTCCACCGGAACTATCGTCTGGAATCTGTGGAGCTTGATTTTGGTTATTTTAACTACTACCGGCGTATCTGACAGGAACAGGTCGCAGTTTGTGATTCTGCTGAACAGATGGGCCTGAAACAGCCAGTAACCGGAGGTAGTTTATGAACCGCTATTCTGTTTTGCCGCTTCTTCTTTTTTTTCTTCTGAGTCTTTCCTGCGGTGGAGAATCAAAACCCAATGTGGTTCTTATCATAGTGGACACCCTCAGATCTGATCATCTCGGCTGTTACGGATACCACAGGAACACAACTCCCGCAATGGACAGCCTGGCTGCGGAAGGTACAAGATATGCATGTGTTACAGCAGGCGAACCGTGGACACTGCCTTCAATGGCAACCATCTTTACCGGCTTTTATCCCCTTGAGCACAATGCCAGACGCAGAGGTGATTCATATTTCGGTATAGCTTCTGAGGCATTTACTCTTACAGAACTTATGCACAGTGAAGGGTACGCAACAGCTGCTTTCTTCAATGTTATCTTCATGAATCAGGATTTCGGTTTTCATCAGGGTTTTGACCATTTTGACTGCTACTCTTCACTGGGAAGCAGCAGTGACAGAAACGCAGAGCAGACTGTTGACGCTGCTCTGGAGTGGCTTGATGGGGAATATGGCGGTGAACCGCTCTTTCTTGCAGTGCATTTCTATGACCCGCATCTCACATACACACCTCCTGACTCATTTGCTGATTTATGGCGTGATACCTCATATGCAGGAGAGTTTGATTCTTCATGGGGTGTTCGGGAAGCTGTAGTTAATGTCAATAAAGGTGTAATAGGGTTAAATGATGATGATCTGTACAACCTTGAAGCACTCTATGACGGAGAGATAGCCTATACTGATAATGAAATAGGCAGACTGCTTGCAGGTTTGAGGGAACGGGGTATTACAGATAATGCTATTGTAGTTCTTGTTGCAGATCACGGTGAGGAATTCAAGGATCATCAGAAGATGGGGCATGCCCATTCACTGTACCAGGAACTGCTGAATGTGCCTATGATTATTTGTGGAGAGGGTTTTGAGCCTTCGTCGGTCTGTTCCCTGAATGTTACTCAGGCTGATATTTTCCCCACTGTATGCGCTTGGGCAGGTATAGATTACGAAGGTGCTACTTCCGGTGTTAATCTGCTTTCAGGTGATGTTTCAGCTGAAAGAAGCATACCTGCCGGAATGAACATGGAAACAGGCTATGTTGTTACTTCAAGGCGAAGAAATCTGAAACTGCATCTGTTCGATCATGGAACAGTCGCATTTATGTTTGATCTGTCAGATGATCCCGGTGAACATGAGCCTCTTGAGGATGTGGATGAAGAACTCAGAGAAGCTGCTGCGTTTTACCTTGCCACTCCTCCCATGTACAATCCTCCGGCAATCCCTGTAGAAAACTCGTTTACTGAAGCTCTGCACAATCTTGGATACATATAGGAGATAATATGGAAACGGTCGGCCGCAGTTCTTAAAGGACTGCTGAAGCTCTGTTGAAAATTTCCGCTGGAATTGCCGGTACAGAAGGAATAGGTTGTGGCCATGCTTCTTGCTTCTTGCCAGAGCAGGATCATGAAGCATTACCGCAGCAGATTTTGATATTGTTGAACCCTCTAATCTTAACAGGCAGTCCTTTTTTGTGGATCAGAAAGGTATGCCCAGGGTGGAAGCCCTTAGGAAAACCTTTTAAGAATAAATCCTGAAATGGTTTTCAATCCTGTTACTTACAGGATAACTGCCGATAGCATTAATGAGATATTCGGTGAGTGCAGGGTGCTGGTGGAGGCTGTGGACAGAGGTGAAACCAAAGCCATGCTTATTGAACAGTGGGTCTTCCTTTATTCTGAGCGGCCTTTGATCGCCTGTTCCGGCATATCCTGCTTCGGTGATTTTAGCGGAATAACAGTTGCCAGAACCGGTAAGCTTTCTGTTGTTGGAGATCAGCATTCAGAGCCTGAGGAAGAGGTTTTTCAGCAAAAGTTACTGCTGCGGTATCATGGAGCTTCTTTGCGCTTTTACTGAGGAGAAATGCAACAATTGTCAGGGATGCGGGAATAACCCTGTAGTGCTGAAGACAAACGGAAAACAGATTCCGCTCACCGGTTTTCAGGCAAGGCTGGTTGAGGAAGTTGCAAGAGGAGTGCTGAATACTCTTAAAAGTGCTGACGCAAGCATGGCGATTACTCTGGAGATAAGTCATAAGGTCTGAGAGAGTGGCTTCCAGCAGTCTTGCTGCAAGATACAAACAGGTCGGTTACTCTGGAGCTGAGTCAGACCCGAAGTTGAACATCAATCACCCTTTCAGCCATTTCTTCAGCTATTTTTTCCAGGTATTCTGCAGGATAAGATGGAGTGCCAAGGAGTTCCCGGGATAGAGTCTTGTCGCTTCGGAATCTCTGAATTGCGTACCTCCGAATCTTTTTGGGGCCCAGTATGTTCAGCAGTTCCATGATGTCCTGTTCTTCCACTATTCCAGGAACCATTGTTGACCGGAACTCCCACGCAACCTTGTTCTGCTCCATAAGTATTCCGGCAGCTTTCAGAACCGGTTCTATTCCAGCCCTTCCTCCGGTAGCCATTTTGTATTTTTTCGGGCTGGTCTTAAGGTCCATTGCAACAAAATCAACATAGGGAAGAGCCTGCTGAAGCCTTTCAGGAAAGGTTCCGTTGGTATCCAGTTTTACCAGAAGGAGAGTTTCCTTCTTTATTCTTTTCAGAAGTTCCAGATTCTCAGTATAAAGAAGAGGCTCTCCTCCGGTGAGAACCACCGCATCAATGAACCCCTCCCTTTCTTTCAGCTCTTCAATAACTTCTACATTGCTCAGGCTGCATGTGCTGTCAAGAAGATCAGGGTTTACAAGATCCGGATTATGGCAAAAAGGGCAGGCAAGATTACAACCTGCAGAAAAAAGCACAGTGGAAATCTTGCCTGGATATTCAATAAGGCTGGTGCCCTGAAGGGATCTGATCAAATTCAGTCGTTTTCAGTGTTCAGCTCAACATAGCTTCTCTGGGAGAACTCTTCCTTCTTGCCCTTGTTCCAGTTCTGAACAGGTCTGTAGTATCCAACCACTCTGGAGTAAACCTCTGCCTTGACTGCCTTAACCTTTTTTGTGTTTTCGCTCATAACACATCCACCTTTTCTATGCTGAGAAAGAGACTCTGCTCCTTCTCCTGGGGTTTATTGAATTCCTCAATTTCTCTGTAGCTTCCATGTTGAAGATTTCCGTTGAAATCCACAAGCTCTCCGAATTGGTTTATCTCTTCATCGGTATGGGGATAGGGGCAGCTGAAATGCTCACCTGCTATATATCCGTGAACCGGGCAGATACTGAATGTCGGAGTAAGGCTGAAGTAGGGAAGTTTAAACCTGGTTACTATCTTCTTTGCCAGCTCTCTTACCATTCTCCAGTCGCTTATGGCTTCACCTATAAACACATGTACAACAGTTCCTCCGGTGAACATTGCCTGAAGATCGTCCTGGTGCTTGAGAAGGCTGTAGACATCCATCTGTGTGTTAACCGGCAGATGCACTGAGTTTGTGTAGTAGGGGTTTGACACGCCCTGGCAGCACGCATCAGGGAACTGCAGCTTGTCTTTGTTTGCAAGACGGTAGCTGGCGCCTTCAGCAGGAGAGGCTTCAAGGTTATAGAGGTTTCCTGTTTCCACCTGGAACTCGCTGAGTTTTTCCCTCATGAATGTAAGTACCTTGAGCGCCCATTCCTTTCCTTCAGCGGTTGCTATGCCTTTGCCTATGCAGTTCTCTGCTCCTTCATTGATTCCTATAAGACCTATGGTACTGAAGTGGTTTGCCCAGTATGTGCCGGCTTCTTCCTTTACATGCCTCAGGTAGTATCTGGTATAAGGATAGAGCCCTCTTTCCGTCAGTTCCTCAACGAAGTTTCTTTTCAGCTCAAGGGATTCTCTGGCGGCTTCCATAACAGAACTGAGCCTCTGAAAGAAAGCTGTTTGGTCACCTCTTGTTACAAGCGCGATTCTTGGAATGTTGATTGTAACCACTCCGATTGAACCGGTGAGAGGATTGGAGCCGAACAGTCCGCCGCCTCTTGCCTTCAGTTCCCTGTTGTCCAGGCGAAGCCTGCAGCACATTGATCGGGAATCTTCCGGATTCATGTCTGAATTGACAAAGTTGCTGAAATAGGGAATACCGTATTTGCCGGTCATTTCCCAGAGAGGCTGGAGATCATCATCATCCCACTGGAAATCATCCGTCAGGTTGTATGTGGGAATAGGGAATGTAAATATTCGGCCCTTTGCGTCACCTTCCATCATCAGTTCGCTGAATGCCCGGTTGAATGTGTTCATCTCCTGCTGAAATTCGCTGTATGTCTCAGGCTGTTCAACTCCGCCGATTATCACATGCATATCTTTGTGGGTGGAGGGAACCTTCAGATCCATTGTGATGTTGGTGAATGGAGTTTGAAAACCCACTCTGGTAGGAATGTTCACATTGAAAAGGAATTCCTGAACACACTGCTTTACATCTTTGAATGACAGGTTATCGTATCTGATGAATGGGGCCAGAAGTGTATCGAAATTGCTGAAGGCCTGTGCTCCGGCTGCTTCACCCTGAAGGGTGTAGAAGTAGTTAACCACTTGGCCGAGAGCGGTTCTCAGGTGAGATGCAGGTTTGGATTCTATCTTTCCTCTGGCGCCGAGAAAACCGCCTCTCAGAAGCTCCATAAGATCCCAGCCGACACAGTAGGGGCCAAGAATGCCCAAATCGTGAATGTGCATGTCGCCGTTGTCCTGGAGTTCCTTGATTCCTGGGGTGTATATCTTTGAGAGCCAGTATCTGGCCGTTATAGAGCTGGAGAGGTAAAAGTTCAGACCCTGAAGGCTGTAGTTCATGTTGGAGTTCTCGTTTACACGCCAGTCCTGCTGTCCGATGTAATCCGTTACAAGATTGTCCATTCCCTGAAAAATAGCCTTGACTTCACGGGCCTCATTGCGCTTTTCTCTGTATAGGATAAACTGTCTTGCAGCTGCTGTAAGCTTTCTGAGGACGAAGGTTTCCTCAATGATGTCCTGAATCTGTTCCACCATGGGAATTGAACCTGGCTTGAAGTAGGCCATGTAAAGGGCTGCCTCCACCTGATCGGCCATTTCGCGGCTTGAGCCCTCTGTGTCTGATGCTTTGAGAGCACGATCTATGGCACTCTCGATCTTTCTCTTTCTGTACGAAACTACTCTGCCGTCTCTTTTTCTTACCAGCCAATCCATAAAGACGAAAAACCCTTCCCAGTTTTCTAAGATGTTATACCATAAATTCTATGACTTGATAATAACAAATAGGTAGTGCCCTGGCAAGCGCAAAAACACAATATGTAGTGGTTTTGAGATTTGAAACTGCTATATGTTGGCTCATCACCTTAGTCTGCAACCAATTAGAAAAAATACTCCGCTGCAGATGATCAATCGCCATACCCGTTCTGTTCTCCTCCTGAGATACCTGAATGATGGTTAAAGACTCTTAAAAAATGTATGTTGGCATTTATGCCCGGAGGTTGAAATGAGAAAGCTGGATCTGAGTCAACACTACTTGCTGCTTGCAGTTGCATCGGTTTCTCTATGGTCTGTGGCTGCAACTGCGTTCAAGGAATCCCTGGCTCAGGCAGATCCCTGGCAAGTGGTTTTCTTAAGCTCTGCGGTTTCTGCAGTTGTTCTTGGTATTGGTATGATTTTATTCAAAAAAGCTCTCTCTCTTCAGGATGTAAAACAGGGTGCCTGCCTGGGACTGTTGAATCCGTTTCTCTACTATCTTGTATTACTACATGCATATAACGGGCTTCCTGCCCAGATGGCCATGGTTGTTAATTATCTCTGGCCGGTGGTTCTTGTTCTTCTTTCAGCACCTGTTCTGAAACAGCGAATTACAGCAGGTAGCATATCAGGGATACTTATAAGTTTTGCAGGAGTTGCTTTCATGGCCCTTTCAGGAGGAGGTTCGTTGAATGTAAAGGTACTTCCTCTGGCTCTTGCTCTTCTAAGTACTGTTATATGGGCAATATACTGGCTTCTCAATGCAAGGGCCCGCGGAGCTGCTGAAGTGCTTTTCAGCAGTTTTATATGGGGAACAGCATACCTGGGTCTTGCAGGGGCAGTTTCATCACAGAGCTTTGCTGTATCAATGAAAGCGCTTCCCTGGATTCTGTATATAGGTGTATTTGAAATGGGACTGACCTATATGATGTGGAGCACTGCATTGAAGAATGCTCCATCTGCTGCAGCAGTGGGCAGCCTTATCTTCATCACTCCGTTCCTTTCACTTGTGCTTATTTACCTTGTAGTAGGTGAACCGATTGCAGGATCAACTGCGGGAGGTCTGCTCCTTGTTGTTGCCGGTATCTTTGTGGAACGGTTTTTCAGGGAAAGGAAGGGGAGTTTTGATAAGAATTGAGGTCTGTACAGCTACTGTGGAAGATTCGGTAAATGCCTGTAGAGCAGGTGCATCAAGAATAGAGTTGAACTCTGCGCTTGAGGCTGGAGGGCTTTCTCCATCTCAGGGGCTGCTGGAGGAAGTAAGAGATGCTGTTGATGTACCGCTTATGGTTATGGCAAGGCCGGTATCCGGAGGATTTGCATATTCAAACCCGGTTAAGAAAGCCATTCTCAGAGATATGTACCTTTTTCTTCAGAAAGGTGCTGATGGGCTGGTATTCGGGGCACTGACGGAAGATGGAACCCTGGACATGCCGTTTATAAGACAGATAAGAAAAGAGTTCTCTGATACTGTTCTTGTTTTCAGCCGGGCTTTCGACTGCCTGACAGGCTCGCTTACAGAACATGCCTCAATCCTTGCCGAGAACGGTATAGACCGCATACTGACCTCAGGTGGAAAGCCAACTGCTGAAGAAGGCTTGAAGGTAATCAGGGATCTCACAGGCAGAGGCATAGATATACTTCCAGGTTCTGGAATCTCATCGTTGAATATCTGGAGAGTAGCAGAAGAAACTAAATGCAGATGGGTTCACGGTTCGTTTAAAGGAGTTTCCGCGCCTGTTGCAGCAGGGCATATAATTCCCCCTTCGTTTCCTTCAGTTGATGAGCATGAAATCAGAAAGGCACTGCTCCTGACTGAAGGAATGTAGTTACTCACTGGTTTCATAGTCAGGAGTTGTCATATTCTTCTGAAAATGAGAGGTGTCTATGGTAGCATACAGTGCAGCTGAGAAACTTCTGACAAGCAAAACGGTGCTGGTTGTGGATGATGAAGATCAGGTCAGGGAGTTTATTGCGCTCTCTCTTTCAGATATGTCTAGCAATGTTATTGAAGTCAATTCAGTCAGCTCAGCTAAAGAAGTAATTGAGAATTCAGATATAGATGTTGTCATAAGCGACATTGCAATGCCTGGAAATGAGACAGGTATTGATCTTCTCAGCTGGTGCAGAGAGAGGGATGTACCTGCTCCTTTCATTCTTATCTCAGGTTATGTAACCCCTGAAGCCGCCAGATTTGCCCTCTCAAAAGGTGTTCAGTTCGTAATTCACAAACCTTTCAAACGGGAACAGCTGCAGGAAGCGGTTATGTCTTCTTTCGTTATCAGGGATTCCTATGGAAATCTGGTTGAAAGATATGTGAAAGAGATAGAACGAAGCAATGAACTCTTTCTAGCAACTGTAGATGGTTTTGCTGCTGCTGTGGGAGCAAGAGACGGTTATACTCTGGAACACTCCAGGCAGGTATCATGGTTAGCGGTACTTCTCTCGAAGAAACTGGGGTTGGACGAAAAATTTATCAGAAGCGCAGGCATTGCCGGTCAGCTTCACGATATTGGAAAAATAGGAGTTCCAGAGCGGATTCTTCTCAAGAGAGAACCGCTTACCAGGGCTGAGTTCAGCATCATGAAAACTCATGCAGAAAAAGGTGCGGAGATATTGAGTCCGGTGCCGAACCTGTCAGATGTCACATTGGCAGTAAGGCACCATCACGAGAGGTTTGATGGAAAAGGATATCCTGACGCTCTGAGCAGGAGTGGAATACCGCTCCTTGCCAGAATACTTGCAGTATGCGATGCTTACAGCGCAATGATTACAGAGAGGCCTTACAGATCTGCAAGGCCGGCCAGTGCCGCAAGGGAGGAAATCAGAAACGACAGAGGAAAACAGTTCGACCCTGAAATAGTGGATGCTTTCCTTTCTATTCTGGAGATACTTGCGCTGTAAGAGGGTTGCCTCCATGTGATATATTTCAGCTTTGACAATGATCCCTCCAAGGAAGGAACTCCTCTATGGGCAAAACCCCCGGACATCTTTTCATTACAGGAGGGAGCGTATCCTCTCCTGGCAGGGAGATAGCAGCAGCGTCTATTGCCCTTTTGCTCAAGCAGCGCGGTTACAGTGTTTTTCTTCAGAAGTTTGATCCCTGTCTGAATGTGGATTATGGAACCATCCCTCCGTATCAGCATGGTGAGGTTTATGTAACCGATGACGGCTCTCTTATGGAAGTACTTGAGCGCCAAAGCCATCCCTGGTTCATGGCAGTTCAGTTTCATCCGGTATTTAAAAGCAGACCTCTGGAGCCACATCCGCTCTTCGCTGCTTTTGCTGAAGCAGCCTTCAAAGGAAAGAAACTATGAGAAAGTACGGGGAGTATTGCGGACTATGCGGTGTGACAGGTTCTTCCGAGCCGGCTGCAGCACTTGTTGCTGAAGGCCTTTTTGCCCAGCAGCACAGAGGACAGGAAGCTGCAGGGATTGTTACTCTGAGCTCCTCAGGGGAGCTTAAGCTGCACAAGAGACGAGGTCTGGTACCGGATATGATGGCAGACATACCTTCGGAAATGATGTCAGAAGACATTCATGCTGCAATAGGCCATGTGAGGTACGGCACCTTCGGCGGATCAGGTGTGGTGAATGCACAGCCGATAAAGGTGAGAATGGCTGATATTCCTGTTGCCATTGCCCATAACGGAACCATAAGCAATGCTGGTTCCATAAGAAGAAGTCTTCAGAAGAAAGGTCACATCTTTCAGACTAATACTGATACTGAAATAGTTCTTCATCTCATGAGCAGGGAACTGGAAGACAACGATTACAACATTGAAAAGTGCTTTCAGCTTGCTATTTCCAAATTGGAGGGGGCATTCTGTCTGCTGCTTCTGGTGCCTGAAGGAATGTATGTGGTAAGGGATTCCATGGGATTCAGACCTCTGAATCTGGGCAAAATACAGGATGGTGGATGGGTTGTAGCAAGTGAGACCATTGCCTTTCCAGTAACCGGAGCTGAGTATGTGAGGGAGATAGAACCTGGGGAGATGCTCTTCTTTTCCTGCAGTAAATCAGACTGTTCCGAGCCTGTTGTACTGGATTTTGATATGTCTGCCAATTCCTTTTTCAGCCCTGAAAACAGAAGGGCTCACTGCATATTTGAACATGTATACTTTGCTCGACCAGGCAGTTATGTGTTCGGTGACAGTGTGTACGCCACCAGAATAGAGATGGGAAGGCAGCTTGCCAGAGAGGCCCCTGCTGAGTGTGATATGGTGATGCCTGTTCCAGACAGCGGAATGTTTGCTGCCATGGGTTTTGCCAGGGAGCTTGGGCTTCCTCTTGATATGGGATTTACAAGAAATCACTATGTAGGCAGAACATTCATTGACCCGGGGCATGCAACCAGAGCAGCTATGGTAATGAGAAAACTGCAGCCTATTCCTGAGGCGATTCAGGGTAAAAGGGTATGTGTAGTTGAGGACAGCATAGTGAGGGGAACAACCAGCAGAGCCAGAATAAAAGCCCTCAGAGAAGCCGGAGCAAAAGAGATTCATATGCGTATAAGCTGTCCGCCACACAGGCATGCCTGCTTCTTTGGAATAGATTTTCCTGAGGAGAAAAGTCTGATAGCCAACAGATACTCTGTTAAGGAAATATCTGAGATACTCGGGCTGGACAGCCTGGGATACCTTACAACAGAGGGAATGCTAAGCTGCGTTTCCTCCCATAAGCCTGAAGATTACTGTACAGCTTGTTTCACCGGTGATTATCCTGTGGCTCCACCGGTAAGCATCGGCACCGGAGGAGAGGAATGATTAAAGGGGGAACTGCAATACTGGACTTCGGCAGCCAGTACACCCAGCTGATAGCAAGAAGGGTCAGAGAGCTGGGGGTTTACTGCGAGATGCTGCCTGGCAACTGCAAGTGGAGCGATGTTGAGAAGTTGGAGCCTGGCGCTGTTATTCTTGCTGGAAGTCCTTACAGTGTTTACGGCGAGGATAGTCCCCAGCCTCCTGAAGAGGTTTTTACTACAGAAATCCCTGTTCTCGGCATATGCTACGGTATGCAGCTGCTTGCCTGGAAGACAGGAGGAAAGGTAGAGGGCGGACATCACAGGGAGTATGGCCCTGCCCTTCTCAACCATGACGGCAGCGCTCTTTTCAAAGGTATTGAAAGCGGTCTTCAGGCCTGGATGAGCCATGGAGACAGAGTTACTGAAGTTCCGGAAGGGTACAGAGTAACCGCCTCCACTGACCTTCTTCCTGTGGCGGCAATGGCAGACCCTGAAAGAAAAAGGTACGGAGTTCAGTTTCATCCTGAGGTACATCACAGTGTTTTCGGAACGGAGCTTCTCAGGAATTTTCTATTTGATATTGCATGTCTCAGACCAAGCTGGAATATGAAGTTCTTTCATGAACAGGCTGCTGAGCACATTCGAAGTGAACTTGGGCAGTACGGCAAGGTAATTCTGGGGCTCTCAGGGGGCGTTGACTCCTCTGTTGTGGCTGCGCTTCTGCACTCTGCGGTTCCTGACAGGTTCGTTCCCATCTTTGTAGATACCGGACTGCTCAGAGCTGGAGAAAGGGAAGAAGTTATCTCCACCTTTGCCGATCATTTCGGAATGGATCTGAAGGTGGTTGACGGAGAAGACCGCTTCCTTGATGAGCTGGAAGGTGTTTCTGATCCTGAGAAAAAGCGCAAGATAATAGGACGGGTTTTCATAGAACTCTTTGAAGAAGCCGCTGCGGAAATACCAGGTGTTACACACCTTGCCCAGGGAACTCTATATCCTGATGTGATAGAAAGTGTAAGCTTCAAGGGGCCAAGTGCCACCATAAAAAGCCATCACAATGTGGGAGGTCTCCCTGAAAGGTTGAATCTTCAGTTACTTGAACCGCTCAGGGAACTTTTCAAGGATGAGGTAAGGGAACTTGGAAGGACTATAGGGCTTCCGGAGATTATGGTGGCAAGGCATCCTTTTCCGGGCCCGGGCCTTGCGGTAAGAATCCTCGGCCCTGTCTGCCGTGATGACAGGGATCTGCTTCAGAAGGTAGATAAGGTTTTTATCGACTACCTGAGGGAAAACGATTTGTATGATCGAATTTGGCAGGCATTCAGTGTTCTGCTTCCTGTACGAACAGTAGGGGTAATGGGTGATGAAAGAACTTACGACAGGGTGGTAGCTCTGCGAGCTGTGACCAGCAGAGACGGTATGACTGCCGACTGGTACAGAATGGATCCCAGACACCTTGCATCTGTTTCAAGCAGAATAGTAAATCAGGTCAAAGGGGTAAGCAGAATTGTTTACGACATCAGTTCAAAGCCTCCTGGGACGATTGAGTGGGAATAGACAGTAACGCCCTCTATACAGCAGCGTAAACAAGATCTGATATTAGCGTTAACGAAATTGAAGGGAAAAGAATTTCCATGAAACTTAAGGCAGGAGATCCCGCAAGGGATTATCTCGGAATAACAGCAGGAGCCATACTTTTCGGTATGGCGTATTCCTGGTTTCTCTTTCCATTCCGCGTCTCTCCAGGAGGAGTCGGTGGTTTGGCACAGATTCTCTACCATATCACAGGCGTAACTGAAAGCGTCTGGATGTTCGGTTTTAATATTCCTCTTTTCATCATCGGATACATTTTCGTTGGAAAGCAGTTCGGTGTCAGAAGTTTTGTAGGAATGTTTCTTGCGAACATGATGTGCTGGGTATTTGATCCTTCCCATATGAGTCTCATTCCCGGCGGAATGGATCTGGTTTATAATGTGGCTGAAACAGGAGAACTGCCCAGGCTGGCTGTTTTTCTTTCCGGATCATCTGAGATGGATATTCTTCTGGCTTCAGTTGCCGGTTCCACCCTTCTCGGTATCGGTCTTGGTCTTATCTTCAAGTTCAGGGGTTCCACCGGCGGTACTGACATTCCGGTAGCCATACTGAAGAAGTACACCGGAGTGAGCATCAGTACAGGCTACTGGATGGTGGAAAGCATGATAATCCTTTCGGTAGGTCTTGTCTTCGGAGATCCGAAACTGATGATCTGGGCCTATCTTAACCTCTTCCTCACAACCAAGATGACTGACCTTTCAGCAGAGGGTATGCCTTATGTGAAATCAATAATGATAATTACTTCCAAACCGGATGAGGTCAGGGATTCGATTTTCAGAAACCTTAACAGAGGCGTAACTTTCCTTAAGGCAGAAGGCGGTTACCGAAGGAAGAAGCAGGATGTCATCTATGTCTGTGTGCACAGGCGGCAGGTAATGATACTTCAGAGAATGGTCAGAGATATTGATCCGGATGCCTTCATGGTGCTTCAAGATGCCTACGATGTGATGGGTTACGGTTTCAAGCAGAGAACTCTGACTTACTAGACTAATGAGGCTTTTCGACACCCACTGCCACCTGTTCATGACACCTCTTGGAAACCATCTTGATGAGGTGCTGGGGAGATCAAGGGCAGCTGGGGTTGAAAGGCTGATCATTCCATCAACTGACAGGGATTCCATTTACCGGTGCCTTTCTCTGAAAAGCCTTCCTGGGGTATCCCTTGCCCTGGGAATCCATCCATGGCATGCAGATGAAGGGGTGGACATACCATTTCTGAGAAAGTCAATCAGAGAAGTCGGAGCCTGTGCAATTGGCGAAATTGGTCTTGACTGGAAGGCAGGCGCAGCCGGAAAACTGCAGAAGACAGTTTTCAGAAGCCAGCTGGAACTTGCAGGTGAGCTTGCTCTTCCAGTAATTCTTCATTGCAGAAATGCTTTTGAGGAGATGCTTGGAATACTCTCGGAATATGAGCTGAGAGGTGTTATTCACGCATGGTCCAGATCTCCTGAACTTATGGGCAGGTTTCTTGATCTGGGATTTCACATTTCCTTCGGAGGAGCTGTTACCAGACAAGGGGCTGTAAGGGCAGGGAAAAGTGCCTGCCAGGTTCCTTCAGACAAGTTCGTTCTTGAAACTGATTCACCGTCAATGGGAATGAGCGGCATTCCCTCCGGAGAATCTGAACCTGCTCACCTGAAGCAGGTGGCTGAGGCTATGGCTGCCCGCAGAGGAGTATCTGCGGAACTTGTGGCTCTTCAGAGCTGGAGAAACTCAGTTGAACTGTTCGGAAAACTAAGATGAACAGATTCAAAAGAGTGAAAGACTTCTACGGAGAAGAGGGTTTTGAATCTATACGGAACTCCACAGTCTATGTTGCCGGCGCAGGAGGCGTGGGAAGCCACTGTGCCCAGGCACTTGCCAGATCAGGCATAGGCAAGCTTTACCTGGCAGATTTTGACGCGGTTACTCAGTCCAGCCTGAACCGAAGCACTCTATGGACCCCTGAAGACGCAGGAAAAAACAAGGCTGAATCCCTCGCTCAATACCTGAAGAAGAGCTGTCCCGATACCACTTGTGTTCCCATACTCTCATTCATTTCAGGCGAGTATCTGGAAGAGAAGGGAATACCTGCCGGAACAGACATAGTTGCCGATGCCATAGACAGCGTTAATCCGAAAACTCACCTTCTTCAGTATTGTATTGAGACTTCGATTCCCGTTTTCAGCAGCATGGGTGCCGCAGGAAGGCGGGATGTTTCCTGCATCAGAACAGGAGACATTCAGGCAACAGGCGGATGCCCTCTGGCGAGAATGATTCGCAAGTACCTTAGAAGACGGGGAATCAACTCAGGTGTAACCTGTGTATGGTCTGTAGAAAAGGCAGTTGATCCACTTCCTCCTGACGACGAACCCAGGCTGGACAGACGGGGCAGAACAAGAAACAGCCTTCCCAGCCTCATAACAATGCCCGGCATCTTCGGATATACCCTTGCCCAGCTGATACTTGACCACATAGCACAGCAGAGCTGAACACTACCGCTGACCATTCACAAGCTCCGTAGAAAACTGCAATCACTATTCGGTAATTCAAAGAGTTATCATAAGAGCTAAAGGGAAAGATAATGAAGAAGTATCTGACAGAAATTCTGGAATGCCCTGAATGCCACGGAAGAATAATTAGGTAGACGGTGTTGCGGGTAATGGAGCGTAAGCACCATTCACGCCATGTTTTTCGGAACGCTGATCGGTGAAACGGTGTTGCGGGCAATGGAGCGTCAGCACCATTCACGCCATATTTTTCGGAAGGATAATTAAGTAGACGGTGTCGCGGGTAATGGAGCGTCAGTACCATTCACGCCATATTCTCGGAAGGATAATTAAGGAAACGGTGTTGCAGGCAATGGAGCGTCAGTACCATTCACGCCATGTTTTTCGGAACGCTAATTAAGTAGACGGTGTCGCGGGTAATGGAGCGTCAGCACCATCCCCGCCATATTTTTCGTTCCGAAAAATATGGCGGGAACGTGTGGGAATCGAACCCACCCAGGGTGGTTCTAGCACCCGACGTCGGATTTGAAGTCCGAGAGGAACACCAGCTCCCTTCCGCTCCCGCAGAATCTTGACAACTACAAAAAAACAGCGCAATTGTCAAGTATCATAAATAATAGTATTAATTGCCAATCATCTTTTCAGAAAGCGGAGGAATATGGAAGATGCTCTGAAAAGTGTTATCGAAGCAGTTGCCGGAGCTTCGGATGCCAATGAGCGAATAGAAGAGCTTATTTCCAGAATGCCTGAAGGGCATCAGGCTGTGGAGCTTCTGGCAGGTATTGACTCCAATGCCCTTGCTTCCCCTTCATGTTCGCTGGCTTTCTTCACAGTACTTAACTCCAATAAATACGCTGACAGACTTGTCAGGATGAAATATGACCAGCTTCTTGTGGAGATGGCTCCCCTTTCTGCAGAATTGGTGATGCTATGGAAAGCCCTTGCTCCTTTAAAGGGAGATTCCAGGTCTGGATTTCTGGCCAAGGCCTCTCTTCTGCTGGAAATAGCATGTCTTGCATGGCAGGACTCCAAGCTTCCTGGAAAAATGAGCGGTTCTTCTGTTCTGCTCCCTCTCTGCTCTGATGACATAATGGAAACCCAGTCCCTCAGCACAGAATCAGGTGCCTGGCCCAGAGCAATCTGGAGCAAAATGGAAGAGGTTCTGGAAGAGCTGGATTTCACATGCAGCAAGGATGGTGTCTGGAGTTACAGAATAGATCTGGACAACAGAGCCAGGCTGATGTCAGGTGCAAATATCAAGGCTTATGTGAAAAGTGGTGCTGTAAAGCTGTCGCCTCTGGCCCTGGCCCGTCTTTCTCAGAATATGGTAACAAAACTCGCTCTTCTCCAGCGCACTGTCAGTATGTATCCGGCTGACCATCCTTCTATCGCCCCTGCACTTGGTTCTTTCATTGAACTTATTAGTGTCTCCTCCGGGGATGGTGGAAACCCCTCGCCTTCAGGCGAAGCACATATTACATTTTCACAATGAGAAACTATAGACTCGGTTCCCATACGAAGTTTGACCTCA
>PDWJ01004887.1_pt1 | contig 21175 bp, 19 predicted proteins | sample 1430881 | NCBI WGS metagenome assembly PDWJ01 (sample SAMN01162460, study PRJNA174530) | Oral metagenome, whole genome shotgun sequencing project. | biome: Marine environment; feature: Marine mammal; material: Swab sample of the gingival sulcus; isolation source: swab sample of gingival sulcus... | reverse complement strand
TTTGATGGTTTTTTTATTATATATTAGCCACATCATTTAGTCACTAACTACTATTAACTCATTATTTATGACAATATATCCTATAGAAGCCGGAAATTTTAAACTCGATGGCGGTGCCATGTTTGGCGTTGTACCTAAAAGCTTGTGGAATCGCACCAATCCCGCTGATTCTAATAACATGATAGAAATGAGCACACGCTGTATGCTTATAGAAGACGGTAAACGTTTGATTTTAATAGACACTGGCATGGGGAATAAACAGTCCGAAAAGTTTTTCGGTTACTATTACCTCTGGGGTGAGCATTCCTTGGAACGTTCTCTGGCCCAACACGGTTTTCACAAAGACGATATTACAGATGTTTTTTTGACGCACCTGCATTTTGACCATTGCGGGGGTAGTATTCAGTGGAATAAAGACCGTACCGGGTATGAACCGGCATTTAAAAATGCCCGTTTCTGGAGTAATAAAGACCATTGGCAATGGGCAACAGCACCCAACGTCAGAGAAAAAGCTTCTTTTCTGAAAGAAAACATCAATCCTATGCAGAGCAGCGGGCAACTAGAGTTTATAGATTTACCTGAAAACGATTTTAAGACCAATAGCGAACTGGATTTTGATATCCTGTTTGTTAACGGGCATACGGATAAACAAATGATTCCACACGTTAACTATCGCGGCAAAACGATTGTATTTGCTGCTGATTTACTTCCTACAACAGGGCATATCCCACTGCCTTATGTCATGGGCTATGACACGCGTCCGTTACTAACCATGGATGAGAAAGAAAAATTCCTTAACGCCGCCGCTGACAAGCAGTATTACTTGTTTTTAGAACACGATGCACACACAGAACTTTGCACCGTAAAACACACTGAAAAAGGCGTAAGACTGAACCAGCAATACAGCTTTAAAGACATTTTTCAATAAATTGTAACATTTTAACTACACTCAAGACCAATAAATGCTTTATCTTTGTTGACCTTTTCTATCCTTTTATGTTGGGATGCAAAGATTAATTATATAATTAAACATTTTTAAATTTATACACATGAAATTTTCAAAGATTATTTTAGGATTGGGATTGGCTACGCTTTTAGCATCCTGTGGTACACAGCAAAACACCACAACTGCCAAAAAAGACACTACCCCTATCGTAACTAACGTAGACCATCTGGTTGCCGGGCAAAGTGATATGACTGATGAAGTCAAACAAGGATGGCCTCATATGGACGTGTTTACAGACTCTGTACCCGGTATGAGTTTGGACAAAGCTTATGCTTTTGTAGCAGACAAAACCCCTAAAGTCATCACAGTTGCTGTCATCGACTCAGGGATTGATATCGAACATGAAGATTTAGATGACGTTATTTGGACCAATGAAGATGAAATAGCAGGCAATGGAAAAGACGATGACAATAATGGTTATGTAGATGATATGCACGGTTGGAACTTCTTAGGTGGTGAAGCCGGTCAAGATACTCCTGAACAATTGGAAATCACCCGTATTGTAGCTAAATTAATGCCTAAATACAAAGACGTTACGCCTGAAACAGTTGCAGATGCAGATCGTCAGGAATTTGAGCATTTTTTAAAACTTAAAGCAGAAGTTGAACAAAAACACTCTGAAGCTGCCGGTCAAAAATCATTTTATGAAGGTTTGATAAATACCGTAAAAGACGCAGACAAAGCGGTCAAAGAAACTTTAGGTAAAGACACTTACACTGTCGAGGAATTAGCAGAAGCTAAAATCGACGATAAATACGCCATGGGTAAAAACATGATTTCAAGACTCCTAGGTAGTGGCGCAACCATAGAAGAAGGCTTAAAGGATATTCAACGTGGTGTAGATTATTTTGATGGTCAATCAAAATACAATTACAATCTTGATTTTAAAGGTCGTCTAACCAATGATGATCCTGATGATTTCAACGATAAAACTTATGGCAACAACATGGTTATCGGTTCCAAAGACCACGAAATTCACGGAACACACGTTGCCGGTATCATCTTAGCCGAGCGCAATAACGGTGTAGGTATGAATGGGGTGACACAATATGCCAAACTTATGAGTGTACGTGCAGTACCTGATGGTGATGAGTACGACAAAGACGTAGCATTGGCTATTCGTTATGCTGCTGATAATGGTGCAAAAGTCGTCAATATGAGTTTTGGAAAATCTTATTCTTCTCATTCTGAATGGGTTTACGACGCTATTAAATATGCTGAAAGTAAAGACGTTTTACTAGTGCATGCTGCCGGAAATGATTCGAAAGACATTGACGTAGAAGATAATTTCCCTAATGATTCTAAAGACAAAGTCGTTGAATTTGCTGACAATGTTATAACTGTAGGAGCCATGACTCGTCATATGGATGAAAAATTACCTTCTGTTTTCAGTAACTACGGACTCAAAAATGTTGATGTATTCGCTCCGGGATCTGAGATTTATTCAACCATGCCGAAAAATGAATATGCTTTCTTGCAAGGAACCTCTATGGCCTCTCCTGAAGTTGCCGGTGTTGCAGCCTTAATCCGTTCTTACTACCCACAACTGACAGCCAGCCAAGTGAAACACATCATCATGGATTCATCTGTTAAATTCACTAAAGAAGTGAACCTTCCTTCTGATAAAGAAGGTGTCAAAGCCAACTTTAAAAACTTATCTGTTTCAGGTGGTGTTATAAATGCTTACAATGCCTTGTTGTTAGCTGACAGAATCGCCAATGGTAAATAAGTTAATTGAATTTGACCCTTAGGGGTTAACTTACTTAATATCATACCGATGGAACCTAATTCCATCGGTATTTTTTATGTAGCATTTGTTACATATCAGCAATGACATAATATGTAATTTTGAATAGTTCTAAATAAGTTTAAATTCCATATATTATGACATTCAGAAATATCTTTTTTACACTGTTGATACTTACACTTATAAGCTGTCAACAAACATCTGATAAAAACACAAATACTGCCTCTAAAGACCCTAAACCGGCAACCGCTGAGACCAGTATTTATCAACAAGCAGGTATCATCAGAATACATGATCCTAAAGCAACAATGGTAGGCTACAGAGCGCCGGGAGATGACATCTTTGACATTTCTCTGGATGATGTCGGGAAATATACAGGCCATGTTTGTGCAGGTATTACATCCGGGTATATGCTCACCAAAAAAGCTCTGGAAGTATTATATCCCAATGATGAAATGCCGGTACGCGGTGATATCAGCATTGTAGCTTCTTCCTATTCAGATCCTGTGGAAGTTGCGTCTTATATCACCAGAGCAAGACAAAGTGAAGGAGATGAGAAAGAAAAAAACACTTTAAGCTTTGATCCGGCTATCAAAGCATCCAAGGCCGGTGTTACGCTTATATTAAAACGTAATGACACTGGTAAAATGGTCAAAGCCGTCTTTGACAAGTCTAAGCTCAACCCTGAGATGATGAAACACTTGAAACCCTTAAAGATGAAAATTACAACGGGAACAGCCACCGATGAAGAAAAGGCAGCCTTTGCCAAAGACGTACAAAAAGTAGTCAAACAAATTATTACTGAAACACCCGAAGGTTTATTGACTGTTTCAGAAATTACTGACTAAAATTTCAACCGTTTTGAAACATTCATTATTGATAATACTGGTTTGGTTGCCATTGGTCGCAGCTGCCCAAACGTTTACTGTAAAGGGTAGCGTTAAAGCAGTAGAAACGGGCTATCCTATCGCTGACGCCCATATTGTAGTAGAGCACACCCTCATAGGCACCACTACAAATTTAGATGGCGCGTTCAGTCTGGAGATACCTGTTCCATCTACACAGGAGGATATCGTTTTAAGTGTTTCCCGGTTAGGTTATACCCCGTTCAAGACAAGTATCAATCCTGAGACTAAGACTCTGGATATTGAGCTCTATTCTACAAGCGTTCAACTGTCTGAAGTTGTAATATCAGCCCATAAAAGTAATCTAACCAACAAGAAGCGTTCTACCGTGCCTCTCTTGATTTCCAATCAAAATATCATCCAGTCCGGGATACATAACATTTCTGAAATCCTGATCAGACAACCGGGTGTTGCGTTAGCCGGGCAAGCCTACCATGCAGCCCCCTCTATTCGGGGTCTTGCCAGAAAACGGGTGGTGGTCTTATTAGACGGTGAAAAAGTGAGTTCAGAACGCAATGTTGGTCCTCCGGGCACATTTATTAATCCATTTGAAATTGAAACTATAGAAATCTTGAAAGGCCCCTACGCTACTCTGTACGGTTCGGATGCTATAGGCGGCGTGGTCAATATCATATCTAAATCCTACCAAACACCTTTTTATACAGATAAGGTTGGAGGCCGTTTAGACTTAGCTTACAAATCCTCTAATAACGGTATCAATGGTAACCTGGCATTGAATGGTAAACTCAAAAAATTAAAGTATCATATCCATGCCGGTTACAGAGATTCTGACAGTTATAAAGTTCCCGGTGGTGAGCGTCTGATGAACACTTTTGCAGAAGAGCAACACCTTGGAGGAAAATTGGTGTATGACTTTAATCGCAACAACCAACTCACTGTAAAATCATGGTTTAGTAATGGTGGTCCTATAGGTAAACCCGCCTATGACACACTGACCAATGCGGTTCACGATTATGACAACCATTATATTACAGGTCTTAACTATAAGCTATCAAACATCAACAAGACCTTTTCAAAAATTGTGTTAAACGCGACAAGGCACACGCATAATTTGGGTGCAAAAATCATCAAACACAAACAAGAAGCCAATCCGGATGATGATAAGCTTATAAATAACAGAAAAATCCTTGAAGGCACTGATTATATCCTGCAAATGGATACATATATCACCTTGAGTCACAGGTTTAAGATCGTTAGTGGTTTTGACGGTTACTTGAGACAAGACATCAATATCAGTGAGGAAAAGATCGTCCATAATTACAATACTGGGATTTTCATCATGAATGCCGCAACAACCTTGATGCAAAAAGGCGCACAGAATTCCTATGGGATTTTTACGCAGGGAGACTATATACTGACCGATAATCTTTACTTGAATGCCGGGGTAAGATGGAATTATTTTAAAACCTCAAATCCATTGGAGGATACGTCAAAAACTGAATCAGCCTGGAGTGGTCATATGGGTTTAGCCTATAATCCCACAGAGCACTTTAGTATCAAAACCAATATCGGGTCAGCTTTTAGAATACCGGATATCAAAGAACTCTATGTAACTACGCGTACGCCCGGAGGATTGAACATCAGCAACTCAGATTTGGTTTCAGAAAGAAGTCTCAACATAGATCTGGCTTTGGTCTATAAAACCGGTAAAAGTCTGCTTGAACTCAGTCTTTTCAGAAACAGCATCAACAATATGATCGTTCTGGACTGGGATGATGGGTCAGGCAATCGTACAGGCACCTTTAAAAACATTGGTGAAGGTTTGTTGTATGGAACAGAGCTCTCTTTAAACCGTCAGTTCAATGATCATTTTAATGCCTTTGTAAACCTCACTAAGATTTACGGTAAAGACGTCAATGCAGACGATGAACTTATGGATGTGCCCCCACTACAATTAAACGCCGGTACTCGATACAAACTGAACGACAATATCAGTATGTCTTTATCCGGCAGATTCTCAGGCAAACAAGACGATGTGGCAGAAGATGACATTCCCAATGACAGTTTTATGGTCCTGGATTTTTCTGCCCAATGGCAAATACGCAACAACCTCAATCTTAATGTTTCTGTAACAAATATCCTTAACGAAACATACAGGGAGCATCATCAATTTGGTTGGATGAATGCGCCAACAAGAAGTTTTAACACAGGATTGAATTTTAAATTTTAACACTTAATTTTTTTTAACGATGAAAACAACACATTTTTTTAAAGTCCTATGGGCTACAGTTTTGAGCTTGAGTCTCCTCATGCTGACCAGTTGCACTAAAGATGATCCGGAACCGGAACCTAATCCACATACAGACGCTTTTGCTGATGTATTTGTAAAAAAGGTAGCAACCCCGCAGGGCGACAAATACGGTTTAGTATTTTATGCCGGTGGTGAAGGATTGACCTCTTGTCAAGCAAAAGCTCCGGATGGCACCATGTATGAATTAGAAGAATTCTGGAAAGGTCCCGGTAATATGAGACGCCACCCGAAAAACAACGAGATGCAAGGAATGATGCCTGACAATGGTAATTATATATTTACCATGACTTTTGACGATGGGGAAACTAAAACATTAGAAGACGTATTGACCAATGTTGAGATTCCTGCTATTAACGGCGTTGAGATTCTGCATACCTCAGGTACTGAAGAAGTGACTGCCAACTGGCCAACAGTGGAAGGTACCGATAACTATATGGTCAAACTCACTGATGAATTTAAAAACAAAAACAAGCCTTTGTTTAACAACAAAATGCTGACAATAGACGACAACACCTACACCTTTGACAAAAGTACCGAAGCTACTCCGGGTTGGATGCAGGAAGGTGTTCCCGTTTTTGGGGATACATGCTATGTCATGGTTGTTGCCATTAAATACGAAGAAGGGGTCAGTGGTCCTGAAAAACATCATAACAAGCAAATCAGCACTGTAAAACCTACGATGATTACCTGGTAATTAACACAAGCAGGTCAACCCGAAAGCATCCAGGATTGATATTGGAAATCAAGGAATAACAATAGTTTATTTTGAATGATTTTCAGCATTAAATCCCGGGTGCTTTCCGTTTTTTATATCAAATTGAGAAATACTATACACGATGAAATCTATCTCATAAAATGATCATTGAATTAATTCAACCTGATAAAAAAACGGAAAGAACACCTCAAAGGATGCCATAGATTTTTTCGTTTCAGTGTAATACAATTTACAACCCGAGTCTCAAAACCCATAATGTCAACGCAATTATTTAATTATATTTGACCTTTTACAGACAAAGGTATTACCTTATCAGAACATGAGCATTTATCACATTGATAAAAGAAAAATGCAAACTTTAGTTGAAATCTACAAATAACAAGGAAAAATTATGATTGAAGTTTTGGTCACTATGAGTGTAGGAATGGTGATAGGTTATCTGATACACAATAAAAAAACACTACTGAAGATTAATGAAAAACTAACCATGTATGCCGTATATGTGTTGTTGTTCTTATTGGGTATTAATATTGGATTAAACGAGCAAATTATCAACAATATTTACACCTTAGGCTTAGATGCTGCATTGATTACCGTGGGTGCTTTATTGGGCAGTCTGATATGTGCTTATTTTATTTACAAACTGTTTTTTACAGAAAAACCTTCAGATAAAAACCCATCTACATGAAAAGCAGTTTAATCATATTGAGTATTTTTATTGCAGGTCTGTTACTTGGTCTGACACATCTTTTACCCGATCTGATTATTGACAATGACTTTTCGATGTATGCCTTGTATGCCTTGATGTTTTTTGTAGGTGTTGGGATTGGCGCTGACCGTTCCGCCTTTCAGGTGCTGAAAACAAGTAATGTCAAAATATTTTTAATACCTGCAGGAATTGTCATCGGCTCACTGACAGGAGCAGCAGCCGTATCATTTTTGATACCTGACCTCAACATTAAAGATAGCATGGCTGTTGGTGCCGGTTTTGGCTACTACAGTTTGTCTTCGGTTTTGATTACTCAGATTAGCGGTGAAGCGTTAGGTGTCGTTGCTTTATTGTCCAATGTTTTAAGAGAAATCATAACATTGGTGGCAACCCCTGTTTTTATTAAATATTTTGGGAAACTCGCCGGTATAGCCTCCGGCGGTGTAACAACCATGGACAGCACTTTACCTATCATCACTGAACACTCCGGTAAAGAATGGGCTGTCATCGCTGTGTTTAGTGGTGTCATACTGACTATTTTAGTACCCTTTTTAATCCCTTTTATTCTCGAAGTCCTATAACTGAGACAAAAACATGAGACCTTTTGTCTCCGGAATCAAAATGAGGTTTTCGTTGATCCCGGATACCCTTTGTTTGGACTAGCCCATACAATCCGACTCTCTTAAAATGTTAAAATCACATTTTACACGTATTATATTTACGATTATCAAAAATATTTCATACTTTTGTTGTCAGAACAATTAAAACCTTATCAGTATAATCTACATTTACGCTGTTGTAAATTTTTAAATAAAAACGATTTGATGTTTAATTTTAACTGTAATTAAACAGCAACAGTGGTTTAATTGTTTAAAAATTGATTATTGTACCGACCAAAGAGATTGAAAAAAATCATTCAATTCTTGTATTAGAGCATTCATCTAATTTTTATTCTTTATTACATCACATTTGATCATAACACTGTTTTCTTTTACTTAAACATAACTTTTATTGTAAAAAGACTTACCGGAAACCAGCGAAATCTAAAGTCTAAGATGCTGAAAATTAGACTATAAAAAAATAAGAGTAAGCATTAATTAAAAACAATTTATTATGTTATCTAAAGCAACAAAAGCACTCATGGCTTTGTATTTATTATTAAGTTTGAGTTTTTTTACGTCTTGTAAAAAAGAAGACCCTGAGGCAAAACCCAAACCTGAAACGGTTGCCGAATTGGCTGAGACTAATCCGGAATTAAGTATGCTGGCTGATGCACTTGGAAAATCCAATTTAGAAGAAGATATAAGTCCCTATGGTCCTGTTACCGTTTTTGGCCCGACAAATGATGCCTTTCAAGAATTATTAGATTCTAATGAAGCGTGGGAATCAATAAACGATTTACCTGTTCAAACCTTAATGAATGTCTTATCATTTCATGTGGTAGAGGGCAACATTATGTCAACTGATCTATCTGATACCTACCTTAAAACATACGCTAAAGGGCCCAATCAAGAAGCATTGTCATTACAGGTAAACACCGCAGATGGTGTTGTATTTAACGGCAATGCCACACCTGTACTTGTAGATTTAGAATTTTCTTACGGTGTTTTACATGCTATTGATAAGGTCATGTTACCACCCAATATTGTAACTTTAGCTTTAAACAACAGTAATTTCTCCAGTCTGGTAGAAGCTCTTACCGATAGCAGACATACAACTGATTTTGTAGCATTGCTTTCAGAAGAAGGACCTTTTACTGTTTTTGCACCTACCAATGAAGCTTTTGAAGCATTATTGGCTTCTAATGAAGCATGGGAATCGCTATCGGATATTCCTATTGAAACTCTTGAAGCTGTTTTGACCTATCATGTTTTAGGTGATGCCAATGTGCAAGCTGACCAATTAAGTGACGGTGATCTGACAATGCTAGGTGGAGGTACTTTAACCATTGATTTGACTGAAGGCGCTCAAATCATGACCAGCAGTGGTCAAACGGTGAATATTTTAGTGGGTGAAGCTACTAATGATGTTCAGGGAACTAATGGGGTCATCCATGCTGTAGATGCCGTTTTAATCCCATAAAAATGGATTGTTTTTATTGACCTCATATATAAACTATGAGTAAAAACCGATGCAATTAAATTGTATCGGTTTTTATTTTTTATTAAATTTGGTCTTTTATACCTCATAAACAACCTGAACTTTTTTGACGGTTTACAAGTCATAGTTCTAAGATAAACAACAGTAAGGATGAACGATTTAATAACTTACGGGCTCAGTGTGTTTATGGGATTTTTTGCCATTATGAATCCCATTGCTAACACACCTGTTTTTCTGGGGTTGACAGCCGGTGAAAGCGATGAGACTAAAAAAAACATTGCAAAAACGGCTTCGATTACGGCATTTATCATTGTCGTCGCTTTTATTGTGGCCGGTAAATACATCTTTGAGTTGTTTGGCATTACCATTCCTGCGTTTAAAATAACAGGCGGCATACTTATTTTTTATGTTGGTTTTGAAATGTTGATGTCACAACCATCTAAAATCCATACTAACGACATAAAACAAAAGCGCAACATGGCTGTTTCACCATTGGCTATCCCCATTCTTGCAGGGCCGGGAACCATTGTTACAGCAATGAATTATGTGACCCATGCCACTTTTATTCACATAGGAATTGTAATTGGGGTTTTTGGCATAATGATTATTTTAACTTATTGGGCTTTTGCCTTAAGCGATTGGATTGTCAAAACAATAGGTCCTAATTTGATTGCTGTCATAGGAAAACTAATGGGGTTAATATTAGCTATTATCGGTACAGACATGCTCATAAGCGGTATTAAAATGGCCTTTTCGATAGGATAACAATTAAAAGTCTAAGAAAAAGAAATCACAAACTTGTAACCACTTAAAACATTATTATCATGACACAAACTGTACACCGACAAAAGACATGGCCTTATATCATTTTTATTATTTTAGGCTTGTTAATGATGTTTATCCCTAAATTTTCTACGTATGCCAGTATTGCTTTTGAAGTCCTTTTGGGATGGATTTTTACACTTGGCGCTTTATTTCTAATACTCTTGCTGTTTGTTTTTAAACTAAAAAAAGCCGTTCTTATGTGGGTTGTCGCCATATTATTTCTGATTACCGGGCTTTATTTCCTGCTCAACCCCTTATCTGCAGCCAAACTGATGACCTGGATCTTTGCCGCTCTGACGTTAATCAATGGTATTGCCGCTATATTCCAATCATTTTTCTTTAGTGGTCGTGTCAAAACCGTATTTCTGGTGAATGGTCTTATAGGTATTCTGTTTGCTGTGATGATCTGGGCAAATTGGCCTCTTTCCGGTATTAGTTTTATCGGCATCTTACTGGGCATAAATCTGTTCTTAACCGGACTGACCCATTTGATGTTTAGAAGAAAAGATAGTTAGCTGTTGGTCTTTGGTCTTTAGCTGTTGGCCTTTAGCCTTTGGCTATTGGCGGTATGTATACTTCATTCTTAATGCTCAAAACCACGGAGTGCATAGCTCTCATCAGCACAACAAATCTAAAAAAGGTCTAAGACTTTTTTATCTCCGTGCGCTCTGTGTGTTCCGCGGTATTTTATAGTTCTTGCATGAAGCACCTTAAGGTGCTTTTTTTCTACCACAGAGAACGCAGAGGGCACAGAGATTTAAAAAATCAAAGATTTTTTCCGCAGGACGCGTCTCCCGGTAATGTCAAACTTCAAATGACCAAACTTCCAATCTAACAACTAATACTCCCATCTCAAATCTCACGTCTCATGTCTATTAAAGGCTGTTAGCTATTGATCATTAGCCTTTGGCTATACTCAGCTGCCTTCTGCAAACTATTTTCTACTGACCGCCTACTACCCCGTACCCACGCTAGGAATCGAACCTAGATCTAAAGTTTAGGAAACTTCTATTCTATCCGTTGAACTACGCGGGCAAGCTGTGGCAAAATTACAGTTTTTTTACTTAATGCTGTACTATAATCTTTAGTTGAAAATTAAATGGCTTATGTAGCGACAGACCTGTGTACGTTGTTCATCGACTGTTAGCGTAAGCCATCACTCATTGGCAAAATTTTGAATAAAACTACCGGAAAAAATCAAACCGCCAATGATACCCATAAAAATATAAGCTATTTGTAAACCCATATTTGACTGACTGGTTTCTGCGATTGAAAACATACTACTCAAACCAATAAAAGCTTTACTACCGGGAACTAACATAATCGTACCCGGAACGAGATAAACCAACTCCGGAGATTTAATGATTTTACTGAACAACTTACTGACGATAACGGCAGCAATAGTTCCAAAAAATATACTGATCAACAGACCTACAGGCTCAAATAAAATAACAGTATAAAAACTAATCAAGCCCGACAAGATACAGAACGCAAAGTCTTTTAAACGCACTTTAAAGACCGGCGTCAAACTGGTTGCCAACAATAATACCGCTATAAAATCTACCCACGAAGGTACAGTGTCAACAATATTATGGGGCTGTAATTCCACAAAGAAAGACAACATAGCCAATCCCAAAGCAACCCCGAAAAACTGTTTAAACAACGAGACTAATGCCCCAAAGAGTTTGGCAGTTCCGGATAACAGGCTGTTGGAGGTGAGTTCTTCTAATGCCGTGGTAATGGACAATCCCGGAATAAACACAATAATAGACGCCAAAATGGTCATGGAAATATTGATCTGATCAAAACGCAAAGACAACAAACCAATAATAATGGTAGCAGTAAAAGCCACTAATGTTTCCAGGATACTTTGTATGTATTTGGAACGCCCTGACCATACAGTCAATCCGTAAATGATACTACCAATGATAAAAGCTACCAGGGCAGACGTCCATCCAGCATCGAGAATAATACTAAAAGCACCGGCAGAAAACATAAAGGCAAGCATCTCTGTAAACCAACCATAGCTGATCTGTTTTTGACCAATGTTTTTAATCTCAGTTTTAGCTTCAGCAAAAGTCAGTTTGTTAGACAACACATGATTTGTGATTTCTACAATTTTGGAGAGCGCCCCGAGATTTATCATTCCGGTAGTCATTTTGTCCACATAGTTGTAGGTTTGATAATCCTTTTCATAAAACACATAATTAATCCATGTAGGCGTATCCATAAAACTACCTTTGATATTCTTTTTGGCAGCAATATCATGAAGGTATGTCTGGATTTTATAAGAAGGCACCCCATAATTATGCAGGGCTTTACCAAGCTGTATGATAAATTTATATTGATCAGGGATTTGCATAAATCGTTCTATTATTCTACAAAAATACAACACTTCTATTGAATGTTTTGTGTTTTTAAGGTCGTTTAAATATTAGTATGTTTGCAAGTCTAAAATTTAAGGCATTGAAAGTGCATTTTTATCCATACCAATTGATTTTTAAAAACCCATCGGGAACCTCCCGCGGAGTTTTACACGTCAAGGATACTTATTTTTTAGTATTGGAAAATCACGGCAATACAGGTATTGGCGAATGTGCTTTATTTAAAGGACTCAGCTGTGATGATGTACCGGACTACGAAAACCAATTACAGGCATTGACCGATGCTATCAACCGGGGTGAAACAAATTTAACTGAACAGTTCAGGTCCTACCCCTCTATTGTTTTCGGCTATGAGCAAGCGCTCTTGTCTCTAAAAACCCGGCAAACCTTTGAATTATTGCCCTCTGATTTTACTAAAGGTCAAGCCGCTGTCCCCATCAACGGATTGGTGTGGATGGGTGATAAACGCTTTATGAAACAACAGATTGATGATAAACTGAAAGCCGGATTTACCACCATCAAATTAAAAATAGGTGCGATAGACTTTGATCAGGAACTGGACTTATTGCGTTATATCAGACAGCAATATTCACCTGCTGATATTAATATAAGGGTAGATGCCAACGGGGCTTTTACCCCCGGCGAAGCCTTGGAAAAACTCAAAAGGCTCTCGACCTACGCGTTACACTCTATAGAACAACCCATCAAAGCCGGCCAATGGGAAGTCATGGCACGACTCTGCGCGCAAACACCCTTGCCCATTGCTCTGGATGAAGAGCTCATAGGAGTTAATGACTTAGCGCAAAAAAAGAAACTTATGAAGCATATCCAACCACAGTTTATCATTCTGAAACCGGCCTTACACGGTGGTTTTTCCGGTAGTGATGAATGGATTGCATTGGCAGAACAGCAAAACATAGACTGGTGGATAACGTCTGCCCTGGAAAGCAATATAGGGCTCAATGCCATTGCGCAATACACCTATGCTAAAAACATCATTTTACCTCAAGGCCTGGGTACCGGCGGTTTGTTTACCAACAATTTTGATTCTCCGCTGTATGTAGCCGATGGCCAATTACATTATAATGCCGATCAGGATTGGCATTTAACCTCAATTTTAACACAAATACAATCAAGATCATGAACGACACGTCTTTTATTCAACAAGTCTTCAAAGGCACCAATGATTGGTGGCGGTATATCATAGGCATCCTCATTGTCTTAGTGAGTTGGAATATTTTAGGAGGCATCCCTGTAACTGTGCTTGCCTTAATACATGTATCAAATCCCGGTGAATTGATGCTAGCCGCTCAAGACAACTTTATGACCCTTGGCATCAATAAAAACCTGATGTTGATGGCTATGATACTGATGTTTGCTTTTGGCTTATTGGCCTTATACCTGGTCGTAAAATACATTCATAAACGAGCCTTCACAACAGTCTTAACATCTAGAAAAACCTTTGACCGCAAAAGATTTTTCTTTGCTTTTGGGATATGGTTTTTACTGGGGGTTGTAATGATTTTGGCTGATTACTGGAGCCACCCTGAAGATTTCACATGGAATTTTAAACCTGTAAACTTTGCTGTATTAGCCCTGATTTCGTTTTTATTTATTCCGGTACAAACGAGTTTTGAAGAAATTTTCATGCGCGGTTATTTGATGCAAGGCATAGGCGGGTTAGTTAAAAACCGCTGGGTTCCATTAATTATTACCTCATTGATTTTTGGCTTATTACATGGGTTTAACCCCGAAGTAGCCAAATTGGGCAACGAACTTATGATTTACTATATAGGTACGGGATTGTTTTTTGGGGTGATTACTTTAATGGATGAAGGCTTAGAATTGCCTATGGGATTGCATGCCGCGAATAATATTGTTGCGGCGCTTCTGATAACCACCGATTGGACCGTTTTCCAGACCGATGCCTTATGGATAGACACTTCAGAACCTAAATTGTCTCTACTTATGTATATCCCGGTATTTATACTTTATCCAATAATGTTGTTTATACTGGCCAGAAAATACCAATGGACGGATTGGCGTAAAAAGTTGTTGGGGAAAATTTAGATTAACGTATAGTTGACACGTTTGGCAGAAAAGCAGGCTTACATCATATGCTTTATTAAAACACCTTATTTTCCTCCTTATCTTTAATAAAGCTATACAACAATATCCTTTTATTATCCTGGCTATCGATCAGGCTGTCCAGGCTTGTCATATCCTTATTGGAAACCATAAAACAGCCTTCGCTATTGATAATCGGTACAGGATAGGTTTCTATGGATGGTACATAACCATAGGAATGTAAGACAATCAGGCGTTTTCTCATATTATCGTTAGTTGCTTCCAGCCCGTCCACCCAATATTTGACATGAATGCCCCAATTACTGTAAGCCCGACTATTGACAATACCCACACCCAGAGATGAGCAATGACTTTCAGGTACATTACTGAATACAGTGGGTACGCCGCGTTTTTGCTTGTTACCGGAACCATGTGCCACCATATATTTTTTGATGATTTTTTGTTGGTTCCTATCGTAAACCAAAAAGCGTTTTTTACCGCTGTGGATGGAAAAATCCACTAAGAAATAGTAATTTTTATTGGTATTGTGATTGGTAAATGTTTCGAGTTTAGCGATTTCAGCAGTATAATCACGTGTTACTTTTTTTGGAGTAGATTTAACTTGTTGTTTTGGTTCTGTTTTACAACTTACTACTGACAACAACAGGACCATAATACCGGTGACATAAAACGGCTTCTGAAACACCTGACAACGTAATGTTGTCAAACGTTGACCGGTTAATCTATTGAACACAAGGGATAAGTTTTCCCCCAAATAAGTTAATACGCGTGTATTGATAACATTCATACTTAAGATTGTGTTAGTCGTCATTAGCTCTTTATACCGGCAATTGTCAGAGTTGTATAAGTCACTTGAAATACGTGTCGGTATTACAGGTTTAGGCGGGACTTGAACCCGCACGAACATTACTGTTCAAGGGATTTTAAGTCCCTCGTGTCTACCAATTCCACCACTTCGGCGTCTGAAACTTAAGTCTCAAAATCACTTTCCGGAACAGTACGCTCTGAAAAGAAAAAAGAGCGAAAGACGGGATTTGAACCCGCGACCCTCACCTTGGCAAGGTGATGCTCTACCCCTGAGCTACTTTCGCATTGCTTGACTTAACTATAATAATATATCTAAGAACGGACGGCAAATTTACAACATTTATTGAATAATACAATATAATTGCAAAAGTTTTTTCAATTTGATTAAATGGGAAAAAATTAGTATGTTTGTTACTTTAAATCTCTATCCAATACTGTAAATATTGGATTGGGATTTTTGTGATTTTATGTAAAGACCACAAATCATTGACAATTAGGATTAAATGATGATTGTAATTTTGTAAGTTATGAGTAATATTTCGTATTATACCGAAGAAGGTTTAGATAAGTTAAAAAATGAACTTAATTTTTTAGAGCATACAGAACGTCCCAGAATCTCTAAAGCTATTGCCGAAGCACGCGATAAAGGTGACCTCAGTGAAAACGCTGAGTACCACGCCGCCAAAGAGCAACAATCGCTATTGGAATACAAAATCATTCAATTGAAAAACACTTTGGCTAATGCCAGAATCATTGATGAATCGCAACTGGACACGTCCAAAGCACTCATACATTCTATAGTCAAGATTAAAAATCTCAACGTCAATAAAGAAATGACGTTCACTTTAGTAGCGGATGCCGAAGCTGATTTAGCTTCCGGAAAATTATCCGTTGATTCCCCCATTGGCAAAGGCTTACTCGGTAAAAAAGTAGGTGAAATTGCCGAAATCAATGTGCCTAATGGTATTCTCAAAGTAGAAGTTTTGGAAATATCAAGATAGTCTAATCTCAACCAAAAACACCATCCTCATGCCTTCTATTTTCACAAAAATCATCAACGGGGAAATTCCCAGTTACAAAATTGCAGAAAACGAAGATTTTTATGCTTTTTTAGATATTAATCCCAATGCCAAAGGCCATACCCTTGTTGTGCCCAAACAAGAAGTCGACAAAATTTTTGACCTTGACGAAAAGACTTATACGGGGTTGATGAAATTTTCCAGACACATAGCTCAGGCTATAGAAAAAGTCATCCCTTGTAACCGTGTAGGTATAGCTGTTATAGGACTGGAAGTGCCGCATGTGCATGTACATCTCATTCCTTTAAACAGCATGAAAAACGCCACTTTTGCTTACAAAGAAACCCTGACTCCGGAAGAATTTGAAGCTACAGCTGAAAAAATCAGAGCTGCACTTTAAACTTTTACGCCTGCAACTTCCAGTAAATACCAGTGTAAATCTGTGTTTTTGGTAAAGGCTTGTAAACCATCACTACCCGGTCCATACATGGCTAATTCCACATAGTCTGAGGAGTGTTTGTTCCCTATCCAACCCACATTGGTGTGTTGCTTTTGTATCTCTGCCAGTAAACTGTATGGTAGATGTTTATAATTATACAAACCGTCATCGCCTTTTTCCAGTCCATTATAATATTTCAACAGATCTAACGCATCTTCTCTCGAAATCGCAAATCCATTGGCAAATTCAATACGTTCTACAACCTGACTCACATTAAAGTCCTGATTGATCCCATTAAGGATCCACTCGTTGGTATGTTTAAAATTCTGTAAACGGTCAAAGTTTCTATCGGCTTTTTTACCATAGTTAACGCCGGGGTTGGAATTACCGTGATCGGTTGTGATAATAACCAGTGTTTCACCATTGCGGTCTGCAAAATCAAGTGCAACACCTACTGCTTCGTCAAAAGCCACTTGGTCATAAACCAATCCTCCTACACAGTTAGCATGCGCCGCCCAGTCCACTTTTCCACCTTCTACCTGAAGTACAAAACCATCAGGATGGTCTTTCATACGGTCAATAGCTACTTGAGTCATTTCTGCCAGTGTAGGCACTTTTCGTTTTAAATCAGGGGTATGATTTTGATCTAAGGTGTAAGGCAATCCACTTTTACCAAACACACCGAGAAGAGGCTTATTTTTTTTGACACGCATTAATTCATCACGGGTTTTAACCACCTCATATCCTTTTTTATTAAAAGACTCATATACATTGTCACCATCTTCCCTGTCATCAGCACAAAAATACTCATGTCCCCCACCCATCAAAACATCATAATCTTCCTTGAGGTATTTCTTGGCAATACCCGCCTGATCTTTCCTGCTTTTACTGTTGATCAAAAAACCGGCTGGTGTAGCATGGGTAATAGGCACGGTTGTTACACAACCCGCTTTTTTACCGGCAGCTTTAAATTTTTTCCATATAGGTGTATAAAGTTCTCCTTGATTACCGACATTCAAACGACCGTTTTTTACGCGATGCCCACCACCCCAGGATGAACTCGCCGCTGAAGAATCTGTGACAATTGAAGATGCCGATGCCATATCCATAAGACCACGTTTAGCCTTATTGTTTCTATATAAGTCAAGCCATCTGGAGCCCTTACCGTAAGCTCTTCGCATGAACAGGTCTGCCATGGTCAACGTCCCTGTACTCATCCCGTCACTAACCAAAAAAATGATGTTTTTGGGGGTTTTATTAGAAAATTCTTTGTCATTATCAGTTGTTTTGGCTAATGTTTGTATGGGGTTTAACAATACACTACCTAAACCAAATAGTCCGGCATTTTTAAAAAATTGTCTGCGTTTCATAAAGAAAATGTTATTTTGAGGTTATTATATCACATCTATCGTCTAAACAACTATTCGGATAGATTGTCCTGTCATTGTATTACATATCAATCAGGGTCTGCTGAAAACTATGAACATCCAAGATTTACAAAAACTAAGCCATAAAAGTATTCAAGCCTCAATCTTAGTCAATGCATCCGCTTCTTTTTGGCGTTCATTGGCTACTACAGCCTCCGGAGCGTTGTTGACAAACCTCTCGTTAGAGAGTTTAGCCCTTACAGACTTTAAAAAGCCTTCGAGGTATGCCAACTCTTCTTCTATCTTTTGGCGCTCAGCTTCCATATCCACATGTTGATCCAATGGAATATAATAATCATTTGATTTCACCCGGAAACTGGCGGCTTTGTCAACCTTTTCAGTGACATAATTGAGCGTATTGATAAAGCCCATTTTTATAATAACCGCATCAAAATCTTTGGTAAAATTCTCATTATTTAAAACCGCAAGGTCAATTTGCTCTTTAAACGATAAGTTGTGATCTTTACGAACACTTCTGATACCGGCTATAATCTCTTTGACCTTTTCAAATTGCTCTATCAACGTAGCGTCATAAGAAGTGATTTCAGGATAAGCCGAGACAATAAGCGCTTCTTCAGGGCTACGTTCAGCAATTTGCTGCCAGATATGCTCAGTAATAAACGGCATAAACGGATGTAACAACTTCATATTATTTTCAAAGAAACGAATACTGGCTTTTTTGGTGTGAGCATCCATTTTTTCACCGTATGCCGGTTTTACCATTTCCAGATACCATGAAGAGAAATCTTCCCATAAGAGCTTATAGATTTTCATCAGGGCTTCACTTAAACGGTAATCGGCAAAAGAATTTTCGACCTCAGCTAAAGTTTGTTGGAACTTAGCTTCATACCAGGCTACAGCTTTGGCAGAAGATTGAGGTTGTTCCAATTGGTCGTCGATTTCCCAGGAAGATACCAGACGGAAACCATTCCATATTTTATTGGCAAATGATTTACCCTGATGCACCAGCTCTTCTTCATACAACAGATCATTACCTGCAGCTGAGGACAACAATAATCCACAACGCACGCCATCAGCCCCGTGTTCGGCAATCAAATCAAGCGGATCCGGGGAGTTACCCAACTGCTTGGACATTTTACGTCTGAGGTGGTCACGCACAATACCGGTAAAATACACATTTTCAAACGGTTTCTCTTTTCGGTATTCATAACCTGCAAAAATCATACGGGCTATCCAAAAGAAAATAATATCCGGTGCCGTGACTAAATCCTGTGTCGGATAATAATAATTGATATCATCATTGTCAGGATGACGGATACCATCAAATACCGAAATAGGCCATAACCAGGACGAGAACCATGTATCCAATGCATCTTCATCATGACGTAAGTCTTCCAGTTTCAGGTTTTTGTTGCCGGTTTTTTCTTGAGCTAATTCCAGGGCTTGTTCCCGGTTTTCAGCAATCACAAAATCCTGCACGCCATCACCGTAAAAATAAGCCGGAATCTGATGTCCCCACCACAACTGGCGGGAAATATTCCAATCCTTGACGTTTTCTAACCAATGTCTGTAAGTATTGATATAACGCTTGGGGAAAAACTTAATATCACCATCCAGGACAGCATCCAGGGCAGGTTTAACTAAATCTTCCATTTTCAAAAACCATTGAATAGACACCTTAGGTTCAATCACGGCTTTGGTACGTTCAGAAATACCCACTTTATTGGTATAATCTTCTATTTTTTCAATAAACCCTTTGTCTTTCAACTCCCGGACAATAGCTTTTCGCACCTCAAAACGATCCTGGCCTTCATAGTGCAGACCGTGTGCATTGAGGGTGGCATCATCATTAAAAATATCTATAACATCCAATTGATGTTTCTCACCGATGAGTTTATCATTGGGGTCGTGAGCCGGTGTGATTTTTAAACAACCGGTTCCAAATTCCATATCTACATAATCATCTTCTATGATAGGAATAACCCTGTCAGCAATAGGGACAACCACTTGTTTGCCTTTAAGGTGGGTAAAGCGTTCATCAGCAGGATTGATACAAACCGCCGTATCCCCCAAAATGGTTTCGGGACGGGTCGTCGCAATCGTAACGGTATCCTTACTGCCTTGTATCGGATAATTGACATAATAGAGTTTACCTTGTTTTTCAACATATTCCACCTCCTCATCACTCAAAGTCGTTTTAGCTTGCGGATCCCAATTGACCATGCGGTAACCACGGTAAATCAACCCCTTGCGGTATAAATCAATAAAAACCTTAACTACAGATTCACTCAAATCCTCATCCATCGTAAATTTGGTACGTTTCCAATCGCAGGAAGCGCCCAGTTTTTTGAGCTGTTCCAGGATAATACCTCCGTGTTTATGTGTCCACTCCCACGCGTGTTCTAAAAACTCTGCACGTGTTAAATCAGACTTTTTGATTCCTTCTTTTTCCAGTTTAGCTACAACCTTGGCTTCGGTTGCGATGGAAGCATGATCTGTACCGGGAACCCAGCATGCATTGAAACCTTTTAGACGAGCCCGTCTTACCAAAACATCCTGAATAGTATTGTTGAGCATATGTCCCATATGTAATACTCCGGTTACATTGGGTGGCGGGATAACAATGGTATAAGGTTTTTTGTCGTTGGGTTCTGAATAAAAATAGCCGTTTTCCATCCAGTAATCATACCATTTTTGCTCTATGTCTTGATGGTTGTATTTCATATTTACGATTTTTGATTTACGCCCTGTTTACCAACAGGCTGGTTTAT
>PDWJ01002303.1_pt1 | contig 21183 bp, 4 predicted proteins | sample 1430881 | NCBI WGS metagenome assembly PDWJ01 (sample SAMN01162460, study PRJNA174530) | Oral metagenome, whole genome shotgun sequencing project. | biome: Marine environment; feature: Marine mammal; material: Swab sample of the gingival sulcus; isolation source: swab sample of gingival sulcus... | reverse complement strand
TACGCTTTAGGAGATGATAACAGAAAACTTTGAGAAAGCACAAGTGTTTCATCACGTTTTGTGGCTTTCTCGCAGAGAAAGGAATGGTCATAAACATGTCGTTTACAAAAAAGTTATAAAGAAAGGAAAGATTATGCAAAGACAAATCAATAAAGTTTTAGCCTTTGTGCTAAGCTTGGCGATTGTATTTGGCTATATGCCGGCAATGCCGGTGTACGCCGATGGCGGTATAGCTGATAAGTATAAAATTGATGAAGTCAAAATAAATGCGTACGATAGTAATATCGTTGAAATTTTGACTAATCCAGATTTAACGGATGGTGATTATGACGCAATCACTTCAGTAACACTAAATGGTGAAACTTTTAGTGATACTTCTAAGTTTAGGAACTTTTGGGGTGATTTTCGTGTTTCGGGGTCAGATGCGACAACTGCATTTGGTAAGGAATCTCCTGTAAAAGCGGCGCTGACTTTTAGCGATGGCAGCATGCTGAAAACAGCGAATTACGATGACAATACTGGTGATGACGACACAGGCGACGACAATACCGGTGACGATAACACTGGCGATGACAATGATCAAGGCAACACAAGTGGTTTAGGTGCAAAGTATAAATCTATACAATCATCGAAGGTCGAAGATGGCGATTTAAAATTGAGCTGTGAAGCCGATTATGAAAGTGAAGATTTGGCACATGTTTCTAAGTTGGTTGTAAACGGAAAGACTTTTACAGAAGATGGTGACGCAGATCACAAATGGGAATTCATAACTAGAAGTCTTTTGTATGGGACTTTAGAATTTGATAGTGATAAAATAGTTGAAGCATACGAAGAAAAAGGTGCTCAATCGGATATTAAAGTGGTTTTTGATGACGACAGTTGGATTACGACAGCAGATTATCCAGCTGATGACGGTACTGGCAACGACAACACCGGCGACGACAATACTGGTGACGATAACACTGGCACTGACGATATAGCTTCTAAATACGCTATTTATGAAATCGTTATCAACCAATGGAACGATATAACCTTTGAGATATCAGATCCGGCATTGACAGGTAGTGAAGCTGTGTTATCTGATGCCTTAACTGACGAGGATTACGAAGCAATCACTTCAGTTACTATAAATGGACAGGCATTTAATCGCAGTGGTGTGGGTGAAGATTACGAATATCGAAACTACGGGGGAGATTTTAGAATCTCTGGGGACCAGCCTGGCGCAGCTTTCAATAGCGCAACGCCAGTAAAAGCTGCTATTACTTTTAGCGATGGCAGTGTGCTTAAAACAGCAAATTACGATGATAACGCAGGTGCAAATAATACGCTTTCACAGGTATATCAAATTGAAAGCGTAAATGTTGCCGATTTTGGCGATGGCAAAAAAGTTGCAATTAGTTTTGCAGAACCGAACACTATGATAACAGCTGAAGATTTTGAATTGATTAGCGATATCGAAGTTGACGACACGGCATTTGCGGCTGATAAATTTATTCGCGCCATGGCGGGCAGAAGTTTACAATCGAGCGACGCTGCGGTCGTATCTGCGTTAGAAGACAAAACGGTAGAACACACTGTTACAATTAAATTTATTGGCGATAATGACGCTATAACTTATACAGTGCCCGCCACAAATAATGGTGGCGACCAAAACGGTGGCGGCGACCAAAATGGTGGTGGCGAAGGAACAGAAGTAGCCAATACAGAATTTGTTATTGAAAAAGTAGAAGTACACGATAATACGTCGGGTGAGACTAAATTTTTCGTTGTGTTTGAAGAAGAAATTGAAACGTCGGATGTGGGCAAGGTTTCAAAACTGTATATAAACGGTCAAGAGTATACAGGTGAGTTAACGAAGAGTTTTTATAATGCAGAGGGGTATTTTTATCATGCCAGTCTTGTGTGCGTAGACGAGTCCGCGTTAACACTTGCCAATAGCCAGTCGCCGATTACGGCTAAGGTCGTATGGCAAGATGATACGGTATCTAAATTTCCCGTCGACGGTAGCGGCGATGATAACACTGGCGACGATGGCAATGGCAACGGCTCTGGTGATAATGGTTCGGGCGACCAATCAGGCGGTGAAGCTACAGTTAATGCCGATGGCACAGTAATAACTTTTGCCGATGGTTCAACTTTGACAATAGATGGTGTTAGTAAAGAGCAAACGATTGTTGCTTTAGAATTTATTTATACGCCAAAGGATGATAAGTCAAAGACATTTACTAAAGTAATAGAAACTATCGAAGCGCTTGAAATTGATAATTTAGCCGTTTCGATGAAAGATAATAACGGTTATACAACTTATTTTTCAAGTGAAGAAAACCAAACGATTTCTTGGTTTAAGCCAAGCGAAAGGTATTTTAACGAAACTGCTTGGGATTTGGTTGAAAATTATGACAAATACCAATCACATGGCGTCAGCGTAACATTTACCGGCGATAAAACCATTACTTTTGGCGAGGCGGTACTTAAAGATACTACCGGCGATGGCAATGGTAACGGCAATGGCAACGGTAACGGCAATGGCTCTGGCGAAGAAGAGCCGGCAGTCGAAGAGCTTATCTTAAGTGACCCACACCAACTTGCGGTGGCAATAGACCAAGTTAGTAAAGTTCAAGTTGGACAAGGTGAAGTTATTAAAGATGCGGTAAAGATCGCTCTAGATGTAACGCTAAGTTCACCACTTGACCCTGGTGAAAGCGAAGATTCTTATATTTGGAAGTATTTAGCACCGCCTAGCGACTATAACGAAAGTAAGCTTGTCAGCATTGAAATAGACCAACGCGATATTCCGTTAAGGGCTTCAGATGGCTTATCGTCATTTACGTTTACGGATGTATCCTACTTATTTACCGCTCAGGGCAACAACGACGTCGCAATTGATTTATACAATGACTTTATCAAGCGCGATAAGCACAGAGTTAAGATTAAGTATACTGACGGTACTGTTATTTACGAAGACCAAGGCTATGTCGAAAGAGATGACTTAGACGGCAATGGTGGCAATGGCAATGGTAATGGTAATGGTAATGATGGCAATGGCAACGGTGGCAATGATGGCAATGGCTCAGGTGATGGAAATGGCACCGGCTTAGCTGCAAAATATGTCATTGAGAGCATTAAATTAAACTTCTTTGGTGATGAACTCGACATCGATTTCAAAGTGAAGATGACGGAAGATGACTTTGCGCATTTGGTTTCGGTTAAAGTCAATGACGAAGTAATAGCAAAAGACAAGTTTAGATTCTATTGGGGAGGCATTAGAACGGCTGACGCCACGGCAATTGCATTACTGAAAGATGCCCAAATAGCAGATGTCGAACTGATATTTGACGATGCGCCAGGTGGCGGTAATGGCAATGGCGGCAATACGACAACAGAAGCTGCAATTACCATTAGCGAAATCAAGAAAGTCGCGTTCGATACGACGACGGCGTTGGGCGACAAAGAGGTCGTCGTCATCGTCTTTGACGAAGCGTTTACAGACGATGCTTTGGCGAAAGTGCAAAACGTCGTAATCAACGGGCAAAGCTTTAGCGATGGTCTAGGCCGCTCTTATTCGAGGGCAAACGGCACTGAATTGAAGAGCGTTTTATACGTCGACAACGCCGACGCAACGGCTGCCTTTAACGATACCAGCACGGGCAAGTTAAACGTCGTGGTAAATATTGATGATCTCGATCCACTGGTCTACGAAAAAGAAGTCTTTAGCGACGCCGATAAATACGGTTTTGAGGGCTTCGCCGAGGATAAGTCAATTGAACAGTTGTCGACATACGAGCACTTCTATACGCATAAGCAAATGCTCAGCATTAAACTAAACGTCAGCTTGCTCAATGCCGATGCCGACAAAGTCAAGTCCGTACAACTCGACGGCACGGTGTTTGACAATTTATCGGTATCAGTTATCGGCAGTGAAAAAGACAAGTTTTCAGTGTTCAGCGAGGCGTTGGCCAACAAGTTGATAGCGTTACAAAATGGTGGAGTAGATATTGACGAACTGCCGTGTATCTTGACGTTTACTGATAACAGCCAGCTGGCGAGAAACGCTAGATTACAAGATGACAATAAAATTGATTTAAACGCCACTTTAGAAGATGGCGAATACACGCTTTCATTTGGCGCCTATAAAGTTGGCTCAGATGAAAAGTCGATGATGGCTGGTTACTTTGACAGACGTGCAAAATTGGTCGTTAAAAATGGCAAAAAGACGATTTCGTTTGCCTTGGTCAAATTTGCTCAAAATGCCGTCGATATGGCGTTGGCACCGGATGGCACATTGCTTTCTATGCCAGTCGAAGAATTAGAAAACGGCAAAGTTAAAGTTTATAGCAGTCCGATTAACGATTTGACGCAGCGCGTCTTATTGGGCGCCTTAGTCGATGCCGGTCCACTCAATGCCAGCGAAGGCGACATTGGCAACTGGAGCAAGTACGCTAAGGCAGACATTGAATTCCGTCGCTTGACAGCTGGCTTTGAGGAGTTTAAATACGCCGAACAAGCCAGAATAGAAAAAGCGCGCAATTTAGAAAACATCACTGAAGCCTTGATTGCCAATGGCGTCGACACTGACGACGACGGCGTAATCAGCAAAGCTGAATTGATGGCTGCTACAGGTGATAATTTAGAGATTTACGAAGGTACAAGAAAAAATAATGTACTCGACTTAGACGGCTACCACATTTCTGATATCAGCTTGTTAAAAGATTTGGGTCCCGGTGTAAAACACTTACTTTTGAGAAACAACGAAATCGAAGAAATTCCGGCAAATGCCTATATCAATGCAACTGGTTTGGAATCAATTTTCGTTGAAAACAACGTGCTTAAGCGCGTCGATAAAGATGCCTTTAAGGGGCTTACAAACCTCAAGTATTTGAGTATGACGACGAACGCCACCTTAAAGTCATTACCGCAAGGTTTCCTCGCTGGCAACGATAAGTTGGAAGATATCTATCTTAACGGCTGTGCGCTTGAAACAGTTGGCGACGACCTGCTCAAGGGCAAGAAGCGATTAGAGACGCTGTTCTTGCAAGAAAACGAGCTGACTTCTTTGGCGGACGAGTTCTTTGCCGACCAAAGCGGCTACAGCTTGCTTTACGTACGCTTATCAGACAACCATTTGAGCGCTTTGCCGAGCAGCTTGGGCAACGCCAAAAATTTGTCTAAATTGTACGCCGATAACAATAAAATAGCAGTTTTACCGAGTAGTTTTGCAAAGCTCAACAAGCTAAAAGAGAGCGATTTTTCACATAACGAGATTACTGCCGTGCCGACTGAGTTCTTGGTCAATCTATCTAAGCTGGCTCAGACGCACAAGTATACGATTATGGTAGACTTCTCGGACAACTACATTAGCCAGCTCGACTTAGACGCCCTTGTGGCAGTGCAGAGCAAAGGCAATGGTTTCCGCAAGTTTAATTTTGAACTCAACAATTTGTGGGCAAATCTAAGCGACGAAAACAAAGCAAAACTGGCGAAATTGGGCGTTGACTTCATAGGCTACAGCTATAAGTTTGCACCGCAAAAGACCAATTCTGAATTACAAGCTGAAGGCGTTGCCGGCAAAGTCACGTTGACGCAGACCTTTGACTTACCGGAATTGTACTTGTGGAACGATGTTAACTACAATGAAGAATATCTCGATAGCGCAGCTTTTAGACAATACCTAGACAATCAGTATAAAATCACTAAAAAAGCGACGCGCGAAGAGAATCTCAAAGCGGTCTTAGAAGCTAAGAATATCAACTGGAAAGTTCAGACTATTATTACGCACGACGGCTCTGAAGTGTACAATGAAATTGCAGCCGCCAACACGGTAGAACCATTGACGCATACGCTTAATGTCGGATTGCAAGATGGCGAGAATTATGTCGTGACAAAAGTGTTACACGTCAAATCTGTATTTGGCGATTGGCAGCCGAAAATTACTAACAGAACGAACTTTATCGCACGCGACAATACTGAAATACAAGATGGTGAAGTACAAGAAATTGGCGTTAAGGCGTTAAAGACGGGTCAAGATGAACCGTCGATGATGGGTGCGTCAATCAATCCAGTTGCCAAACTCAAACTGGAAAATGGCAAGTATACGTATACAATTCAGACAGACATGCAAATTGCCAATCTTCAATTATCGCACAACGGTCAAGCACTCGCCCTTACTAGTGAGCAAGTGGCAGGTGATTACCCGATGGCGTACAGCTTTACTGTCGACCAAAAAATCACGGACCGCGTCAGGGCAGACTTTAAAGTCATTATCATGCAAAAAAATCAGTCTTGTGATTTGATCTTCGACTACGATAAGGCACCGGTTGACCCCAATGCTGCAGTGACGAGAACGGTCGATGCCTACGTATTAAAAGCGGACAAGAGCGGTCTTTCAATGGCTAATCAGACGCTCGATCAACAGAAGGTGACGTTGATTAGCAAAGCTGATGGCACGCACACATTAAGAGTTAAATTTAACGAAATGACAATACAGGGCAGCACGGCTGGCGTCGCTAAGCTCTACGTCAAAGTGGGCAATCAATACGTCGCGGCGACTGACGCCGGACAAGGCGCGTTCACGATGCCGCTTCCGGCAGATATGGTACGCACGGCAACAGATGTCAACGACGGCGAATTGATGATCAAATTTGAAATGTATCCGCAAGTTCCGGGTCATACGGCAGCGGTTCCGGCAGTCTTGTTATTAGACTGGAACGGCGACTTTGACAGCAGTCAATTCAAGCCGGACGACGGTTCTGGTAATGGCAACGGTTCTGGCAACGGCAATGGCAATGGATCTGGTAACGGCAACGGCAATGGCAGTGGCAGCGGTTCTCAGGGCGGTTCAACGGGCGCGCAAACGCCTGTAACGGTCAAGGCTTACATTTTAAAAGCTGATAAGAGCGGCTTGTCGATGGCAGATGGCGCGTTGGCTAATAATCGCGTTCAAGTTGTTAACAAAGGAAATAATGTACATCGCGTGATCATGCAATTTAAGGATATGACACTCGGTCAAATTACAGCCGGCGTCAGCATGGTTTACGTTGAGTTGAACGGTCAAGACGTTGCAGCGACTGCACTGGGTGGCAAGCGCTTCTATGTAGATTTACCGAGTACAATGGTATTGGGCGGTGCGACTAAAGTCGATCGCGAGCTGCCGATTAAATTCGAAATGTATCCCAAAATGCCAGGTCATGATAAACCGATTCCGGCAGTTTTGTTACTCGACTGGAATGGCGACTACGGCGCGGATCAAACAAATCCGGGCGATGGTTCTGGCAGCGGTTCGGGCAGTGGTTCGGATGGCAACAGTGGCGACAATACTGGCGACGGTTCAGAAGAGCCGAAGATTCCGGATATGTCAACGGCTCAGCGCGTCAAGGCTTATGTCTTAAAGACTGACAAGAAAGAATTGTCAATGGCAAATAGTTCACTCGATCAAAGTCAAGTGTTACTCGCCAAAAAAGATGAAACTACATATACGATGATGATTAAATTTAATCCGATGACAATTGGCGAAGTAACGGGTGGTGTCACCGAGTTCTTCGTAAGATTGGCAGACCAATTTGTCAAGGCTAAAGCAGTAGGTGAGGGACGCTTTATCGTCGATATTCCTGCGGCTATGGTCAAGGCAGATACGGAGCAGACAGATGACTTTGTCGCCGTTAAGTTTGAAATGCAGCCAGTTGTACCGGGGCACGAAGACGCGGTTAAGGCATTCTTGCTACTCGACTGGAATGGCGATTATCAACCGGGTGACAACGATCAAGAGCCGGGCGGCAACGATCAGAAGCCGGGCGATAACGATCAGAAGCCGGGCGATAACGATCAGAAGTCGGGCGACAACGACGACAAACAACCGACTGAAGACGTCTACGGATTCGAAGTTGGCGAGACTTACAAAGCCATGGTCACATTATTAAATGCCGATGGTAGTGGTGCTAAGTCAATGGGTGATTTTGTATTCGATAATCATCGTTATGCATACGTCACGAGAAATGACGACGACTACACAGTTGTATTGACGACTGGTTTGGGTCAGTTGGGTGCAATCACAGGTGGTATTGGCAATATCTCATCGCGCGACAGTGGCATGTATGGCATCGATCAAACGATGACGACGAAAGACGATTTGACCTATGTATCTAGACTGAGCTTTACGACGGACGAATTAAAAGAGCGCTACAAAGTAGCAATGGATATATTGGGAATGCCGGGCGGAACTGATGTCGCGGCTTATCTCGGATTTGACTGGTCAAATGCTGAAAAGACCTCGCATTCGGCACTACCCGATGCAGATGACGACAGTGATGGTTCAGAACCGAGCGGTAAATCTAGCTCTAAGTCGACTGGCGAATCAACTGAGAAGCCAAAGCAAACTAAACTCAGCTCCTCTGTTCAACGTTCAGGTGACAAGGCAACGGTAACTGTCGACGCTAAGAAACTGGCAGCGCAAGTCGACGCGTTGAAGCAAGCGGCAAAAGACGAAAGAGCGATTTTGATTGAAGCGAAAGTTTCAGATCAAGTTAATCAAGTTGTAACTGATTTGGCAAAAGACGTCGTAGCTAAAATTGCCAAGACAGAAGATGCCAGCTTGACTATTGAGAGCAATGGCTTAAGCGTCGTATTAGAACAAGCCGGCTTGGCGGCAATTGCCAAAGCAAAGGGTGAAAAACTTCAAATTACGACCAAGAAAGGCGCCGATGGAGAATTGACATTTAACCTTACTGTCGACGGAAAATCAGTCGATGATTTAGCCGGCGGTGTAACAGTTGCAATGCAGTGTGCAAATTGTAAGAGCGGTCAAGTATTGGCAGTTGTCAATCCGGACGGCAGTCATACTGTCATCAAGAAATCGCTTGTTGACAAGGGGTTAGCTTCAGCGCAATTGTCAGCTGGCGCAACGATTAAAGTCATCGATAACGCTAAAGTGTTCGACGACGTCGAAAGCAATACGCAATATAGTTCAGCCATTAGATTTGCTACATCACACGAACTGTTTAACGGCACTTCGGCTAACACGTTCTCGCCCGAGGGTAAAATGACGCGCGCGATGTTGGTTACGGTATTACACCGCTTAGAGGGTACGCCGCATGCCGACGCGAAGCAATTTGCCGATGTCGATGTCAATCAATATTACGCGAAAGCCGTTGACTGGGCGACTAAGCACAATATAGTGAAAGGTTCAAATGGTAATTTTGATCCGAATTCTGATATTACTACTGAACAGATCATTACAGTTTTATATCGTTACATGAACAAACAATATATGCCGGGTAAAAAGCCGGCTGCGCTCAACGCTTTTAGCGATGGTAATGCCGTTGCCGGTTGGGCGAGAGATGCTATGCAGTGGGCAGTGAGCAATGGCGTTGTGGATGCTAACAGTGCATCACTCAATCCGCAAGTTCCCGTTACGCGCGCACAAGTAGCATACTTTATGCAAAAGATAGTTGAAATGCAAGTGCTCATGCACTAGTGGAAATTCTATCGAGCTGATTCAGCGCAGGGCAATCGCCGATTGCCCTGCGCTCAGTTGCTATTCAAGGAGGATGACATGAATAGAAATGTAGCAAAAATGCTGTTATCCCTGATATTGACGGTTTCTTTAGTCTTTTCTCAGGGGGCGGTTTTTGCGTTTGACGCAGCGCAAACGACAGCTGCTCAGACCGTTTCGGTAACGCCGCTAGTTGCTAGCTTGCTGAAACAAGCGAACGGCGCGTACAGCGATACTGATCAGATGACAATTATTGTTCAAATTGACGATCAGGTGATGCGTCAAAATTATGGTTTGACTGTGCCGAACATCGCCAACATTAGAACGGCAGATGGCTTGGCAGAGCAAATTGCCTACGCTAAACTATCGCAAGGTTTCCTGAGAAATTCTTTAGACGCCTTAGCGATTGATTACGAAGTAACCGAAACATATGATACCGTTTTAAACGGTTTGGCGATTAAGACGACTTTTGGCAATGCCAAGTTGATTGCGCAATTGCCGGAAATTTCGCTGATTGAAGTCAATAGAGTGTTGCCGGCGCCGAAAGTTGCCGGTGCCCCAGTTTACCGCACTTTAAAGAGTGATTTTAGCAACGATATGGTGCACGCCGAAGATGCGTGGCAAAGCCAATACAGTGGTAAGGGACAATTAATTGCCATAATCGACTCCGGTGCAGACCCCGCGCACGAAGTGTTTTCGGCGGCGGTAAGCGGCGCTAAATATGCCAATGAAGCGAGTGTCAAAGCACTTATTGACAACCCCGACAACGGCTTGAGCAACGGTAAGTGGTTTAGCGAAAAGATTCCCTTTGGCTATAACTACGCTTCGCGCAACACCGATATAAAAGAAGAAAAAGAAGTTTCACACGGCATGCACGTCGCCGGTATTATCGCCGGCAATGGCGGCGAGCGCAAGGGCGTGGCGCCCGATGCACAGCTCGCTATTATGCGCGTGTTTGGCGGCATGTTTGGCGGAACCACGCCAGAAATTTACAACAAGGCAATTGACGATGCCGTAAAACTCGGTGCCGACAGCATCAATATGAGCTTGGGTGCTACGGGCACGACGGATGGTCGCGTCGAACAGTCGACGGTTGAAGCGCTAAAGAGAGCGCAGCAAGCCGGTATTGTCGTAGCAATTGCAGCTGGTAACGACGGTTTTATGGGCTTTGGCGCCTTAAAGGGACCGGACGCCAACAACCCGAACTACGGTTTAATTAACTCGCCGGCGGTCATTGATACGTCGATGTGCGTCGCCTCAGTCGACAATGTAAACTTTAGGGAGCGCGCCATCCTCGTGATCGACGGCGACAACGACCCCAATAACGACAAGAAAATTTTGTATGCGCCGTCGGCAAATTACGACGATGACGAAGAAATTTCCAGCATGCTACAGTCTGAAAACAGCTTTGTAGAGGTCGGATATGGCTACGAAGAGGATTATGTTGGCAAGAATGTTGCAAATAAATTTGCCTTAATTAAACGCGGTGAAGACGAAAATAAAAACGAAGACTTCTTCTTTTCTGAGAAGGTGCAAATCGCTCAGGAAAACGGTGCGATAGCGGCGATTGTCTACAACAACGTAGCACTCGAGCCGATTTTTGCGATGTCGATGAAAGACGAACAGCTCAACATCCCATCTTTCTTTATCAGTAATGAAGACGGCGAATATTTAATTGCCAATTCAAATCGTAAGATTAAGTTTTTAGATGGCTTGCAGGTCGTCAAAAATACGTTGACACCCTACGGTCTTTCTAATTTTTCAAGCTGGGGCGTAACCGAAGAGGGCAACTTTAAACCCGATATTTCGGCGCCGGGCGGCAAGATTTATTCTAGTATAAACAACAATCAGTACCAAGTAATGAGCGGTACGTCAATGGCGACGCCACACGTCGCTGGCGGTATTGCCTTGGTAATTGAAAGAGTTGAAAAAGATTTCCCGAGCATTACTGGCGTCGCCAAGCACGCCTTGGTAAAAAATTTATTGATGAGTACAGCTGTACCGCACAGATTTAATGTAGACGAAGAGCGCTACGGTTCACCGCGCGGACAGGGTGCCGGTTTAATGACGCTCGACAGAGCGGTTAAATCGAATGTCGTCGCCATTGGTACCAATGATATTTCCAGCATTAACTTGGGCAATATTATGGGCAATCGCGTTACCGTCAAAGGTAAACTGAGAAACTATGGCGATAGTCCTAAAGCTTTCGATTACTACGGCGTGATGAGCAGCGACACCGTCGAGGCAGGCTTAGTGACATTACAGCCGCGAGTATTGTCGATTACGAGTGGCGCTGCAATTTCCGCACCGATGAATACGTCGGCACCGGCAATTGTCGTAAATGCGGGCGCCGAGCAAGACTTTACAGTTGATTTTGACTTGACAGATGATCAGTTGAACGACTTAGAAGCGGATATGCCGAACGGCTTTTTCTTAGAGGGTTTTGTCTTCTTTAAAGGTCGCGAGGGCGCTACGGATATCAGTATTCCGTTTGTCGGCTTTAAGGGTGTTACAATAAATGGCGAAGTGCAAACATGGGCGGATTTACCGGTAATCGAACGACCCATTTACGAGTATAGCGACGATTATCAGCCGATGTACTATCGCTTCTCTAATATAATTGATACGCCATTTACTTTTATCGGCTCGTATGTACTAGATAAAGTTCACGTGCTCGGTGAAATGATTGACAGCACTTATGACAACCCGAAATTTGACGAGAACAAAATCGCCTTTTCGCCAAACGGCGACGCCATGGCGGACACGGCGCACTTTGTCGGTACGTTCTTGCGCAATTACAAAGATTTTGAAATCAACGTTTACGACGCTGGGGACACGACTAAAAAAATGCCGATATTCACAGTGGACGAAGATGAAGACTATGGCATGCGAAACTTTTATTCGCCGAACCCGTTTATCGAAGACGGCAACATGGTCAGCACCAAAAACCACTGGGGTTGGGATGGCATGTCTACAAGTGGCGAGGCTGCTAAAGATGGACGCTATGTAATGGAAATTGGCGTGCGTCCGGATATGGCTGCTGGTCAGAGACAGATAATGGATTTCCCATTAATTTTGGATACTGTTTATCCCGTTATTAAAAAGAGTAGTTACGATCAATCTGCGGGCATCTTTAAATTGGAGCAGGTTGTCGAAACGGGTTCAGGCATTAGAGAACGCGTTATCGTCGCCGATCCGAGCGATGAAGACGCCACTGTTTATCAGTGTGATGCTGCGGGAACATTTACTGGTTTAAGTGGCATTGATCCCGATACGGCAGTATTGCGATTATCGGACTACGCTTACAATACGCTTGAAATCCCGCTCAGCAAAGCGGAGCGCGACGGTTCACAGCACATGCTGAAAGTGATTCCGCAAGTCAATCAGGGCACGATTGTACCGAGCGATAAGTTTAGCTATAGAGTACTCGACGCCGCCGGCAACGAAGTCGAAGACATTTACAACTTGGCAGTTGGCGAGTATACTTTAGAGATTACCTATGTCGACGATAAGTACGAGTTGCTTCCTAGCGAGGGCAGCGTAGCGGGTGACAACAGCAAGATTAGATTTTCTGTTAAGGCAACCGATGAGGATTTAGTACAGGTCACCGTAGAATTCCGCTATAAGAATTTGTCTTTGTGTTCGGTTTTGGTCAGCAATACAGACAATGCTGAACTAAAACTGTTCGCAGTCGACACCAAAGACGATAGCGTCGGTCAGGGTAAAGATTACCAGTTGTTGCCGTACTTTGGTGGCACCGGTATGTATGAAGCCTGGCTACCGCCGTCGACGTACAAACTGGTCGTAACAGATTTAGATACAGACAAATATACTGCAGATGTACCGGCAGAATATATTGAAGTCAGAGCAAATGATGGTGCCGGCGGCGCGCATTTTGGCGCTACGGTCACAATTACTAAGAAGAAGTTTAGAAATAACAGTCCGTTAATCATCAAACTAGAGCGCAATGGTTATCAGGGCGCAGTCGACGTAGATTTAGTTGCGCGCGATTTCTTTAAGACGAGAGCGAGTGCGACGATTGCCGCCGGTCAAAACCGTGTTGAAGTCGTGGCGCCGTTTAAATTGACATATGACGTCTACGGTAAGTGCGACGCCGGCTATGGCATTAAGTCCGAGGAGATTAATTATAGCTATCTCGGGCAACCGCAAAGAACAGTTACGCTAAAACTACAAGCGGGTGCGACATCGGATACAATTCCAATCGACAAAGCGCTTTTAGAAGCCTTTATGAATAGGGCGAAGAACAGCGATCCCAAAATGTATGAAGAGGACAGCTGGAATGAAGTTGAAATCGCCTATTACCATGCGCGCAAAGTTTACGAGGACGCCGCCGCAACGCAGGCGCAAATCGACGAGGTGACGAAGCAGTTAAAGACTGCGCTTGAGAATTTGGTAGAACGCATCGACGGCGCCTCTAAGGCGGATTTAAAGAAAAAAATAGACGAAGCGAGCGAAATCTACAATAATCTCGACGACAGCTATACAGAGCGCTCCAAGGAATTTTTGATGATTTCGCTCGAGGCTGCCAAGCGGGCATATGATTCTGACGAACCGGAATTCCAGAATCCCAAGTACATTGAATCGATGATCGATTTATTGGATAGGGCGATTAAGAATCTTACTAAAAAAGATGGTAAGCCCGATAAGAGCGAGCTAAAGTTAAAGTTAGAGCAATTGGATAACATTAGGCAGCACCGCGAAGACTACGATCTCGGCGGCGAAAACATCGATGATGCCTATGATTATGCAAAGGGTTATTACGACGATCCGGACGCCACTAAGGAAGACGTTAACAGGGCGATTGATTTACTGACAGAGACCATGTCATTTATCAAATCAAAGGTTAGTAAAGCGGACTTGATCGCTGAAATCGCCGCGGCAGAAGCACTTGACTTACTCGATTACGAACTCTACAAACGCGATGAGTTTAAAGGGGCATTGCGCGCTGCCAAAGAAGTCAATCGCGATAACTTGGCGTCGAAAGCCGCCATCGACGAGGCGATTCAGAATTTACGAGATGCGAAAGCACAGTTAGTTTTATTTGGCGAGCCAATTGAGCCCAATCAGCCCGTAGTTAGAGCGGTCGATGCATACGTGTTAAAAGCGGACAAGAGCGGTCTTTCAATGGCCAATCAGACGCTCGATCAGCAAAAGGTGACGTTGATTAGTAATGCTGACGGCACGCATACATTAAAAGTTAAGTTTAACGAAATGACGATGCAGGGCAGCACGGCTGGCGTTGCTAAGCTCTACGTCAAATTGGGCGATCAATACGTCGAGGCTACTGACGCTGGACAAGGCGCGTTCACGCTGCCGCTTCCGGCAGATATGGTGCGTTTGGAAACAGCTGCCAACGACACTGAATTAATGATTAAATTTGAGATGTACCCACAAGTACCTGGTCATACGGCAGCGGTTCCGGCAGTCTTATTGTTAGACTGGAACGGCGACTTTGACAGTAGTCAATTTACGCCGGGCGATGGTTCTGGAAGTGGTTCGGGCAATGGCTCGGGCAATGGCTCAGGTAACGGCTCAGGCAATGGTTCGGGCAGTGGCTCAGGCGACGGTTCGGGCAGTGGCTCGGGCAACGGTTCGGGCAGTGGCTCAGGTAACGGTTCTGGTAGTGGTTCTGGCAATGGCTCGGGCAGCGGTTCAGGTAGCGGCTCAGGCAGTGGTTCAGAAGACGGTACACCGGCACCGCAGCCGAGGATTGTTAAAGCTTACATTTTGAAAGCCGACAAGAGCGGTCTTTCAATGGCGAATGATACACTTGAGCAAAATCAAGTTGTATTTGTCAAGCAGAACGATCAGGTATACACTTTAAAGTTTAAGTTTAACCCGTTGACCATGGGTCAGCTCACTGCTGGCGTAACGAAGTTGTTCGTTAAAGTTGGCGAAGCATTCGTCGAGGCGACGAAATTAGAAAATGGCAACTTTGTAGTAGAAGTTCCCGCTGCGCTCTTAAAAGCAGAAAGCGAAGAACAAGACGGCGAAGTTACGATTAAGTTCGAGATGGAACCAAAAGTTCCGGGTCATGAAGATGCCGTATCGGCAGTGTTATTACTCGACTGGAACGGCGATTATCAGCCAGGCGACAGTGAAAAACCAAGCGACGGTGAAAAGCCGGGCGATGGTCAAGAGCCAGGCGACGGTGAAAAGCCGGGCGACGGTCAAGAACCCGGGGACGGTCAAAAGCCGGGCGACGGTCAAGAACCTGGGAACGGTCAAAAGCCGGGTGATGGCGACAAGCAGCCAGGTGATGACGATGACGACGATAAAGACGATGACAGAGACTCTCGCGATAAGTCATCGCGAAAGAAATCGAGTGGCAAGGGCGTTGTAATTACTGCTAACCAATTGAACTCAAAGGGTCAGACGACGGCTCAAACGGTTGCTGATAACGCTAACGCAGATGCAGAACAATCAGTCGTTGGAAAAACTGATAATCACTTGACTTATAAGGGTCAGCCTTTGTTGGACACTGAGGTCAATGCATGGTATGCCAACGCCGTAAAATTCGCACTTGACAAAAAGCTTATGGTAGGCGTAGCTAAAAACAGCTTTAAGCCAAACGAGGGCACTACGCGTGCCATGATGGTACAAATTTTACACCGCTTGTCAGGTGATGACAACATGGTTAAATCGACAAGCTATAGCGACGTGCCGACTGGACAGTGGTACACTGATGCAGTCAACTGGGCTACCAATAAGAATATCGTCGGCGGCATTGGCGGCGGTAAGTTTGCGCCAAATCAAAAGTTGACGCGCGAGCAATTGGTGATTATGCTCTATCGCTATGCAAAGTTGATGCAGTACGATACGACTGCGATGACGACCTTAAGTGCATTTAAAGATCGCGATGCGGTTGCTCCATATGCTGAAAACGCTATGAAGTGGGCAGTGTCGAAAGGTTTAGTTAACGGCAAAGGCAATCAAATGTTGGCGCCGAAAGCCGGTGCGACTAGGGCTGAAATGGCAAGTATCTTACAGAGATTTATCGAAAAAATTGTAAAGTAGTAGCTGTTTAGTCGTTGTGTTCGAAACGACACAATTGAATAGTTACATTGCATTACTGTGACAAATCCACCTAGGCGTCCAGAGAGATGTCTGGGTGGATTTTTTGGTGGATAATCAAACGAAAAAGTAATTATATTACGTCTTGAAATACACTATATATAGTGATAAAATTAGACCGTATATCAACATATTGTAAGAAGATGAGAAAAGGGAATAAGTGTATGTTATTTATCAAAAAGCGTAATGGTGAACTGGAAAAATTTACGACCTTTAAAATTTATTCGGCGATTGAAAAGGCTTATAAGTCCGTTAATAAACAGCCGATTAAGTCAAAGGTACAGGCAATTGGCGACAACATTAAGAAGAGCGTAGAAGATTTTAACGAGAGTGGACGTCATCTTAGCGTTGAAGAAATTCAGGATATGGTCGAGGTCGGTCTAATTGACTTGGGTGAGCACGAAGTATTAAAGAGCTTTATTTTATACCGCAACAAGCACGCCCACCTGCGCCATATGTTGGACGAATTCAAGTCGATTATTGATAACGTTGAAATTATCGATTTACTAAAGGAAATTCAAGACGATTATACGGCAGATGTCTATTCGATACAGCGCTTATATTACCGGGTGAAGTCTTTTTATAAGCCCAATATGACGAGCCATGAAATTTTGACGACACTAATCAATGCGGCGGTCGAATTGACAGCTAAAGAAGCGCCCGATTGGGAATACATCGCCGCTAGGTTTTTATCATTGCGTTTAAAATATGAAATAGAAGAAAACCGCGCCGATCAGCATGGGCGATCACTGCACGAAAGGATTGCTTACTATGCCGGTCAAAACTTGTACGGCGATTTCATGTGCGACTACAGCCGCGAAGAGGTCGACGAGTTGGAAGCTTATATTGACAATTCGCGCGATGCACTGCTTACTTACAGTTCACTAAACTTGTTGATAAAACGTTACTTAATAATAAATTACGAAGGTCAAGTGATTGAGACGCCGCAGGAAATGTTTATGGGCATCGCGATGCACTTATCAATAGAAGAAAAAGAGCGCGTTTACTGGGCGAAGCGCATTTACGACGTCATTTCTAAGTTAAAGGCGACGTTTGCGACGCCGACGATGAGTAATTCGCGCAAGCCGTATCACCAGTTGTCGTCGTGTTTTATCGATACGGTCGACGACTCGTTGACTGGTATATATAAGTCACTTGACAATTTTGCACAGGTCTCTAAGTCGGGTGGCGGCATGGGTATGTACTTTGGTAAAGTGCGCGCCAATGGCAGCGATATTCGCGGCTATAAGGGCGTTGCCGGCGGCGTCATTCGCTGGATTAAGTTAGCGAACGACACGGCGGTTGCCGTCGATCAGTTGGGTGTGCGCCAGGGATCGGTTGCCGTTTATTTAGACGTATGGCACCGCGATTTACCGGAATTTTTACAGCTTAAGACGAATAATGGCGACGATAGAGCAAAGGCGCACGACGTATTCCCGGGCATATGTTATCCAGATTTATTTTGGCGTTTGGCGAAGGAGAATATCAATGCCGATTGGCATTTGATGTGCCCACACGAAGTATATGAATTAAAGGGTTATCGATTGGAAGACTACTATGGCAAGGAGTGGGAAGACCGCTACTACGACTGCGTTAACGACCCGCGTTTGATGAAGCGCAAGATGAGTGTAAAAGACATCGTGCGCATGGTCATTAAATCGGCGACGGAAACCGGTACGCCGTTTACATTTAATCGCGACGTCATCAACGAAAGTAATCCCAATAAGCACGCCGGCGTGATATATTCGTCAAATCTCTGCACAGAAATCATGCAAAACATGTCGCCGATTTCCGATGTTGAACGCAAGACAGTCGTCATCGATGGCGATGAAGTCGTCGTCGAACACAGCAAGCCGGGCGACTTTGTGGTCTGTAACTTGTCGTCGTTGGTGTTGGGCAATATCGACTTTGACGACAAGGACGATTTGGAAAACACCGTTAGTACGATGGTGCGCGCGCTCGACAACGTGATCGACCTCAACTATTATCCAGTCGAATACGCCCGCATTACCAATCAGAGGTATCGTGCAATCGGCTTGGGTTGCAGTGGCTATCACCACATGCTTGCCAATCACGGCGTCGATTGGGAGTCAGATGTTCATTTGCAGTTAGCCGATAAAATATTTGAAGACATTAACTATTACGCCGTTAAGGCGAGTAGCGAAATCGCCAAAGAAAAAGGCAGTTATGCGCTGTTTGAAGGTTCGGAGTGGCAGACTGGCGCGTACTTTGATTATCGCGACTATACGTCGCCGCGTTGGCAGGCGTTGGCAGAACAGGTTAAAGCCGATGGGCTGCGCAACGGCTATTTAATGGCGATTGCGCCGACCGGTTCGACGTCGATTATCGCCGGTACGACGGCGGGCGTCGATCCAATTATGAATGTCTATTTCTTAGAGGAGAAAAAGGGCAATATCGTGCCGCGCGTTGCACCGAACTTGAATTTAGAGACGTTTTGGCTCTATAAGTCGGCGCACAATATCGATCAGTCTTGGTCGATTAAGGCATGTGGTGTGCGACAGCGTCACGTCGATCAGGGGCAGAGTTTTAACTTGTATATAACGACTGAACACTCTATGCGTCAAATCTTAAACTATTATATTGAGGCGTGGGAAGCGGGTATGAAATCTATTTATTACGTGCGCTCGCGCTCGCTGGAAGTCGAAGAATGTGAATCTTGTTTTGCATAAGGGGGCAATATGAAAGAATTAAAGCGCAGGGCAATTTTTAATGCGCAGGGCGATATTGAGTTATCGAAGCGCAGAATGATCGGTGGCAATACGACGAACCTCAACGACTACAATAATATCAAGTACACCTGGGTGAGCGATTGGTATCGCCAGGCGATGAATAATTTTTGGATTCCCGAGGAAATAAACTTGGGTCAGGATTTAAAAGATTATAAAGAACTGGACGACAAATTGCGCACCGGTTACGATAAGACATTGTCGTTCTTAATATTCTTAGATAGCGTACAGACCGCCAACTTGCCGAACGTCTCCGACTACATTACGGCAAACGAAGTCAACTTGTGTCTCAATATACAGACCTTTCACGAGGCGTTGCACTCGCAGGCGTACGGTTATATGTTAGACTCGATTTGTTCGCCAGAAAAGCGCACCGAAATCCTCTATCAGTTTCGCGATGACGAGCACTTGTTGAGGAGAAATGAATACATTGGTAACTTGTACAATGAATTTATGGAAAATCCCAATCGCGAAAATTTAGTTCGTACCTGCGTTGCCAACTATATATTGGAGGGCATTTACTTCTATTCCGGCTTTATGTTCTTCTATAATTTGGGCAGAATTGGCACCATGATGGGTTCCGTTCAGGAAATTAGATACATCAATAGGGATGAAAACACGCACCTTTGGCTATTTAGAAATATCTTATTAGAACTCAAAAACGAAGAACCCGATTTGTTTACGCCTGAAAAAATCGCCGAGTATGAAGAAATGCTCAAAGAGGGCGTGCGTCAAGAAGTCGAGTGGGGTAAGTCCATAATCGGCGACGACATACCGGGCTTGACCAGTCGCGACGTCGAGAGCTACATTAAGTATTTGGGCAATAAGCGTTCGGCGGATTTGGGCTTTAGCGTTTTATTTGAAGGCTATGAAGAAGAACCGCCCAATATGGAATGGGTCGATGAATACGCCGATCCAAACCTGATCAAGACCGACTTCTTTGAGGCGAAGTCGACCGCTTACGCCAAGGCGGGGGCAATCGTTGACGATTTATAATAGTTGGTTGTGATAAGAGTAAAAACCGCGCTGAAATCAGTGCGGTTTTTTGGTGGACGTATTTAAACCTGAGATTTCTCGACTACATTGCGTTCCTCTAATTATGTTTACTTCGTAAACACCGCTCCTGAGGTCGCGTCCGGATATTTTTCCGGTAACATCGAAGAGACAGAAAGTAGCGGAAAGTCGAAAGTAGAAAGGAAATAAAAAGAACAACTTGCGACGCCACGCAATAAAAAACAATTGCGTGTTGTTGTCCTAGTGAACCAAATAATGCGGAACGACATCAGCACAAGGAGCGTTCCAATTGCGGTAAGCAAAGACTTAACATTTTGGTGCCAGGCACGAAGAAAACGTGCCGTTTTCAATGAAATGTGCAATCGGCTGGTCGCAAATCTTCGATTTGCTGCTCGCCCAAGCAGCCCGGCACATGAAATGGTGCGATGACAAACATTACATTTCGGTGCCAGGCACGATTTTGTAAGGTGTTTTGTGCATTTTATACGACTACTTGTAGTCGTATTTCACGCCGCGCATAGCGCGGCATTTCATATCACGAAGTGATATTTCACTTGCCGACGCAGGAGGCAAATTTCATTGCAAAAGCCCAGACAAAGTCTGGGCTTTTGCATGGCGCGGCATGAGGGATTCGAACCCCCGACCAACTGGTTCGAAGCCAGCGACTCTATCCACTGAGCTAATGCCGCTCTTATAAAAAGACCACGACTCGAGTTGAGCCATGGCCTCAATTGGTGACCCATCCGCGACTCGAACGCGGGACACCCTGATTAAAAGTCAGGTGCTCTACCGACTGAGCTAATGGGTCATATTGAGCCGACAAATCAACTGATTAGTCGACCA
>PDWJ01002443.1_pt1 | contig 21185 bp, 17 predicted proteins | sample 1430881 | NCBI WGS metagenome assembly PDWJ01 (sample SAMN01162460, study PRJNA174530) | Oral metagenome, whole genome shotgun sequencing project. | biome: Marine environment; feature: Marine mammal; material: Swab sample of the gingival sulcus; isolation source: swab sample of gingival sulcus... | reverse complement strand
TTTCCGGGGCTTACGCGGCCCCACTGGGGCCACGGTCCCCTTCAACTGTGGGGGCCATATTCGCGGGGGGCATCACACCAGCGTAACCCATTGCGAATAGTGAAGATTATCCCGCTCAACACGCGTCGGTCATCAACACGGGGCCGACCATGGGACTTTGGAAAATGAGGCTGAAGGCGCGCCATCTGCGCCTCGCTCAATCAAAATAGGTTACTCATGATATCGCTCCGTTTGGGAACCCTTGAATCACGCAGTTTAAACGAAATCAATGGGTCCTGAGCCTAGGAAATCTCTGAACAACTGACTGGTTTCTGCGATCTTCCCATTGGGACACGGGATGGGTATCGGGATGAAACAGCAGTGTTTTTCGGCGTTTGAGCAATCGCAAAAGAAAAATGCACCAAGCGCAAAGTGTTTCTGGCCGAGATGGATCAGATCGTGCCCTGGGCGCGGCTGGAGGCACCCTACGACATGCACTCAATGCGGGATTTCGCGGGGCTTGATCGGGGGTGCGAGGCAAAATAGGGGGCGCTTCAACTTACCCCCATCAGTTGCCATAATCGGCCGTAAATTGCGGGTTGAGGGGAACTTCGTTGGCGGCCTCTTTCACCGCCTGCATCGCCACAAAGGTCGAAGTTCCCGCCACATGCGGCAGGGTCGAGATATCCTCGGCCAGCACCCGGCGATAATCGCTCATGCTGGCGGTGCGGATTTTTAGCAGATAGTCGAAATTCGCCGCCATCATATGCGCCTGCTCGATTTCTGGCACCCGCAGCACCGCCGCGTTAAAGGCTTTCAGCGCCGCCTCGCGGGTATCGTTCAGCCGGACCTCGACAAAGGCCACATGGTCAAGCCCCAGCCGGATCGGATCGAGCATGGCACGATAGCCTGAGATCACGCCGCGCTGTTCCAGCCGCCGCATCCGCGCCTGAGTCGGAGACTTTGACAGCCCGATCCGCCGCCCAAGATCGGTGACGCTGATCCGGCCCTCGCTGGCCAGCACCGACAATATCCTGTGGTCAATCCGGTCAAGCGCGATCTCGTCATTTTGCATGGTATTTCCTCTCAACTTTAGCCATTTCGGCCCCTAATGTCATAAAGTTCAGTCAAATCGACTGCAATTCTGCTGATATTCTATCCCAAATCACAGGAGGACACCATGCGCACACACCCCCATCCCACCACACTCGAAGCCGCAACCTATGCTGATCAAACCCAGGCGCTGGCCCGGCTGATCGAAACGGCCGATCTGTCCCCGGACATGCGCACACGCATTTCGGCCCGGGCCGCAGAGCTGGTGCGCAAGATCCGTGACAATACCGATCCCGGCATGATGGAGGTCTTTTTGGCGCAATACGGCCTGTCCACCGACGAGGGCATGTCGCTGGTCAATGCCTCGACCTGGGCGCTGCTGCTGACCGGCAAGGTGCTGGAAGATCGCGAGCCGGGGATCGTCGGCGCCCTGCGCGGCGCGGTCAAACGGCTGGGCGAGCCTGTGATCCGCTCTGCCGTGGGGCGGGCGATGAAGGAAATGGGCAAACAATTCGTTCTGGGCGAGACCATCACCGGCGCGATGGAACGCGCCGCCAGGATGGAGGCGCGCGGCTATACCTATTCCTATGACATGTTGGGCGAGGCGGCGATGACCGGTGCCGATGCCAAACGCTATCACCTGGCCTATTCCCGGGCGATCAGTGCGATTGCTCAGGCCTGTCATTCGGAGGACATCCGCGAGAACCCCGGCATCTCGGTCAAGCTGTCCGCCCTGCATCCGCGTTACGAGGTCGCCCAGCGTGAGCGCGTGATGGCCGAACTGGTGCCACGCCTGCGCAGTCTGGCGCTGCTGGCGAAATCCGCTGGCATGGGGCTGAACATCGACGCGGAAGAGGCCGACCGGTTGGCAATTTCGCTTGAGGTGATCGAGACCGTGCTGGCCGATCCGGCGCTGGCGGGCTGGGACGGGTTTGGCGTGGTGGTGCAGGCTTATGGCCCGCGTGCCGCTCTGGCGCTGGATGCGCTTTACGACATGGCCACCCGCCATGACCAGCGGATCATGGTGCGGCTGGTCAAGGGCGCCTATTGGGACAGCGAGATCAAGCGCGCGCAGGTCGAGGGCATGGCGGGATTCCCCGTCTTTACCCAAAAGGCCGCCACCGATGTCAGCTATATCGCCAATGCCCGCAAGCTGCTGGCGATGACCGACCGGATCTATCCTCAATTCGCCACCCATAACGCCCATACCGTTGCCGCAATCCTTGAGATGGCCACACTGACCGACACCGGGCGCGATGCCTTTGAATTCCAGCGGCTGCATGGGATGGGCGAAGCGCTGCACGGGATCGTGCTGGACGCGGAAAAGACCCATTGCCGGATTTATGCCCCCGTCGGGGCGCATCGTGATTTGCTGGCCTATCTGGTGCGCAGGCTGTTGGAGAACGGGGCGAATTCCAGCTTTGTCAACCAGATCGTTGACGAAGATGTGCCTGCCGAACTGGTCGCCCGCGATCCATTTGACGCCCTGAGCGACCCCACGCCCGCGCTGCCAACCGGGCCAGAGCTGTTTGCCCCCGAGCGACGCAACTCGCGTGGGTTTGACCTGACCCATGGGCCGACATTGGACGCGCTCGACCAAGGCACCACGCCATTTCGCACCCATCACTGGCAGGCCGCGCCGCTGCTGGCCGGGCCGGTCGCGCCTCAGGATCCTGCCCCGCTGCTGAACCCGGCCGAGACCGTCGGCCATGTCGCCACCGCCTCGCCTGCCGACATTGAGACCGCCCTTGGCGCGGCCAGCCCTTGGGCAGGTGACGCCGCCACCCGCGCCCGCATCCTGAACGCCACCGCCGATCTATACGAAGCCAACCACGCCGAAATCTTCGCCCTGCTGGCCCGCGAGGCTGGCAAGACCCGCCCCGATGCGGTGGCCGAACTGCGCGAGGCGGTGGATTTCCTGCGTTACTACGCCGCCAATGCACCCACGACCGCGCCGATGGGGACATTCACCTGCATCAGCCCGTGGAACTTCCCGCTGGCGATCTTCACCGGCCAAATCGCCGCCGCGCTGGCAGCGGGCAATGCGGTGCTGGCCAAACCGGCCGAGCAAACCCCTTTGATCGCCCATCTGGCCACCGGCTTGCTGCACGCCGCCGGAGTGCCGCGCTCCGCGTTGCAATTGCTGCCCGGTGCGGGCGATGTGGGGGCGGCGCTGACCTCGGACGCGCGGGTGGACGGCGTGGCCTTTACCGGCTCGACCGAAACCGCCTTGCGCATCCGCCGGGCCATGGCCGACAACCTGACCCCCGGCGCGCCTTTGCTGGCGGAAACCGGCGGGCTGAACGCGATGATCGTCGACTCCACCGCGCTGCCGGAACAGGCGATCACCGCGATTGTCGAAAGCGCATTTCAATCGGCGGGCCAGCGCTGTTCCGCCCTGCGTTGCCTTTATGTGCAAGAGGACATCGCCGCGCCCTTCACCGAGATGCTGACCGGTGCGATGGACGAGCTGGCGCTGGGCGACCCGTGGTTGTTGTCAACCGATTGCGGCCCGGTGATAGACGAAGAGGCCCGCGCCAGCATTGCCGCCCATCTGGATACGGCTCGCACTGAGGGCCGCCTGCTGCACAGCCTGCCCACGCCCGAGGCGGGCACTTTCGTCGCCCCCAGCCTGATCCGCGTTGACGGCATTGCCGATCTTGAGCGCGAGGTCTTCGGCCCCGTCCTGCACCTGGCCACCTTCCGTTCGGATCAGCTGGACGAAGTGATCGATGCCATCAATGCCACCGGCTATGGGCTGACCTTCGGGCTTCAGACCCGGATTGATGAGCGGGTGCAGCATGTGTCTGATCGCATCCATGCGGGCAATATCTATGTGAACCGCAACCAGATCGGCGCCATTGTCGGCAGCCAGCCCTTCGGCGGCGAGGGGCTGTCGGGCACCGGGCCGAAGGCGGGCGGGCCGCTCTATCTGTCGCGCTTCATTCGGCCCGCGCCGGGTCGCGCCGGGGCCGACTGGACCAATGACATGAGCCCCCAAGCGATGCAAACCGCCATCGACACCGCCCCTGCTGGCGCGGGGAGCGAGACCAAAACCCTGCCCGGCCCGACCGGCGAGTCAAACCGCCTGACCACCCTGCCCCGCCCGCCGCTGCTATGCCTTGGCCCGGGCGCTGAGGCCGCTGCCGAGCAAGCCCGGCAAATCCGCACCCTTGGCGGCGCGGCGGTCGAGGCCACCGGCAATCTGACGCCCGAAGCGCTTGAGCATCTGACCGGCTTTGGCGGCGTCCTGTTCTGGGGTGATGCCGACAGCGCGCGGCCCTTTGAGCAGGCTCTGGCCCGGCGTGACGGCCCGATCCTGCCGCTGATCACCGGCGCGGTGGATATGGGCCGGGTGATGAGCGAACGCCACCTCTGCGTGGACACCACCGCTTCGGGCGGGAATGCGGCGCTTTTAGGCGGTGCAGGATAGACGCGTTGCCTAACGGCCCTTGCGAGTCGACAGCAACAGGTTGGTTTCGGATCGGGTGATCCCGTCCAGACGGCGGATTTGAAACAGGGTCTGGTCCAGCTCTTCCAACGTATCGGCTCCCAGCTCTGCGATCAGATCCCAGCTGCCATTGGTGGTATGCACCGCTTGAACCTGCGGCATTGCCGCCAGTTGCCCCATGATCCGCACGGCACCGCGCCCCTCGATGCCCAGCATCATCAGCCCGCGCACCGGGGTTAGGGCGATGTCCTGCCGGGTGACCACCGTGAACCCGACGATCTGACCGGATTGTTTCAGATTCTCGAGCCGGGTGCGCACCGTGGTGCGGGTGACGCCCAGCTGATCCGCCAGTTCTGACAACGTGGCCCGCCCGTTGCGATGCAGAGCCGCCAACAGATCATTGTTCAGTTTGTCCATTTTTTGGTTCCCTATTGAGCATTTTCCCTTCCATTTTGGACAAATTGCCCTCTTCCGGCAAGGGGACATCTGCCCTCATATTGGCACGATGAAAACACATGATCTAATCTTAGTGGGTGTTCCGATGGATGCCGGGAAAAAGCGACAGGGCTGCCGGATGGGGCCTGACGCCTATCGTGTGGCGGGGCTGATCGACGCCCTGACCGGACTTGGCCATCATGTAAAAGACCAAGGGAATATCGCGCCTGACGCCAACACTGTCGCGCCGGGTGATCACTTGGTTTGTCTGCCGGAATGCGTTGGTTGGACTTCGGCCCTGACACGCGCCACAAAAGAGATCGCGCCCCGGGGGATGCCGATTTTTATGGGCGGCGATCATGCGCTGTCGATGGGCACCGTCGCCGGCATGGCCGAACACGCACAGGCGCAGGGCCGGCCCCTGTTCGTGCTGTGGCTGGATGCCCATACCGATTTTCACACACCCCAAAGCACCGCATCGGGCCACCTGCATGGCTCGCCAGTGGCCTATTTCACCGGCCAGCCCGGCTTTGAGGCCTTCCCCCCGGTGCTGGCCCCGGTGCCCACGGCGCAGGTCGGCATGATCGGGCTGCGCTCGGTCGATCCGGCAGAACGCGCAACGCTGGCCCGTCATGACCTGATGCTGGCCGATATGCGCAGCATTGACGAACACGGGGTCAAGGCCCCGGTGATGGCGTTTCTCGACCGAGTGTGCGCTGCGGGTGGGATGCTACATGTGTCGCTGGATGTGGATTTCCTCGAACCCGCGATTGCACCCGCCGTTGGCACCACCGTCCCCGGTGGCGCGACCGAACGCGAGGCGCATCTGGTGATGGAGCTGCTGCATGAAAGCGGGCTTGTGACCTCGCTCGATCTGGTCGAGCTGAACCCGTTTCTGGACGAACGCGGCCGCACGGCCAAACTGATGGTGGACCTGACCGCCTCGCTTTTGGGGCGGCGCGTGTTTGACCGCCCCACCCGCAGCTTCTGATCCCGTAGGAGACCCCATGACCCATACCCCGCACCCTTCGCACAAGGCGCTTGTGCCGTTTGTGTCCGTCGATCACATGATGAAACTGATCCGCCATGTCGGGCTGGAGCAGATGATCACCGGCATCGCCGATGAGATCGAACGCGATTTCAAACGCTGGGACAGTTTTGACAAGACCCCGCGCATCCCCGCCCATTCGCCCCATGGGGTGATCGAGCTGATGCCGACCTCGGATGGGGAGGCTTATGGTTTCAAATATGTGAACGGCCACCCCAAGAACACGTCTGAGGGGCTGCAAACCGTCACCGCCTTTGGCCTGCTGGCGGATGTCTATACCGGCTATCCGACGCTGCTGACGGAAATGACCCTGCTGACAGCGCTGCGCACGGCGGCGACTTCGGCGCTGGTGGGCAAATATCTGGCCCCAAAGGGCGCAACCTGCATGGCGATGATCGGCAATGGTGCGCAGGCGGAATTTCAGTGTCTGGCGTTCAAGGCGCTTTGCGGCATCGACACGGTGCGCCTTTACGACACCGACCAGAAAGCCACGGCGAAATGTGCCGCCAATCTGGCCGGGCGCGGGCTGACGGTGATCGCCTGCAACACCGCCGAAGACGCCATTGAGGGGGCACAGATCATCACCACCTGCACCGCCGACAAGAAATACGCCACCATCCTGACCGACAACATGATCGGCCCCGGGGTGCATATTAACGCCATCGGTGGTGACTGCCCCGGCAAGACCGAGCTGCACCGCGACATCCTGCTGCGCTCCCGGATTTTCGTGGAATACCCCGAACAAACCCGCATCGAAGGGGAAATTCAGGCGCTGGATGCAGATCATCCGGTGGTCGAAGTGTGGCAGGTGATGACCGGTCAGGCCGAAGGGCGGCGCGATGCGCGCCAGATCACGCTGTTCGATTCCGTTGGCTTTGCGATCGAGGATTTCTCGGCCCTGCGTTTCGTCAAACAGCTGATCGAAGGCACAGAATTCTATGAGCCTCTCGATATGCTCGCCGACCCGGACGACCCGCGTGACCTGTTCGGCATGATCGAGCGTTCGGGAAGCTGAAACGGCCTACCGGTCAGATGTCGCGCACACGCAGGCACAATGCTCCGTTCAGACTGTATGAAAAACACAATCTCTATTAGCCCTGAATACACCAGCGCATGATGGCTTTTTGCGCGTGCAGGCGGTTTTCGGCCTCATCAAAGATCACCGATTTCGGGCCGTCCATGACCGAAGAGGTCACCTCTTCTTCACGATGGGCCGGCAGGCAATGCATGAAAAGCGCACTGTCTTTGGCCTGATCCATCAGCGCATCATTCACCTGATAGGGGTGCAGCATATTGTGACGGCGCTGGCGGGTAGATTGGCTATCATGCATCGAAACCCAAGTATCCGCTACCACCAGATCGGCCCCTTGCACGGCTTTGTTGGCATCACGTTCGATTTCAACCTGCACGCCTTTTGAACGGGCAAAGTCAATCAGTTTCGGATCCGGGTCCAGATCGGCCGGGCCGGAAAAGGTAAAGTCAAAGCCAAACTGCCCTGCCGCATGAAGCAAGCTGGCGCAGGTGTTGTTGCCATCGCCGACCCAGACCACTTTCTTGCCCTTGATCGGGCCGCGATGTTCCTCAAAGGTCAGCATATCCGCCATGACCTGACAGGGGTGGCTGGCGTTGGTCAGCCCGTTGATCACTGGCACATCGGCATATTCGGCCAGCTCGTGCAGGATGGTTTCTTCGAATGTGCGGATCATGATCATATCGACATAGCGCGACAGCACCCGCGCGGTATCGGCGATGCTTTCGCCATGGCCCAGCTGCATGTCATTGCCCGACAGCACCAGAGTCTGCCCGCCCATTTGCCGCACCCCCACGTCAAAAGACACCCGGGTGCGGGTCGAGGGTTTTTCAAAAATCAGCGCCACCATACGGTTGGCCAGTGGCTGTTCCGCATCCGGGGTGGCTTTGGGCAAGCCCATGCGGGCCTGTTTCGTTTGAGCGGCCTGATCCAGAATGTCGCGCAAAATGGCGGCCTCAATGGTGTGCAAATCCAAAAAATGGTTCATGTGTTCAATCCTTCGCTGAGCTGTTTCGCAGCCTGTTCCAGCCGCTCCAGTGCGGTTGTGATATCGTCATCGGTGAGGTTCAGAGCTGGTAGCAAACGCACCACATTATCGGCGGCCGGAACGGTGAGCAGCTGGTTTTGATAAGCGGCCTCAATGACATCCGTATTGGCCAGCTTGCATTTCAAGCCCAGCATCAGGCCAGATCCACGCAGCTGCTCAAAAACATCGGGATAGCTGGCCACCAGCCCTTCCAGTTTTTGCCCCAACAGCCCGGATTTGCGCCGCACCTCGGCCAGAAAATCATCGTTTGCGACAATGTCCATCACCGCATTGCCCACCGCACAAGCCAGCGGGTTGCCGCCATAGGTCGACCCATGCGTGCCGGGCGTCATGGCAGAGGCGGCCTCTTCGCTGGCCAGAACCGCGCCCAGAGGGAAGCCGCCGCCGATGCCTTTGGCGACCATCATGATATCCGGCACAATCCCGGCCCATTCATGGGCGAACAGCCTGCCGGTCCGCCCCATGCCGCATTGCACTTCGTCCAAAATCAGCAGCGCTCCGCTGTCGTCGCACAGGGCGCGCAGCTCCTGCAAATAAGCGTCCGGCAAAGGCCGAATGCCGCCCTCGCCCTGCACCGGCTCGACAATCACCGCGGCGACGGTATCGTCCATTGCCTCACGCACGGCCTCGGTATCCAGCAGGGGCAGATGCACGAAACCGGGCAGCAGAGGGCCAAATCCGTGCGTCATTTTCTCGCTGCCTGCTGCGGCAATCCCGGCGGAGGAGCGCCCATGGAACGAGCCTTCAAACGCGATGATGTTTACCCGCTCGGGCTGATTTTTTTCAAACCAATATTTGCGGGCCATCTTAACGGCCAATTCGCACGCCTCGGTGCCGGAATTGGTGAAAAACACCGTATCGGCAAATGTCGCCTCTACCAGCTTATCCGCCAGCTTTTGCTGCTGCGGGATCTGATAGAGGTTCGAGGTATGCCACAGCTGCCCCGCCTGTTCGGTCAGCGCTTGGGTCAGGGCGGGGTGGGCGTGGCCCAGCACATTCACCGCGATCCCCGACCCCATATCCAGAAATCGGCGCCCGTCGGCTTCGGTCAGCCAACTGCCTTCGCCTTTGACAAAAGACAAAGGGGCGCGCGCATAGGTGGGTAAAACAGAGGGTATCATGGTCAGTTATCCTTAAAGCAGAACCCCTTGGGTGCCGCATGGGCCGGGGCATGTCAACAATTTCAGGAAAAGAATGCGCCATAAGCGGCGCAGATGAACAGCAGACGAAACGTCAGGCGCGGATGCGTCGGCGTCGGGTTTCGGCGATATGGTGTTGCGTGTTCATGGCCCGGCTTTAGCGGAAAACCGGGCGGGTTGTCAATTCGCTTGAAAAAGGCAGTGCCAAGGCGCTACAGCATGGGACATGCGCGCAACTCCCAATCCCCTTTTGGCAATGTGCTTTGCCCTGATGGCTTCGGCCTTGTTTGCCGGCACCAGCCTGCTGGCCAAAGCGCTGGGCCGAGACATCTTGGGCCCGGGTCTGCATCCGATGCAGATCAGCCATGGGCGGTTTCTGTTTGCCTTTCTGGCATTGCTGCTGGTGGCGGCGGTGATAAGGCCGAAATTTGAAAACGTGCACCTGCGCCTGCATGTGGTCCGCAGCTTTTGTGGCTGGTCGGCGGTGTCGCTGATGTTCGCGGCGATTGCGTTCATCCCGCTGCCCGATGCCACCGCGATCAGCTTTCTGAACCCGGTTTTCGCGATGATGCTGGCGATCCCGGTTCTGGGGGAAAAGGTCGGCCCCATCCGTTGGTCAGCGGCGATTTTGGCGCTGTTGGGGGCGGTGATTTTGTTGCGCCCCACGGCGGAAAGTTTCCAACCGGCGGCGCTGGTGGCACTGGCCTCGGCCGTGGTGCTGGGGGTTGAGATCGTGTTTATCAAATTGCTGACCGGCCGGGAAAAGCCGCTGCAAATCTTGCTGATCAACAACGGCATCGGCTTGGCCATTGCCACGCTTGCGGTGCTGTTTGTCTGGGTACCGCCAACGCCTGAGCAATGGGCGGCACTGGCGGCGCTGGGCACGATGATGTTGATCGGGCAGACATGTTTCATTCAGGCCATGCGCCGGGCCGAGGCCAGCTATGTGGTGCCATTTTCCTATGCAACGCTGCTGTTTGCCACGGGGTATGATTATCTGTTCTTTGCTGCCCGGCCCGATCTGGTCAGCATTGTCGGAGCCGGAGTGATCATAGCCGGGGCGTTGATTTTAGCCCTGCGCGAGGCGCGGGCGCGTTAGCAGAGGGTTTTATCTCTGCATAATGCTGGAGAACGTCAAACACGCCGGGCTGCGCCTGCCTGGGGAGGCGCTTATGCGGGACGTTGAAGCAAAAGCGGCTTTTGAAGTTTCCACCACGTTGCAAAGTGTTGAAAGGCTGATTGCGCCTGCCGGGGGGGCAGGCAGGCGCAGCCCGGCCTATCGGCCGGGCGGGACAGTTAGGGAGGCGCAGCTTTACGCACAGAGGCCCACAAGGCGGACCTCTGTGCTCATTGCCGCCTTATTTCTGGCCGCCGGCAAACCTTTCATAGAAGGTCTCGGATTTCTCGGCCATCTCTCGCAGCAAATCCGGTGCGGCAAAGCGGGCCCCGTGCGTTTTGCTGAGCGCCTCACAAATCGCAACCGCTTCTTTGGCACCGATAATATCCAGCCAGCTGAACGGCCCGCCGGACCAAGGCGCAAACCCCCAGCCGAGGATCGCCCCCACATCGCCCTCGCGGATGTCCTGCAACACGCCGTCCTCCAGCGCCCGCACGGCCTCAAGCACCTGGGCCATCAGCAAACGGTTCTGCACCTGCTCCAGATCGGGCTGCTCTTTGGCCACCGGGAATTGCCCGGCCAGACCCGGCCACAACCCCAGCCGCTTGCCCTTGTCGTCATAGGCGTAAAAACCGGCTGCGGCCTTGCGCCCCATCCGGCCCTGATCGGCCATCCAGAACAGCACCTCATCCACCGCGCCGTCAGGATAAGCATCACCCAGCGCCGCCTTGGTGGCCTTGGCGATTTTCACCCCCAGATCAATCGAGGTCTCATCCACCAGCTGCAACGGCCCCAGCGGCATTCCGACCATCTTGGCGGCATTTTCCACCAGCGCCGGGGTGACGCCTTCGGCCACCATGCGGATGCCCTCATTGATATAGGGGATGATGCAGCGATTGGCGTAGAAAAACCGCGCATCATTGACCACGATCGGCGTTTTCCTGATCTGACGCACGAAATCCAGCGCCTTGGCCACCGCGCGATCCCCGGTTTTCTGGCCCTTGATGATCTCGACCAGCATCATTTTTTCAACCGGGCTGAAGAAATGAATGCCGATGAACTGATCTGCCCGCTGGCTGGCCTTGGCCAGCTCAGAAATCGGCAGGGTCGAGGTGTTGGTGGCAAAGATGCAGTCTTCGCCCACGATCTGTTCGACCTTTTTGGTGACTTCGGCCTTGACGGCCATATCCTCAAACACCGCTTCAACGATCAGATCAGCGCCCTTGAGCGCTGCATAATCGCTGGTGGCGGTGATCCGGCCCAGCAGGGTTTCTTTTTGCTCGGGCGTAGTTTTCTTGCGGGCAATGCCTTTGTCGAGATAGCTGGCGACATAAGCCTTGCCCTTATCGGCGCTGGCCTGCTGCTGATCCACCAGCACAACTTCGATCCCGGCCATTGCCGAAACAATCGCAATGCCCGAGCCCATCATCCCGGCCCCGAGAATCCCCAGCTTTTTCACCGTCTGCGGCGCAACATCGGGGCGGTTTGCGCCCTTTTCCAGCGCCTGTTTATTGATGAACAGGCTGCGGATCATGGCGCTGGAGGATGGGTTCAGCAGCAGATTGGTGAACCAGCGGGCCTCGATTTTAAGGGCAGTGTCAAACGGCACCTGAGCGCCCTCGTAAACCGCAGATAACAGCGCCTTGGCCGCTGGGTAAACCCCATGGGTATTGGCATTGACCATCGCCGAAGCGCCCACGAATGTCATGAACCCCGCCGGGTGGTAAGGTGCACCGCCGGGCATTTTATAGCCCTTCTGATCCCAGGGTTTGACGATGTCGGCATCCTTGGCGTTCAGCACCCATTCCTTGGCAGTTGCGAGCAATTCTTCGGCCGGCACGACCTCGTCAATCACCCCGGCCATTTTGGCGGCTTTGGGGTTGTTCAGCTTGCCTTGCAACAGCAGCGGGCTGGCGGCCATGGCCCCCATCTTGCGCACCAGACGCGTGGTGCCGCCCGCGCCCGGGAAAATCCCCACCATGATCTCTGGCAGGCCAATTTTGGCCTTGGGGTTATCCGCGGCAATGATCCGGTGACAGGACAGCGGCAGCTCCAGCCCGATGCCCAGAGCGGTGCCCTGAATCGCCGCCACAATCGGCTTGCCGCCCTTGTTCTTGTCATCCATCCCGGCGCGCTCAATCTTGCGCAGGGTGGTATGCATGGCCATCATGCCGTCAAACAGCCCCTTGGCCGGGTTATCGCCCGCAGTCTGTTTCATCTGGGCAATCACATTCAGATCCATGCCGCCGGCAAACGACCCCGGCTTGCCCGAAGTGATGATTACGCCCTTGACCTCTGGGTCGGCCAGCGCCCGGTCAATCATCGCGTCCAGATCCAGAAAGCCCTGCTGGCTCATCACATTCATGGATTTGCCGACCGTGTCCCAAGTGATGGTGGCAACGCCGTCAGCGTCCGTTTTGTAAGAAAAATCGCTCATCTGGTTGCTCCTTTACACGCGTTCAATGATGGTGGCGGCACCCATGCCCGATGCGATGCACAGGGTGGCCAGACCGACCTCTTTGTCCGAGCGCTCAAGCTCGTCCAGCAAAGTGCCAAGGATAATCGCGCCGGTGGCCCCCAGCGGATGACCCATGGCAATCGCGCCGCCATTGACATTGACCAACGCCGGATCGACATCAAAGGCCTGCATGAAGCGCAGCACCACCGCAGAGAAGGCTTCGTTGACCTCAAACAGGTCGATATCGGAAATCGTCATGCCGCTATCGGCCAGAATTTTCTCGGTGACGGGCACGGGGCCGGTCAGCATGATGGTGGGCTCGGTGCCGATTTTGGCGGTGGCGCGGATGCGGGCGCGGGGTTTCAGGCCGTTTTGTTCGCCAAACTCCTTATTGCCGATCAAAAGCGCTGCGGCCCCATCCACGATGCCCGAGGAATTGCCGGCGTGGTGGATATGGTTGATGTGCTCAAGATGCGGGTATTTCATCAGCGCCACCTTGTCAAAGCCGGGCATGACTTGCCCCATATCCTTGAAGCTGGGTTTCAGATTGCCCAAAGCCTCAACCGTGGTTTCGGGGCGCATGAATTCGTCGCGCTCCAGAATGGGCAGGCCGCTTTGATCCAGCACCGGCACGATGGATTTGGCAAAGCGGTTATCATCCCAGGCGGCCTTGGCGCGTTGCTGGCTTTCGACCGCCAGCGCATCGGCCTGTTCGCGGCTGATGCCGTATTGGGTGGCGATCAGATCGGCCGAAATGCCCTGAGGCACAAAGTAGATATTCATCGCAACGCTGGGATCAACCGCAATGGCGGCCCCGTCGCTGCCCATGGCGATGCGGCTCATCATCTCAATCCCGCCGGCGATATAGGCATTGCCCGCCCCGCCCTTGATCTGGTTGGCGGCCAGATTGACGGCCTCCATGCCAGAGGCGCAGAATCGGTTGATCGACAGGCCCGGAATCGACTGATCCAGCCCCGAGGCCAGAACTGCCGTGCGGGCCAGACAGCCGCCCTGACCCTTGATCTGGGTGACATTGCCCCAGATCACATCCTCAACCGCGTGCCCTTGCAGATGGTTGCGCTCGGCCAGCGTATCCAGCATTTGCGCCGACAGCCGCACGGCGGTGACTTCGTGCAGGGCTCCGTCCTTGCGCCCCTTGCCGCGGGGGCTGCGAATGGCATCATAGATATAGGCTTCGGTCATGGTTATCCTTTCGGTTAAACGCGGTCAGCGGGGCTGCCGGGCATCAGATCATAGGGGTGTTTCCAGCCGGGTGTCTGGCTGATCCGGGTCAGCCAGGCGTCGATATGCGGCCAATCGCGGCGCTCAAAACCGAAGGGCTCGGGGTAATAGAGATAGCCGCAGCAGGACAGATCGGCGATGGTCAGGCGATCGGCGGCGATCCAGTCGCGATTGCTTAGATGTTCATTCAGGGTTTGATAGGCCACCTTCAGGCGGGCCTGCGTAAAGGGGATCACGCCGGCGGGCTGTTTTTCCTTGGGCAAGAAGTGGATCAGGAAACGGGTCATGCCAGCGGGTGAAGACAGTTTGTGATTGTCCCACAGGATCCAGCGCAGAATGTCGCGATGCTCGGCCTCAGAGCGCGGCCCCAATTGGCCGGATTTTTTCGCGATATAATCCAGTATCACGCCGGATTGGCTGAGCGTTACATCCCCATCCACCAGCACCGGCGCTTCGCCCATTGGGTTGAGGGCGCGAAACGCGGGGCTATGGCTGCCTCCGTTGAAAAAATCGACAAAGACCGCCTGCCAAGGGGTGCCGGACAACTCAAGCGCAAGGGCAGCCTTGTAGGAATGGCCACTCTCGCCAAAGCAGTAAAGCTGGATCATGTCGTTGGACCTTTCCATTATATCGCCCGGTGCGGGCTTCATCTGTCAGGGGGATGTTAGATTTCATCCTGTGCCCTGTCCAGCCACCTTGTCGGATTGAGTGCCTGGAAAACCACATCGCAAAGCCTATCGGCGCCAGCCGGTAGTCGCGCAGATGATTTGTGCGGCAAAGCCATGCCTCGCGATTAACGGCATATCTACACGGATGTATATTGCGCTACTACAAATTGAAAAACGGGGTAGTGTTATACATGGCATGCTGCGGCACCCGGGTCATGCTGTATTAAAACGGGATAGTGTGTTATACGCGTCATGCAGCAGTGCTCGGATTGCGCTGCATCAATGGGAGTGGATATGACCATGTTCAAATTTAAAACTACCTTAGCAGCCGCGGCAGTGTCTTTACTGTGTTCCAGTGCTACCTTTGCGGAGGACAGCGATGCGCTGTTTATTAACCTGACCTCGGACGACGGATTCCGTGTTACGATGGCGTTGGCCTTTGGCGGGCGCCAGATGGAACGCGGGCATCATCTGACTGTATTCCTGAATGATCGTGGTGTTATGGCCGCCACCAAGGCCAACGCGGCGCTTTTTGCCAGCCAGCAAGCCAAGCTTGCAAAGCTGCTTGAATCTGGCGCGACCGTTGTTGTCTGCGGGATGTGCATGAAGCAATACGGTATCGCCGCTGACGATCTTATGGAAGGCCTGACAGTGGGTAATCCAGATCTTACCAGCACGAAACTGTTCAAAGAAAACACTGTTGCTTTAAGCTGGTAACTCCGCATTTGCGTACAAAACGCGATGCCCACTATCCCTCCGCCGCCCTAAGCTGGGCGGCGGGGGTGTTGCGTTGGGTCACGATGATCAGGTGGCCAGAGGGTGCCCTTTAATAGGTCAAACATCTGACAGTTCTGGGACAGTGCTCCATCGCTATCATTTGGTCCGAGGTCGTTTATTGCTGCAGCCAAGACGTGCCTGAGGTCCAGATCAAGGAACTCCCAGCCAGCCTCAGACCCAGCATGGCCCGTGACACTCGCCTCTGGAAAGGCGCGTTCCGCGACAGATTGTTGTTTGGCTGTGTCGGCTTGGCCCTCTGTGATTTTTGCAATCGAATGGGCAGTTTCTTCCATGATCTCGTTGTTTCACTGAGGCCGAAAAAAGCGGCATCGGCCAGAGATAAAATCACGTTTCTACGCATCGCGCAGGCCAGAACATTCGCATCAATCAGTGCCGTAAAACGGTAGTCGTTCAGTTGCGGGCATTGAGGTCAGAACGCTTGCGCACGGGGTGATATTGAATAACATGCAGAAATTATCCATGATCGGGACGTGATGAAAAAAACCGTTTTGATATTGAGCGCCACCCTTCTGGCCGCTCCGCCCGCCTCTGCCTCTTGCTATGCCGATTACAAGGCCAAGCAGGACAACCCCCTGCGCCTGCATTACGGGGTGATCGAGCTGCCCGATACCGCCTGCACCCGCAAGGCCGCCGAACGCCAGATCAATCAGCGGATTGCGGCCGATGGCTGGAAGCTGTTGCATATCCTGTCTATTTTTCAATCCGATGGGCTAAAGGAAAGGAAGGCCAGTGCCGGGCAATACTTCCTCCGCTACTGAGCCACGTCTGAACCCATCGCGTGTGGTAGTGATCGGGGTTGCGGCGATTGTCGTGATCCTGTTGCTGGCGGCGGTGTTGCTGTTCATCAACCTGCCCGATGCCGGGGCGTTCAACGCGCGGGTTGAGAAAATCTTTATTGAAAACAACGATTTGACCAATCATGCCGAGATCAAATTGCTGGAAATCCTGGCGCAATCCGGCACCGCCTTTGCCGATACGCTGACCTCTTACCGGGTGGTGATTTTCGTGCTGCTGGTGTTTGCCACCGCCCTGCTGGTGGCGGCGCTGGTGTTTTTGCTGACCATCATCGCCACTAATAAACGCCTGTCTGAAATTGAGCGCACCGGCATTCAGGTGTCCTCTTTGCTGATCAGCCGCGAGGAAAACACGGTTTATCTGAACAATATGGAATTCAAGCTGACCGGCGCGGCGATTGAAACCCTGTCGGTTCTGGCCGAAGCCCGCATGGACGAAGAGCTGCTCTCGGGCAGTGAGATTGAGGCAATGATCTCGGGCCGGGCGGCGGCGGATTGTGATGAAGCCGCAGGGGCCACACGCATCAAACGCCTGCGCGATTCGCTGGGCAATCAGATGGTGAGTGAATTGCTGGTGAAAAACATCGCCCGGCGCGGCTATATGCTGGCGATTGACAAAGATGTGATCCGTATGGTGTAGAAAACCGGGCAATGTCGGACTGACTCACTCAGCCCGCCCGAGGTTCTGTTTTACCCAAAGCTCTGCCAAATGCCATGGCCGGGAGTTCGCGCCGCATCAGCGTAAAATCAAAGACTTATAGCCGAAAGGCCCAATCAGAATTGTGTCGTTTGGCTATAAACGCGGGCGCTGTCATACCATTCCTCACCCGCTCAGCATTACCCATCTGCGCCCTAGCGCTTTTTTCGCGGCTTGGCGCGCAAGGTGGGGTCGGCCTGGGTTGGGTCTTCGGGCCAGGGGTGTTTGGGGTATCGGGCGCGCATGTCTTTGCGCACGTCATGGTAGGACGAAGCCCAGAACCCCGGAATATCCATCGTGGTCTGCACTGGTTTGCGGGCCGGAGATAACAGAGTCACGCGCAACGGGCTATGCCCCACCGTTGGGTGCTGACACACGCCGAACATCTCTTGCAGACGCAGCTGGATTTCCGGGTGCTGCCCGCTATAATCAATCGGAACCTTATGACCCAGCGGCGTGATGAAATGCGCCGGAGCCTGCTGATCCAAGCGCTGTTGCTGCTCCCAGCTCAAGGAGTGGCGCAGCGGTTCCTCCAGACGGAGCTTTTTCAAATCCGCCGCAGTTTTCACCCCGTTCAGATAGGGCAGAAGCCAATCAGAGATACGCTCCAGCAACGCGGCATCCGAAAAATCGGGCATGTCCTCCAGCAGCAGAACCCGGGCCTGAAACCGGCGCGCAGCAGCGTCCCAAGGCAGGCCCAGATCGCGCACCCCGTCCAGCATGGCAAGCGCCACCTGATCGGCCGGAACATCGCGCCAGATACGATCCGACAGCACCAGCGCCCCGTAGCATTCCTGCTGTCGCGCCACCACCCGGCGTTCGCGCGAAGACCATTGACACACATCACGCCAGCCGATCTGATCGCCATAAAGCGCCCGCAGCCCCGCTTCGCTCAGCTCTGCCGCCTGACGAATGCGGGCCTCGCGCGGGTTGCCGTCCAGATCGGTGGCCACGATCAGACGGGCGCTGGCCAGCGGGTCATCCTCGTGCATATTGGCGCCTTTGCCGCCAGACAGCACCCAACGCGGCGCATCGCCCTTGCGGCGCAGACCAATACGATCCGGGTAGGCCAGAGCCGCCATTCCCGCCAGCGCCAGCGGCTTTTTCTCACGGCCCCGGCGCAGTCTTTTGGCCTCGTCCCGGATGCGGTGCAGGCTGGATTTATTCAGTTGATAAGGGCGCTCCCGGGTGTATCTTTGCGTATTTTCAAGGGCTTCGATCCGCAGTTTCAGATCCGTCGGCGCAGCAATCAGCGGATCGCGCTCGGCCAGCAAGGCGGCAAGGGAAGCGGCCTGTGGACCGGCCACGGTCAGCATATGACCAAGGCGCGGATGCAGCGGCAATCCCGCCAAAGCCCGGCCATGCGCGGTGATCCGGCCCGCCTGATCCAACGCGCCCAAGGTGATCAGCAACGCTCGGGCCTGCGCAAAAGCCCCCGGATGCGGCGCGGTCAGCAAGGCCAGATCGTCGGGGCCGGTTGCACCCCACAAGGCCAACTCCAACACCAACCCGGTTAAATCCGCCGCCTCGATTTCCGCCGGAGGAAACGCCGCCAACGCCCCTTCCTGCCCTTTGGTCCACAGCTTGTAGCAATCGCCCGCCGCCACCCGCCCGGCGCGGCCGGCCCGCTGAGTGGCTTCTGCTTTGGTGACGCGTTCGGTCATCAGCCGCGACATGCCCGAGCCCGGATCAAACCGGGCCCGCCGCGCCAGCCCGCAATCGACCACCACGCGGATGTCTTCGATGGTCAGTGAGGTCTCGGCAATCGAGGTCGCCAGCACGATCTTGCGCCCCCGCTGCGCCGGAAGGATCGCGGCGCGCTGTGCCTTGAACTCCATCGCGCCAAACAGCATTTGCACCTGACAGCTGTCCGGCAAATCGCTTAACAGGGCCGCCACTCGGCGGATTTCGCCCTCGCCCGGCAAAAACACCAGAACCCCGCCCTGCGTTTGGGACAGCGCGTGGCGCACCAGATCGGCGGCGGCTTCGGGCAGGCGTTTGGTGGGGGCAAGCGGGCGGTCCAGCCAGTGGTTTTGAACCGCAAAACTGCGCCCCTGCGCGGTGATAACCGGGGCGTGATCCAGCGTCTCGGCTACCGGAGCCGCGTCCAGCGTGGCCGACATCACCACGATCATCAAATCTTCGCGCAAAGCTTCCCGGACTTCCCAGCTCAGCGCCAGCCCGAGATCGGCGTTCAGCGAGCGTTCGTGAAATTCGTCAAAGATCACCGCGCCGATCCCCTCCAGCGAGGGGTCGGTTTGCAACATGCGGGTCAGGATGCCTTCGGTGACGACTTCGATGCGGGTCTGCTTGCTGGTTTTGGACTCGCCACGGATGCGATAGCCGACGGTTTGCCCAACGGATTCGCCCAGGCTCTGCGCCATGCGTTCGGCGGCAGCGCGGGCGGCCAGACGGCGCGGTTCCAGCATCACGATCCGCCCCGCGCACAGCCCGGCCTGCAACAGCGCCAGCGGCACGCGGGTGGTTTTGCCCGCCCCCGGAGGCGCCTGCAACACCGCCCGGCCCGTGCGTTTCAGCGCACTGATAAGCTGGGGCAGGACTTCGTCAATCGGCAGCGGTGTGGGCATTGCTAAATGTCACCCATTGCCTGACGCCAATGGCGGCGGCACAGTGAAATATAGGTTTCATTGCCGCCAATCTGCACCTGATCGCCTTCATGCAGCACCTGACCTTCGGCATCGGTGCGCACCACCATGCTGGCTTTTTTGCCGCAATGGCAGATCGTGCGCACTTCGCGCATTTCATCGGACAGCGCCAGCAAAGCGGCCGAGCCGGGGAACAGCTCGCCCTGGAAATCCACCCGCAAGCCATAGCACATCACCGGCACCCCCAGATCATCCACCGCCCGGGCCAGTTGCCAGACTTGCTGTTTTTGCAAAAACTGCGCTTCGTCTATGAACACGCAGGCGCACGGCCCGGCCTGCAAGCGGCTCTGGATTTTGGCGAACAGGTCTTCGTCTTCCCCGAAAGTATCGGCCGGCTGGGAAATACCAATGCGCGAAGCGATTCTGGCCGGACCAGCGCGATGATCCAGCCGGGCGGTGATCAGATAGGTCTGCATCCCGCGTTCGTGGTAATTATACGATGCCTGCAGCAAAATCGTCGATTTACCGGCATTCATGGTGGAATAATGGAAATACAGCTTGGCCATGGGCGCTGTTTTGCCCGGTTAGAGATGAATGTGCAAGCTAAGTGGGTGAGGGCCTTCATCATCCATGCATTGATGATTGTTTGTCACAACACAAAACCCGCAAAACGGTTGCGTAAAAAAGAAGCCCGGGCCTTTTCTGAACCAAGGAGAGACCCGGGCTTCCTGCACCTCATAAATCAACCAAAAGGGTCTAAGCATTGCTGCCAGATTGCTCTGGCCCCGCCACTCCCACATGACAGGAACACAAAGAACCCCCACCCAAAACCAGCACTGGGTCTGCTGGCCACTCGCTACAATCCCAAAAACGCAGGATTGGATTTATGTATGACAAAGCATAACAATATTATGAATGGGAAAAGAAATGCACCTTTCCCCCTAAACATTACGATAGCGGATGAGGAGAGCTTAAAGAGTTGGCGTTATAGGCACTTTTCAAAAAACACCCGATCAAACCCGTTTTCGCGCCGCCTGTCGGTTTCCTGATAGCCAAGATGGGGGTAGATTGACAGATTGTCAGTCATTTTCGCATTTGTATAGAGCGTGACCGAAACCGCCCTTTGCCGTTTCGCCTCGGCCTCACAAAACCCGATCAGACGCTTGCCAATACCGCGCCCCGCCATATCCGGGCGAACCGCGATATTTTCCAGTTGGATCGACGCCCCCTGCCGATAAAAAACGATGAACCCCAAAATATCGGTATCATCTTGAACCGCAACATACAGACAACCCGCCGCAATAAGCGCGTGAAAATCTGCGGTCATGGGCGCGGGCTTTTGGCCAATGGCGGCGACATAGGGCATAAAGGCCCCCTCGGCACAGCGGCGAACCGCACATTCTTCCTCTGCCCGGGCCAGCCTGATGTCATAGTCAATGCCCATATGCCCCTCCGCATTGCTGATGCCGCAAGGCTATGCAACACTCCGTCATGACGCAACATGCCTATGCAGGCGGGCGAGCAATCCCTTGCTCTTATCGCCCAGAATGGCTACCCCCATAGTCATGTTCAACGGATCAGGAGATCACATCATGGCTAGAGCTAAAATCGCCCTCATCGGT
>PDWJ01002238.1_pt1 | contig 21188 bp, 16 predicted proteins | sample 1430881 | NCBI WGS metagenome assembly PDWJ01 (sample SAMN01162460, study PRJNA174530) | Oral metagenome, whole genome shotgun sequencing project. | biome: Marine environment; feature: Marine mammal; material: Swab sample of the gingival sulcus; isolation source: swab sample of gingival sulcus... | reverse complement strand
GTCGCGGATCTTGCGTTTCTCCATCGCGACCTCCTTTCGGGCCGCCGACGATCCCACGGTCAGGACCTACAAGCACCCAGGCGTCGCTGATGGGTCACCACGGTCCGGACCTACAAGCACCCAGGCGTCGCTGATGGGTCAGGCTGCAACGGCTGGCGGCGGATAGGCCATCTGCCCCAAGCCTTTGCCGCCAACCGACGCGGCCACTCCGTTCTCGCCCCGTTCTCGCCCTTATCACGACCCTTTCTCGCCATGGCCGTGATCTGCGATGATGGAGGTATGTCGACTCTCCGCCTTCGCAAGCGGGCGCGAAATGCGCCTCTGGCCATCGGTATCGTCTCTGTGGTGTCTGCTGCCTTCGGCGTCGCCTGCAGCAGCGAAGACACGCCGGCTGAGACGCAGCAGCCGCTCGCCGCCCACTGCAATCCTCTCTCTCGAGAGCATTGTTTCCTGCCCTGGCCGTCCTCGTTCTACCTGAAGGCGGACGCGACGACCAAGACTGGCTACCGGGTGGCCTACGACGCCAAGGCGCTGCCGGCGAATAACAAGGGCAAGCCGATTGATCCGACGCGCCACAACCTCCGCGATGGGTTCTCCGTCGGCGCGCAGCCGATCCTCTGGCTGCCTGGTGGCGTCAGCGTCGAGGGGCTGGCGTCCCTCGACGATCCCGGGCCCTCGATCACGGCAGACCACCCGATCTGGCTGATCTCGATGCCCGGCGGCGAACGTGTCCCGTTTTTCGCCGAGGTCGACGCCAACGCCACCATCGCCGACGACAAGCAGGGGCTGGTGCTGCGGCCGCTGCGTCCCTTCGAGGCCAACACGCGCTACGTGGTCGCCGTCCGCGACAGCGTCCGCGACGCCGCAGGCGAGCCCCTCGCAGCACCCGAGGCCTTCGCGCGCCTGCGAGATGGGCTCGAGACGGCGGATGCGACCTTGGAGGGGCAGCGCGAGACGGTCGAGGAGATTCTGACGTTCCTCGAGTCCAAGGGCCTCGAGCGAGGCGAGCTGGTCTTGGCCTGGGATTTTCGCACCCAGAGCAAGGAGTCGGCGACCTCGCAGCTGGTCACCTTGGTCGACGACGGGCTGGCCAAGCTGCCGAGCGCCGGCCCGACCTACACCATCACCGAGCAGAAAGACTACGACGCGAGCGACGAGCCCTACATCTGGCGCACGTTGGTGGGCACCTATGACGTCCCGTCGTATCTGAAAGACGACGGCCCCGACGCGGTCTTCGACCTCGACGCCGAGGGCAAGCCGAGGTACCGCGGTATGCAGCCGTTCGAGTTTCGCGTCCACATCCCGCGCTGCGCGCTGACGGCGACCAAGCCGCTGCCAGTGCTGATCTTTGGCCACGGGCTCTTTCGCGACGCGCACTATGAGCTGCTCGACTCCTACCACAAGACCTTCACCGACACGCTCTGCATGGTAGAGGTCAGCGGTACCTGGATCGGCCTCTCCGCGGCCGACCTCTCGTCGGTGGCGACGCAGGTGCTGCCCGACTTCTCGAACCTGCCGCGCGTCACCGATCAGATCCAGCAAGCTCATCTGAACATGCACGTCTTGGTCGAGCTCGCGCTGGGCTCGCTTCGCTCGGATCCGGCGCTGAAGCGTGGTGACGGCAGCGCCATCACCGACGGCAAGGAGGTCTACTACTACGGCATCTCCAACGGCGGGATCCAGGGCTTCACCTTCGCCGCGTTGCAGAAGCGCGTCGAGCGCTTCGCGCTCAACGTCCCCGGCGGCTGGTGGTCGATGATGATGGAGCGCAGCTCGGATTTTCAGCTGCTGGCGCTCGGGATGAAGAGCGTCTACCCGGATCCTCTGGACCGGCTGATCACGATCATGACCTCGCAGGCCTTCTTCGATCCGACCGACCCGATCAACTACACCTCCTATCATCGCGACGGGCCGCTGCCGGGGCGATCGGCGAAGAAGCTCCTCCTCCAAGAAGGGCGCTACGACGACGAGGTCTCCAACATCACCACCCGCGCGCTTGTTCGCGCCGCGGGGCTACCGCTGCTCAAGCCCGCTGTCGTGTCGGTCTGGGGCATCGAGGAGGCCAACGGGCCCCTCGACTCCGCCTACACCCAATGGGATATCACACCGCCCGAGCAGCCGCCGAAGGCCAACAAGCCGGCGACGAAGCTCGCCGAGAAGGTCTCGGCGCATAAGGTCCCCCGACGGCTCGTCTACCTCGTCGAGCAGCTGCGGCGCTTCTTCCGCCCCGACGGCAGAATCGAAGCGACCTGCGACGGTAAGGCCTGCGTGTGCAAGGCGACGGTGGATTGCAAGACCATCGCCGAGGACGAAAAAGCGCCCTAAGAGCTTCCCTACAAACTCCTCCCGTCGCCGGGCACAGCACTGCCGGCCGCTTTCTAGACCTCAGAACGTTCGCCGTACCTAGCGCTCCGGCATCAAGACCTCGAGCAACACCGAGGCGAGCCCAGCCCGGGATCAACCCAGCTTGTCGAGGTGCTGCGCCAGCGCCTCATAACCGACCTCGAGGGCGGCGCCATCGGCGAGCGGCAGCTCGGCGTATTGGAGACCGAAGCCGCAGGGCACGCCGTTGCGTCCCACGGGCTGCTCTTGGCGCCAGACCACGTGCCCGGTGACGAGCACCCTGCCCCGCCCCGACGGTGGTGAGAAGCATAGGTCAAGGACGGTCCCTATCGCTGGCGGCGTGAGCGTTCGGACGAAGAGGCCGCCCAGGCTGATGTTGTAGGTGTAGCCGTAGGTGCGCCCCCCGGAGGATCCGGCCTTGACGGCGCCGAAGTGGATCGGCACGCCGTAGACTAGGCGCTTGCTCGCGCGGAGCTGGGTGAACGCCTCGGTGAGCAGCTGATTGGCGATGAAGACGATCTGCCCCGGGTCGCCGTTGGTGTCGAAGAGCTTGGTCCGCTCGGTCTCCTTTACGTCGACGGCATCGAGCTGGTCACGATCGCCGACGACCAGCCACGGGACGTCGGCGGTCCGAGCCTTCAGCGCAGCCACCACATCGAGGGCGGCGCTGATCACGACCATCTTCACCTGCTCGCCCTCTGGGATGCTGTCGATGTCGAGGGCGAAGTGGACGTCGAAGCCCATCCGGTGCAGCTGCCGCGCGAAGAGCACGCGCTGGTGACGATCGGGATCGACGAGCACGACCTGACCGCTGGCGCTCTGGCCGATCAAGGTGCCGCCGCCAGCGACCGCGGCGACCTTCTCCTCGAGGCGATCGAGCTGCCGCCGCGGGAGGTAGTCGTCGACCCCCGACGCGAAGGCGTCGGCGACGAGCGGGCTCCAGGGGTCATCGACGACCGCTACCACCGGGACATCCGGCAGCGTCCCGGTGGAGCGCAGGCTACGGCAGAGGTCGCGGCTCTCGTCGAGCTCCCAATCCACCACGAGGCAGCGCGGGGCGTCCGTCGGCGGGCCGCTGGCGCCTTCGAGCTCCTCGAGCAGGCTCAGGTCCCAGTCGAAGCGTTCGATCAGCTGCAGGAAAGGCTCTGCCGTGATGTCCAGCCCACCAATGGCGATACGCGATCGGCTCATCTCAACCTCGGGGTTCGGCGCGGTCATGCGCCCCGGTGGCGATAGGCCGCCCTCTTTTCATCGACCGCGGTTGGGTGCTCTTTAGAGCACCGCTACACCTTCGGGACCGAGCCGGGTGCTGAGCTGCTGAGCCACTTTCATTAGCGAAGACATGAGCCATACGGGTGGTACGGCGAACGTTCTGAGGCCTAGAAAGCGGCCGGCAGTGCTGTGGCGGGCGACGGGAGGCATTTGCAGCGGTGCTGCTAAGCCTCCGCGGGCTTCTTTTCGGCGACCTCCCCCTCGTCACCGCCGGGTCTGCCCTACTCCAGCTCGTCCTCGATGAAGCGGGCGTACTGCTGCCTCAGCCGCTTGGCCAGCGCCGGATCACGCCGCGCCAGGTCCTTCTTTTCGCGGGGATCGTCTTTTAAGTCGTAGATTTCCCAGCGGTTTTCGGTGACTCGACGCACGACCTTGTAGCGCCCCGCGAGCATCGCCCGCTGGGCCTTGGGCCACGCGGGGTAACGCAACAGCGCGGCCCCGAGGGAGCGTGTTGCGGGCGGCGCGGTGGCACCCGGGATCTGCGCCAGCCCTAATAGCGAGTAGCCCTGAAACGAGGAGGGGATCGGAACGCCCAAGAGCGTCAACAGCGTCGGCGCGAGGTCGATCAGCGCCACCGGCTGGTCGATGCGCTTGGCCGGCAGCTTCTGCGCCGCGATCACCAGCGGCACCCGGAGGACCTCGTTGTAGAGCGCCTGGCCGTGGAAGTAGAAGCGATGCTCACCGAAAGCCTCGCCGTGATCCGAAAAGAGCGCCACCACGGTCTTGTCGGCGACACCGGCGCTCTTCAGCCCCGCGAGGAGCTTGCCCAGCCACTCGTCGACGAAGCGCACCTCGTTGTCGTATTTCTGCCGCAGCCCGGCGACGCCGCGCTTGGTGTAGGGGTAGCCCTTCCCCTTATGCAGCACGTAGGTGCTATGGGGCTCGAAGAGGTGCACGAAGAGCGCGAAGCGCTTCTTCGCCTGGGCCAGCGCGCGCATCTTGGCCACCGCCCGCGGCACGATGCGCGGCGCCGCGATGTCCTTGTTGCTGTCTCGGATCCCCGTCGCGCCGCGGTTATCCCACTCGGCGAAGCCCTGCCGGATCCCCCGGCGCTCGGTGAAATAGAAATGCGAGCTCACGGCGGCGGTATGAAAGCCTTTCGCTTGCAGCACCTCGAAGACGGTGACGGCGCTCTTTTTCAGCCGCGGATAGCCAGTGAAGCGCTTGATGTAGGGCACCCGTGGCGGATAGCGCGAGGTGAACACGGAGGGAAAGGACTGCGGGGTGTTCGCCGCCTGCGAGTAGGCGTGGGTGAAGTAGAGGCCGCGACTGGCGAGGCGGTCGATCACGGGGGTCAGCTTATCCGGATGCCCAGCGGCGCCGAGCACATCCGCTCGCAGGGTGTCGATGCAGACCAAAAGCAGGTTGTGTCCCTCGGCTAGAGGCTTGGGTTTGGCCGCCTTGGTAGGCTCTTTCGCCCCCCGGCCCTTACCGGTGACGATCGTCGGGCGCGGCCGCTCGCGCCGCTTGGCGTCGCCTCCGACGCAGTTCTCGTCGATGCCGTTTCCTGGGATGTCCTTGGCGCCGGGGTGGATCCTGGGGTTGGTGTCGTCGCAGTCGCCGCCGGCGAACCAGCCCGCGAAGCCGTCACCGTCGCGGTCGCCGAGGCGTCGCCCGAGCTGGATCCAGAGCCCCGCAGCCAGACCGCGCTGCTGCGCCGCGGAGACCGCGTTGGCGCGCTGCCCTAGCGCGGGCGCCAGCGCTGGCAACCCGAAGCCGATGAGCACCAGCACGGCGATCACCAGCCGGCTTGGCGGCCAACGGGTCAGCAGGCCGCCGAGCCACCAGCTCATCACCGCCAACACCAGCACCGTGACGTAGGGACCGAAGCGCAGCACGCGCCAGTCGATCCGCGAGAGCACCAAGGCGCAGGCCGCCCCTACGGCCAGCAGCAACACGAGCAGGGTCGTGGCCACGGCAGGCCGCCCGCCGAGGCGAGGGACTCGCCGCGCCAGAGGCATCAACCCCCGCCAGAGCGGCAAGAAGAGCGCGGCCATCGCGATCAACGCGGCGGCGGCGAAGAGCCCGGTCGAGATCGCCGCGTTCTCCTTACGCGCCATCCCCGACGCCGGGCCGAGAGCGAAGGCGAAGACCACCGCGGCCTGTCCGAGGGCGCAGATGCCGGCGGCGAAGAGCCCAGAGACCAGCTGAGCGTCGATCTCGGGGCGACGACGGGCCAGGGCCCATAGGGTGGCGTCCTCGGCAGGCAACAGGCTCGCGACGGCGCCGCGGATCAGGCCCAAGAAAAAGCCGATGGTCAGGGCGGCGGGGAGCGTGAGGCAGATCGTCAGCGGGATCGCGCCGAGGTCTCCGCCTTCACCGAAGGCCGCGCTGAGTCCATCGACCAGGCCGACGGCGAGGCCGGCGACGACCCCACCAACCAAGCCTGCGGCCACCACCGCGCGGGGTGCTCGAGTAGGCGCGTTCGTTATCACGTGAACCTCTTTCGGAGAGCCAGTTGAGGGTTTAGGAGAGCGAGTTGAAAGAGATGTCTCGGGGGCGGGGCCTACCCCAACCGACGTGAGACGCTGTGGTTCACGCGACGGCCTCTATCTCCTCGAGGTCGGGCAGGCCGCCCAGGGCGCCGAGCTGCCGCACCGAGAGCCCGGCAGCGGCGCTGGCGAGCTGGATGCAGCGCTCGAGCGGCGCCTCGCGCAGCAGACCGAAGCAGTAGCCGCCGAGGAAGACATCCCCGGCGCCGGTTGTGTCGACCACGTCGACCCGCAGCGGCGGCTGCCGTACCAGCTTCTCGCCGTGGAGGCCGATGCTCCCCTCGGCCCCGAGCTTGACCACCACGGTCTCGGGGCCGAGCCGGGAGATCTCGATCAGGCTGTCTTCGAGCTCGCCTCGCGGCGCGACCTCGGAGGCGTAGCGCTCGGAGGCGATCAACACGTCGGAGAGGGCCATCAGCTCCCCCATGCCCTCGATGATCTGCCCGGCGTCGAGGACGACCACCGTCCCCTGTTCGCGAGCGCGCTCCGCCGCTCGCACCTGGACGTCCATGTGATAGCCGTCGATCACCAAGAGCTTGGCGTCGTCGAGGAAGCTCAGGTCGACTGCGTCTGGATCGAGGGGCTCGAGGTTGCCCTCGGTGCTGAGCACCGTGCGGCGATGCGTCCCGTGCTCGATCAGGATGATGTTGTAGGGGGAGATGCGATCGTTCTCGACCACGACCGGCGAGGTGTCGATTCCCAACCCCTCGCATCCACGAAGGATTTGCCGGCCGAAGTCGTCATCGCCGAGCTTGGTTACGAGCCGCGTCTCGACGCCGAGACGGCTCAGCGACGAGAGCGCCGTCGCGATGGTCCCGCCCCATTGCAGCGAAAACCCCGCCAGATCGACCCGCGACTCCGGCTCCGGATAGCGATCGACAACAGCTAGATGGTCGACATGGGCCTTGCCGATGCCCACGACGCTCATGCTCATATCCTTCTCACTCCGAACGATACCAACATCAGGGGAGCCACCCCTGGCACAGTAGCGCTTTATTCTAGAGGGGATCGCCCCCAGATACCAGCACACGCCGGCATCATCGCTTCACTTCCCCTCGCCGAGCGACTCCAAGGCCCAGAGCGTTGACGCCCGGGCTCTGCTCACCTAACACTTCCCGAATGGTCAAGCACAAAAAGAGCCGCAAACGAGTCAGCGCGACCCTGCTGGCAGACATCAAGAAGATGCTCACGGAGCCCGAGCTGAGCGAGGCTGCGGAGGCTGTCGCGGCGGGCAGCTCTTGGGCTCGAGGGGTGCTCGATGGCGACCGCCCTGCCCCGCCCGAGGCCCTCGACGAGGGCGTCCCGGAGGCGCTCGTCGAGCTGCTGATGGAGCGGCAGGACGCCGACGCCCTGGGCTGGCTCGCCGGGCAGAAGCGCGCGGGAAAGGCGCTGGTCAAGGCCGCGCGCACGGCCGCGCATAAGCTCCGCAGCAAGGGCATCGAGGTGGTCGTCGCGGCCAGCGGCGAGGCGCCGATCGCCGTCTCCGACGCTGACGACGCGATGGAGAGCCTGATCTCGCAGTACGACGGGCGAGGCCAGCGCATCGTCTGGCTGGCGCAGGCCGAGACCCGCAGGCTGATGCTCCATCGGGCGCGCACCTCCTGGCGCGGCGGCCTGGTTGAGGTCAAGACCGGCACGACCACGCGGCGGGAGTACCGCACCATCTTGCGCGACGTCGAGCACCGCGGCCTGATGACCGCCCGCTGCGACGAGGCCGTCGCGAGCTGGCTGCTGCAGGCGGCCGCGCGGCAGACCAAGGAGCTCGGCCGCGGTCTCCCAGAGGAGTATCTGCTGATCAGCCGCCTGCTGACGGGCAAGCGCGACGCGCCCCACCCCGCCCTCGCGATCGAGCCCGACGCCAGCGAGCTGCTGGGTCTCTATGAGAGCCCCGAGCTCTTCATCGGCTGGATGCCGGAAGACGCGTCGATGCAGAGGCTCGCGCAGAAGCTGCAAGCCATCAGCACCAGCACCCTCCTGATCGACGAGACGCAGCGGCGGCAACAAGCCACCGACGTGGTCGAGTCCGCCGCAATAGAGTACTTCGCTCACCCGCGCGCGCGCGCCGACACGCGGCGCTATATGCTCGATCTCGCGCACCTGCTGGCGCTCCGCGATAACCCTCACCAGGCCGCGAAGATGCGCGCGGTGGCCGACCTCTTCGAGCAAGATGACGTGGCGGACCACCCCTTCGCGCGGCGCTTCTTCGAGCGCTTCATCGACATCTCGAAGGTCGTGGCCGGGCCCGCGGCGCAGCACCACCACCACGACGGCCCCTGCGACCACCCGCACCACGATCACGAGCGCGGAGGAGATGAGAGCGACGATGGCGACGATGGCGGCAGCGGGCTGGTCCTTTGATGCGATACCGTAACCCGATCCCGGTCGTCGACGTGATCATCGAGCACGGCGAGTGCGTCGTGTTGATCGAGCGGCGCGATCCACCTCATGGCTGGGCGCTCCCCGGTGGCCACGTCGACGAAGGCGAGAGCCTCTCGTTGGCGGCGATCCGCGAGGCGAAGGAAGAGACAGGGCTGACCGTGGAGCTCGACCAGCAGTTCTTCTGCTACTCCGAACCTACACGCGATCCACGCAAGCATACGGTCTCGACGGTCTTCATCGGGCGCGCCAGCGGCGTGCCGATCGCCGGAGATGACGCCGCGGCGGTGGGGCTCTTTCGCCGCGGCGAGCTGCCTCCGCTGGTCTTCGACCACGCGCAGATCCTCGCCGACTTTTTTCACTATCGAGACACGGGCGAGCGCCCACCTGCGAGCCGCTGAGATGACCGAACTCCCAAGCTCCTCTATGCTAGACGCCGAGCAGCGCGCCGAGCTGCTGAGCGTAGCTCGTCGAAGGCTCGAGCGTCACTTTGATAGCGGGCAGCCTTCGGTCGAGGTCTCAGATCCCGCCCTGCTACGCCCCGCTGGCGCCTTCGTCAGCTTGCACCGCCGTGCACCTACCGCGGGCGCACCTCGGCTCCGCGGCTGCATCGGCACCTTCGAGGAGCGGGATCCGCTCGTCGACACCGTCGAGCGGATGACCATCGCCGCGGCGACGCAAGACCCTCGTTTCTCTGCTGTGCGCGCCGAGGAGCTGACCGAGCTGGCGATCGAGATCTCCGTGCTCTCGCCTCGACGGCGGGTCAGCGCTGAGGAGGTCGTGGTTGGCCGCCATGGCGTGTTCATCACCCTCGGTAGCCGCCGCGGCGTGCTGCTGCCCCAGGTCGCCACCGAGCACGGCTGGGATCGGCAGACCTTCCTCGAGCACACCTGCCAGAAGGCGGGGCTGCCGCGCGACACCTGGCGCGACGCCCAGACCCAGATCGAGGTCTTCAGCGCCCAGGTCTTTGGCGAGGCGCATTAGCGGAGCGAAGCAGCCCGTCGATCGCCGGGCCCAGCGCCGCCGAGGACGCTCGCGCGGCTCGCGCCGCCTCTCGCAGCAAGGAGACGTCGCCGAGGCGCGCCAGCAGCTTCAACGCCGCCAGCCGGTCGGCGTCGCAGAGGCTCAGGCTCAACGCTTTCACCGCCCAGGCCGCCGCGTGTCGCCGCCGACCGGCGAGCCGCTCCACCTCGCCGACGCGCAGCGCGGCGCGCCCACGACCCGCGCTCGTCGCGAAAAAAACATGGGCTTCGAAGGCGATCCGCGCCCCGCCCGCCCTGCCTCGCAGACCGAGGAGCACACGACCGACCTGCAGGGGCCAGCGCCCATCGCTGGGCTGCTCTCGTCGCAGCGCCCGCCAGACCGAGAGCGCGTGGTGGCGACAGCCCGCGCGCTCGAGCGCCAGCGCGGTCTGGGCCCCTGCGCAGGCCACGAGCAGGTCGAGGCGTCGCAGACGCAGCAGACGCTGCGCCGCGTCGTCGACGGTGCACCGCGGCGGGCTCGTGAGCTGTCGCAGGGGGAGCTTCGCCGGTGGGCCCCCGCATCGTCGGATCCGACGCAGCGCCGCCCTGACGCGGGCCGCCGCAGAGGGCGCGAGCTTCTGCCCGAGCTTCTGCGCGACCCTCTGCGCGAGAGCCAGGTCGGTCTTGGCGGCCACCCGATCGCCGATCCTCCGCGCCGGATCGCTGCGGAGCGTCGCCCGGCGCCTCAGCAGGGAAGCGTAGAGCCATCGCGTCCGCCTCGGCTGCCGTCGGGAGAGCGCGAAGGCGCGGCGCAGGGCCTCGAGGGCAGCTCCGGCGGCGCCGGCCTCCAGCTCGAGTCGCGCGGCCAGGCGCACGATCCGCACGTCGTCGGGATCGAGCGCTCGCGCCAGACGCAGGGCGCGACGCGCCTCGGCGAGCTTCCCGAGCCCGATGTAGGCCTCGCTGCGCAGCCGGTAGGCCAGCGCGCCGACCGGCCGCACTCGCCGCAGCACCTCCTGGTACTGGCCACGGTCGAGGAGCTGCTGCGCCCCAGCCCCGCAGCCGACGACGAACCCAGCGAGCGCTACCAGCGTGAGCCGCGCGCGCGTCATCGGTCTCGACGGCGATAGAGCCCCAGACGATCCATCTCGGCCATCACCGCCTGCAGGTCTTTCCAGGCGGGCCGCTTGCCGTCGGCGTTGCGCAGCAGGTAGGCGGGGTGGAACGTCGGCATCACCGGGATGCCGTGATAGGCGTAGAAGGTCCCTCGCAGGCGCGTGATCCCGGTGGTGGTGCGCAGCAGCGTCTTGGCGGCGAAGTTGCCCATGGCGAGGAGGATCCGCGGCCCGATGGCGTCGATCTGCTTGCGCAAGAAGGGCTCGCAGGCCTCGACCTCCTCGGGCTCCGGGTTGCGGTTCTGCGGCGGGCGGCACTTGAGGATGTTGGTGATGTAGACGTCGCCGCGCTCGAGCCCCATCGCCGCGAGCATCTTGGTCAGGAGCTGACCGGCGGCGCCGACGAAGGGCTCGCCGAGACGATCCTCGTCACGCCCGGGGGCCTCGCCGACGATCATCAGGTCGGCCTCCGCGCTCCCTGCGCCGAAAACCAGGTGCTGTCGCCCACCGGCGAGACGGCAGCGTTGACAATCGCCGAGCTGCTCGCGAACGGCGCGCAGCGCCTCGGGGTTGGCGCCGATGGGGGGCGCGAGAGAGCGCCCGATCGCGCGCTCGGGCTGCGCGACCTCGGCCTCGACCGCGGGGGCCTCGGGCGACGCCGCCAGCGCTGCGCCGGCCTCATCGTCGAGCACCCGGGGGCTCGGGCCGGCGGAGACCCAACGTAGGCCGCGCCGCGACCCCCGCCGCAGATGCTCGGCGAAGGTGCCGACCAGCGCCGCGAGCTCCTCGCGCCGCTCGTCTTCGGTCATGCGACCGGCTCCGTCGCCGCGCTGGAGCGCCCGTCGAGGCGCTCGGCGACGCGGGCCAGGATCCTCCCCGCGACCCGACGCTTCTTGGCCAGCGGCACCTCCTGGGGGGGGCGGCCCTGCTCGAAGAGCACGACCCGGTTGGTGTCGCTGGCGAAGCCGGCGTCGTTGGCCGACACGTCGTTGGCCACCAGCAGGTCGCAGCGCTTGCGCGCCAGCTTCGCCTCGGCCAGGTCCGCGAGGGTCGCTGGGTCAGGGGCCGTCTCGGCGGCGAACCCCACGAGCAACGGCGCCCGGTCGTCACCGGCGAAGCGCTCACCGAGGCTGGCCAAGATATCGCGGGTCCGCACGAGCTCGAGGGTCAAGCGGTCTCCGAGAGATTCCTTCTTCAGCTTCTCCGCGGCGACCTGGGCCACGGTGAAGTCGGCCACGGCGGCGGCCATCACGATCGCGTCTTTTCCCTCGAGGTGGGCGTCGACTGTGTTGCCCATCTCGGCGGCGCTGCCGACCCGCACCATCTCCACGCTCCACGGCTCTGGCAGATGAGTCGGGCCCGCGATCAGCGTGACCTCGGCGCCCCGGGCCGCGGCCTCGGCGGCGATGGCGAAGCCCATCTTGCCTGTCGAGCGGTTGGCCACGAAGCGCACGGGGTCGATCGCCTCCCGAGTCCCGCCAGCGGTGACGAGCAGCCGTCGACCGCGGAGGTCCTGGGGCGCGAGGCAGGCGCCGGCGGCCTGGAGCACCTCCTGGGGCTCGGCCATCCGCCCTGCCCCCACGTGACCGCAGGCCATCTCGCCTTGCTCGGGGCCGACGAAGCGGTTGCCCCGCTCCCGCAACAGCTCGGCGTTATGCTGCGTAGCCGGATGCGCCCACATCTGGACGTTCATCGCCGGGGCCACCAGCACCGGGCCGGCGAAGGCGAGGTACACCGTGGTCACCATGTCGTGGGCCAGGCCGTGGGCCATGCTCGCAAGGAGGTTGGCGGTGCACGGCGCGAGGACCAGCAGGTCGGCGTGATCTGCGGCGTCGATATGTCCGATCGTCGCCTCCTGCTGCGCGTCCCAGAGGCTGGTCCCCACCCCAATCCCGGAGAGCGCCGCGAAGGTCGCCTCGCCGACGAACTTCTGCGCCGCGCGGGTCATCAGCACCTGGACCTTGGCCCCGCAGCGGTTGAGCAGCCGACAGATCTCGGCGGCCTTGTAGGCGGCGATGCCGCCGGAGACCGCCAGCAGCACACGCTGATTGTCGAGATCAGGCCAGAGCGACTGTTCCATCGCGATCGTCTTACCACTTTTTTGGGCTAACCGTCGCGATAGATGCGGTCGATGGCGATGTTGCGAAAGCGGCTGTGGCGCAGCCGCATCCCCGCCAGCTCGAAGACCAGCCCGCTATCGAGCGTCCCCGCCGCCGCACGCTGGCGCACGATCTGATGGATCATGTCGTGGGCCGTGCGCGGATGGTAGAAGACATGCGGTCCGAGGCGCACGCTCCCCTCCCAGACGTAGAGGCGCGCCTCGACGATCTCCCCTCGCACGACCCCGACGATCGCTTGTTTGAGGGGCACATACCAGAAGCTGTCGCCGATCAGGTCGTAGAGCCGCAGCCCCTCGTCGCCGTTGCGCACCACCTCGAAGGCGCTGCGGTGGCTTCGCGCGAGCGCCTCGGCGAGAGGGCGATCTTCGCTCGCGATCGCTCCAGCACAGAGGGCGACGTGGAGCGGCGGTCGCCCTTCGCTGTTCAGCGCCCGCTCCAGCACGTACCACTCGAGAAAGAGCGCCATGTGCTGCAGATAGATCGCGTCGTCGTCGAAGACCCGACCGCGGAGCGCGTCGAACTGCTCCCGGGCCGCGCGGATCTCCTCGGCGTAGGCGCCGTCCCCATAGCGGGCGCCCACGGCGTCGATCAGTCGGCGCCCCGGGTCGGCGACCTCGGTCGCGAGGGGGTCGAGCTCAGTCGGCAGCTCGCTCATAGACCACGCGACCGCCGACGAGGGTGGTCACCACGGCGCCCCTGAGCTTTTCGCCCTCGAGCGGCGTGTAGGGAGACCTGGAGTGTAAGGCCGCGCCCTCGACGACCCAGCGCAGCTCCGGATCGACCACGATGAGATCGGCGGCGGCCCCGACGCTCAGGGAGCCTGCCTCCAAGCCGAGCAGCGCGGCGGGGTTGGCCGACAAGCACGCCACGGCTCGGTCGAGGCTGATCAGATCGGCCCGCCAAAGATCGAGGACCAGCGGCAGGGTCGTCTCCAGGCTCGACGCGCCGAAGGCGGAAAGACCGTACTCGAGCTCCTTCTCCAGCGACGTCTGCGGGAGGTGGTCGCTGACGATCGCGTCGATGGTGCCATCGGCCAGGCCCTGCTCGAGGGCCTCGACGTGCTCGGCGCTGCGCAGCGGTGGCCGCAGCTTGGTCCGGCTGTCGTAGCGCTTGCAAGCCTCGTCGTGCAGACGGAGGTGGAGCGCGGAGACCTCGCAGCTCACCGGCAGCCCGCGCCTCTTGGCGCGACGCATGTACTCGACCGACTGCGCGGTGGAGATGTGCTGGAGGTGGTAGCGCGCTCCCGTGAGCTCAACGAGCTCGAGGTCACGAGCGACGATGGCGGACTCCGCTTGAGCTGGCTGGGCCGGGATCCCGCAGCGGGTCGACACCGTCCCCTCGTGCATCTGTCCCCCCGCCGCCAGGGCGCGGTCTTCACAGTGGGCCAGCACGCAGAGGTCGAAGGTCGACGCGTACTCGAGGGCGCGCCGCATCAGCCCGGCGTCGGCGATGGTGCGACAGTCGTCGCCGACAGCGACGATGCCCGCCTCTTTCATATCGGCCAGCTCGCAGAGCGTCGTCCCCTCGAACCCCACAGTCAGCGCACCGACGGGGAGAACGCGACAGAGCGCACGCGCCGCCGCGCCGTTGACGATGTGCTCTGTGACGCTCCGCCGGTCGTTGATTGGCTCGGTCGCGGGGGAGACGCAGACGGTGGTGAAGCCACCAGCTACGGCCGCCGCGCTGCCGGAGGCGAGGTCTTCTTTGTACTCGAGGCCAGGCTCACCAAAGCGCGCGTGGAGATCGCAGAGCCCCGGCAAGACGAGCTTGTCGTTGGCGTCGATGACCTGCTGCGCGCCGGGGATACCGCTGTCGACGCGAGAGACGCGCCCCTCTTCAACCAAGACGTCGGCCATGCGATCGACGCCGTTGGCGGGGTCGATCACCCGCCCTCCGCGAATCAACAGCGACATGTTGGTCCCTCCTGCGCTATCGTGGGCACTAGGACGAACCTCCCGACGGTGAGGCGGCGTGAGGATCGCAGCCTCCCAAGAAGATGTCAAGAGAGGCTAAGCCTTGGATTTTAGACAGCTAACAATCGCCACTGCGATCATCCTGGGGCTTTGCGGATGCGAGCTCGACTCACCTGCGCAGCCCGACATCACCCTCGTCTGCGGTAACGGCGTGATCGACCCTGGGGAGGACTGCGATCTCAAGAGTAAGGACTCCACCGGCCAGCTGATCGACGTCGTGCAGTTTCGGCTGCCGAAGTGCCATAAAGGCCAGCTGATCTGTCAGGCCAACTGCACGATGCCCCCCGGCTCGTGCAAGGAGTACTGCGGCGACGGCGAGGTCAACGGAGACGAGCAATGCGATGGCAAGGAGTTCGCGATCATCTGTGTCAAGGGCGAGGTCACCTGTCGGCCCGACTGCACCGCCGATATGTCGCAATGCGAGGCCTTCTGCGGCGATGGAACGATCACCCCCCCCAAGGAGCAATGCGAGCCTGGCAACGTGCCGGCCAACGCCTGCTACAAGGGCAGCGTCGCGTGCACCAAGGAATGCACCCTCAACCTCAACAACTGCGATGAGTTCTGCGGCGACGAGATCCTCAACGGCCCCGAGCGCTGCGACGGGCCGCAGTTTCACGCGCCCTGCCACAACGGCACCGGCGTGCTCTCCTGCTCGCCGCAGTGCACCATCAAGGCGAACGGCTGCACCGCCTACTGCGGCGACGGCATCAAGAATGGCCCCCCCGGGGTCGAGGCGTGCGACGGGCAAGATGGTCTGGTGCCCTGCTATGGGCCAGGCAAGACCATCTGCGGCCCCGACTGCCTGCCGCTCGACGGCACCTGCATCAGCGGGTTTTGCGGCGACTACCAGGTCAACGGCCCTGGTGGGGCCGAGCAATGCGACGGCACCGACGTAGCGAAGTGCCACGACACGAGCGGCACCCCGACCTGCACCGCCGATTGCAAGATCAAGGCGAACGGCTGCGCCACCTACTGCGGCGACGGCATCAAGAACGGCCCCCCCGGGGTTGAGGAGTGTGACGGCAAGTCGGGGCTGCCCTGCGCCGTCGCGACCTGCTCCCACGACTGTCACCTCGACGATTCGAAGTGCCCCTAGAGCGCCCCTACACATGCCTCCCGTCGCCGGGCACAGCACTGCCGGCCGCTTTCTAGGCCTCAGAAAGCCCGCCAGACCACCCGCTCGGCAGCTCAGCACCCGGCCGCTGGCCAACCCTTCGGCCCCATCGACTCGTCGTCGCACTTTCTGTTTGAACCAACGGTAGACGGTTCTACCCTATCGACCGCTGCACCCGGGCGCGGGTGCCGCTTCGACACTCGGTCTATCGACCTGGCGTTTGCGGGAAGCGCATGACCACATCCAGTAGCGGGGCTCGAGCCTTCGAGCCCGACGTGCCGTTTCATTCGTTGCTCGAGGCCGCCGCGGGTCTGCTCGGACTCCGCCACACCCAGAGCGAGCTGGCTCGCGCGGCGCGGGTCCCTCGCGCGTCGGGAGCCAGCTGGCAGGAGCAGCTGGCGCAGGCCGCCGAGCAGCTCGGCCTCGCGGCGACGTCGATGGTTCTCTCGCCTCGGGAGGCGATCCGGCAGGCCAAGCGCGAGTCGCCGCTGGTGACCCTCGCGCCCCAAGACGGCGGCGCCTGTCGCTGGATCGTCGTCGGCGACCGCTACGGTAAGCGCGCCGACGTGTTGGAGCTGGTCGAGCATGGCGCCAGCGGCGGTCGCCTCGCCGCGGACGACCTCGGCGAGCTGCTCGCCGACGACCAGGCGCGGCCGTGGGTCGCCCTCGACAACGCGATGCCGCTCGAGTGTCTGCGCTCGGCAAGCGACCCCGGCGAGTCGAAGACCCGTCAGGCCATCGGGCGCCTCTGGCGGCTCCTTCGCCTCGAGGGCCACGCGATCTTCATCGTCGCCGTCTACGCGCTGATCGCGGGCCTCTTCGCCCTGGCGACGCCGCTGACGGCCCAGTCGCTGGTCAACACCATCGCCTTCGGATCGCTGGTCCAGCCCCTGGTCGTGATCGCGGTGTTGCTCTTTGGCATGTTGACCGCGGTCGCGGGGCTGCGCTTGATCCAGACCTGGGTCGTAGAGCTCGTCCAGCGCCGACTCTTCGTCCGGGTCGTCGCCGACCTCTCGGCCCGGCTGCCGCGGGTCTCGGCCAGCGCCCGCGACCAGACCTATCAACCCGAGATGGTCAACCGTTTTTTTGACGTGGTGACGATCCAGAAGGCCGCCTCCGGGCTGCTCTTGGACGGCCTCGAGCTGATGCTCACTGCGGGGATCGGGCTGATCGTGCTCGCCTTCTACCACCCGCTGCTGCTTGCCTTCGACGTGTTCTTGCTGATCGCGCTGCTGAGCATCACCATTGGCCTCGGCAGCGGCACGGTGAGGACGGCGCTCTACGAGTCCAAGGCCAAGTATCAGGTCGCCGCGTGGCTGGAAGAGCTGGCGCGCCACCCTTACACCTTTGGATCCCGTCGTGGTGGCCGCGCCGCCGCCCATCGCGCCGACGCCCTCGCCCGCGCCTACCTCGACGCTCGGGGGGATCACTTCCGCCTCTACATGCGACAGCTCGGGGGCGCGCTGCTCTTGCAGGCGGTGGCATCGGCGGCGCTCCTCGGCCTCGGCGGCTACCTCGTGTTGAAGGGACAGCTGACCTTGGGCCAGCTCGTCGCCGCGGAGCTGATCGTCACCGCGGTGGTGGCGAGCATCGCCAAGTTCGGCAAGCACCTCGAGACCTTCTACGACCTGTCGGCCGCCGTCGACAAGCTCGGGCAGCTGATCGACCTGCCCCTCGAGCAGAGCGAAGGTGAGCCCCCTCCGCGGCTCGACGGCCCGGTCGGTGTCGCCCTGCGCAACGTCACGCTCACCCGGCGGGTCGGCGGCGTCGTGCTCGAGGATATCGACTTGATCGTCAAGCCCGGCGAGCACTTGGCGCTGGTCGGCCCCGGCGGCAGCGGCAAGAGCACGCTGCTCGACACGCTCTGGGGCGCTCGGACGCCCGCGAGCGGGCAGGTCCTCTGCGATGGGCGCGACCTCGCGGCGCTCGACAAGCGCGCCTGGCGTGACCGGGTGGCCCTGCTCCGCGAGACTGAGCTGGTCGAGGGGACCATCGAGGACAACCTCCGCCTCGACCGGCCGACGGCCAAGCGGGACACCCTGGAGCTGGCGCTCGGCGCTGTTGGGCTGGTCGAGGTCGTGGGGCGCCTCGGTGGGCTCGACACCACCGTCACCACCGGCGGCTCCCCGCTGTCTGCCAATGAACGTGTCGAGCTCTTGGTCGCGCGAGCGCTCGTCGCGCGTCCGCGGCTGATGCTGATTGACGGGCTCCTCGACGGCATCGAGGCCGAGTCGCGGGAGCGCCTCCTCGACGCGCTCTTCGCGCCCAACGCGCCGTGGACGGTGATCGTCGCGACGGGGAACCGCAGGGTCGCCAAGCGCTGCGATCGGGTGATGCGTTCAAGGGCGCGGAAGCTCGAGGTGCAGCCATGAGCGCCCCCATCTCCTCCCTCCGGGCATCCTCGGCGATGTCCAGGGTCCGCACCTCACCTTGGGTTCGGCTCTCGGCCAAGGTCCTGCTCTCCGGCCTGGTGATCACCTTCATGGGGTTGGCGGTGCTGCCCTGGCAACAGTCCTCCCGCGGCGAAGGTCGGGTCATCGCCTACTCGCCAGTGGAGCGCCAGCAGGTTGTGCAAGCCCCCATCGGCGGGCGCATCGTGCGCTGGCTGGTGCAAGAGGGCACAGAGGTAAGCGCGGGCCAAGCGCTGGTCGACCTCGCTGACAACGATCCGGCGATCCTCGACCGGCTGCGAGCCGAGCGCGAAGCTGTGAAGGCCCGCCTGAAGGCCAAAGAGATCTCTATCGAGGCCCTCGACAGCCAGGTGCAGGCCCTGACGTCGGCGCGAAAGCTCTCGCTGAAGGCCGCCGCGGCGAAGATCAGGATGGCGAAGAACAAGCTGCGCGCCGCCCATCAGGTCGAGCGAGCAGCGAAGGCGACCCAGCTGACCAGCAAGCTGAACCTCGGCCGCCAGAAGGCGCTGGAGAGCCGCGGGCTGACCTCTCGACGGCGGGTCGAGCTCGCCGAGCTCTCCTACGCGAAGGCCAAAGCCAACGTGTTCAAGGCCAAAGCCAAGGTCGCCGAGCTGCAGAGCGATGTCCTCGCCCAGAAGGCCAACCGGGAGAAGGGCGGCGCGGATCTCGACGCCAAGATCGCCAAAGCTCGGGCCGAGGCACAGAAGCTCCGCGCTGGAGCGGCGAAGGCCCAGGCCGACTACGCCAAGGTCAGCGTGCGGCTCACCCGCCAGTCGGCGATGCGCGTCGAGGCCCCGCGGGCTGGTACCATCGTTCGGGTGATCGCCCGCGGCGGCGAGTTTGTCAAACCTGGCGTCCCTCTGGCCATCTTGGTGCCCTCCGCCGGGGCCCGCGCCGTGGAGATCTGGATCGACGGCAACGACGCGCCTCTAGTGACCCCGGGGCGCCAGGTGCGGCTGCAGTTCGAGGGCTGGCCCGCGGTGCAGTTCTCGGGCTGGCCCGCCGTCTCGGTGGGGACCTTCGGCGGCACGGTGGCGTTCATCGACGCCGCCGCCAACGATGACGGCAAGTTCCGTGTGGTCGTCAGGCCCAACGGAGAGGCCTGGCCTGGGCGCCGCTACCTGCGACAGGGCGCCCGCGTCAACGCTTGGATCCTGCTCGAGCAGGTGACCTTGGGTTACGAGCTCTGGCGCCAGCTCAACGGCTTCCCGCCGCGAACCAAGAAGCCCCCGGAGGTCGGCGCAGCCCAGCAGAAGGCCAGCAAATCCGGATCCAGCGACGACGAGGGCAAGGAGAAGAAGAAATGAGTCGCCTTCGCCTCCGTCGCGACGTGTCGTTCGTCTTCTTCTTGGGGAGTCTCCTCGGCGCCTCCCTCGCTGGCGCGAGCCCTGGGGACCCGCCCCCGAAGGCGGCGGCTGCGCCCAGGGGCCCGCTGAGTCGTTCAGCCTCGACGAGGCCGGCGCTGGAGAGGGCGGTCGCCATCCCAACGGTGAAACGCGCTGCGGGCAAGGCCTCGCCCTTGACCCTCGCCGAGGTGCTGCGCTCGGTGCGTGCTCTGCACCCCAAGCTCGCCCAGGCGAGGCTGAAGGTCCTCGAGGCCGGCGGCGCGCTGCAGGCCGCCCGCGGTGGCTTCGACCCGGTCCTCACAGGAAAAGGGCAGTGGAAGCGCTACGACTACAACACCCGTGAGGTCGTGATCGGCATGCGCCAGCCGACGGCCCTGTGGGGCCTCTCGGTCTTCGGAGAGTGGTCACTGTCGGGTGGCAAGTTCCCGAGCTACGACGGCGATCGCGTGACCTCCCGTGGCGGCATCGCGCGGCTCGGGGTCGCCCTGCCCTTGCTCAACGGAGGGCCGATCGACAAGCGCCGCGCCAAGATCGCCCGCGTCGAGGCCAAACAGCGAGGCGCGCGCTTTGCCGTCCTCGGTACGCGACTCGAGCTCTCCAGAAAGGCAGCCCGGGCCTTCTGGCGCTGGGTCGCCGCCGGACATAGGCTGCGCGTCGACCAAGCGTTGCTCGAGCTGGCCCTCGTCCGCGACAAACAGGTGGCCGAGGGCGTCCGTCGCGGGGCGTTGCCAGCGATCGACCGCCTCGACAACCAACGGGCGATCCTCTCGCGGCGAGGCGGCGTGATCAAGGCGCGCCGCCGCTTCGAGAAGGCGACGTTCAAGCTCTCGCTCTTCTTGCGCGACAGCCGAGGTAAGACACGCCGGGTTGGGCTGGAGTCCTTGCCGGCGGGTTTCCCCCCGACCGCCGCTCCCAGCGCGAAGGTCAAAGCGCTCCTCTCCAAGGCGCTCGAGCGGCGGCCCGAGTTTGGGGCGCTGCGGGCGCGGCGCAGCCAGATCGACGTCGACCGGCGCCTCGCCAAGAACCAGCGGCTCCCCAAGCTCACGCTCTCGGCCAGCGGCGGCGTCGACATCGGGGCCGAGCCCTACCTCGACGAGCGCACGGAGCTAAAGCTCGGGCTCTCGCTGCGGATGCCGCTGCTGCTGCGTAACGCCCGCGGGCGCCTGACGCAAGCGCAAGCCGCCTCGAAGCGGCTCAGCGAGGTGCGCAGACAGCTGCGCGACCGGGTGGAGGCGCAGGTGCGTGACGCCGTCTCTGCGCTGCAAGCGGCGCACCAGCAGGTGACCATCGCCGAGCAAGAGCTCCGCCTGGCGCGGCGGCTCGAGCAGGCCGAGCGCGACCGCCTGCGCCTCGGCTCGAGCACGCTGCTGGTGGTCAACCTCCGCGAGCGCTCGGCGGCCAAGGCCGCACGCAAGCTGGTCGATCTGCGAGCCCGTTACCATCAGGCGAGGGCCGACGTTTTCGCTGTCACCGGCACGCTCAGCGGGGCCTCCGGGCCTCGCGGGGCGCGATCGCCAAGGATGTAAAGGCGCGGCGGCGACGGGCCTACGCAACCCGCCGCCCTCGCTGCTAGAGCGCTGATCAGCTTACCGGACCGAGCTGCGCGAAGGATGCGGAAATCACGGCGTAGGAGCGAGGAGGGCGCCTGCTGGTAGCAAGCAACC
>PDWJ01003770.1_pt1 | contig 21202 bp, 17 predicted proteins | sample 1430881 | NCBI WGS metagenome assembly PDWJ01 (sample SAMN01162460, study PRJNA174530) | Oral metagenome, whole genome shotgun sequencing project. | biome: Marine environment; feature: Marine mammal; material: Swab sample of the gingival sulcus; isolation source: swab sample of gingival sulcus... | reverse complement strand
GCGGGGGGCGAGCGGTTCCCGGCCTACGTGTCGGTGGACGCGCAGACGCGGGAGCTGGTGGCCCTCCGGGCCGACCGGGTGGAGGTGCCCCGGGTGGTGTACGGGTACCGGCTGAGCGAGGCCCAGCACGCGGCGCTGGCCGAAGGCCGGGCGGTGCGTATGGAGGGCATCACCCTGCCGGACGGCTCCCCCTTCCGGGGCACGGTGCGGGTGGACGCGGCGGCGCGGGGACTGCTGTTCCGCCGGGACGGGGCGCGCCGCGACCGCGACCAGGTGGCCGGGCTGCGGACCGAGCCCCGGGCGGCCGAGGCGCGGGTAGAGCGGCGGCGTAAGGGCCCAAGGATGTAGGAGGGCGAGCCATGGGCCAGCGGATAGACAAGGAGGAGATCTTGGCGCGCACGAACCGGGGGCTGGACATATTCCGGCACTACCTGGGTGAAAACCTAAGCATTCATCGTAACTTTCAGAATCCCTTTTATCAAGATAGCAATCCGAGCTGCCACGTGTTTCTAAACCAACGGGCAAATATCTACGGTTTTCACGACCACGGCAACCCGTCCTACTCGGGCGACTGCTTCTGGTTCGTGGGCCAGCTCTTCGGGCTGGACTACCGGCGGGACCTGGGCCGCATCCTGGCGCAGATCTCGCACGACATGGGGCTGGGCCTGTCGGAGGGCCACACGCCCATGCCCAGCGTGGCGGCGCGCCAAGTGCCTCCTGCTGCGCCCGGCCCGGCGGCCGGTCCGGCGGTGCCGCGCCGGTCCAGCCTCCCCTACCGGGTCGAGACGATGCCGTTCTCGGGCGAGGCGCTGGCCTTCTGGCAGCAGTACGGCATCGGCGCGGACGTGCTGTCGCGCTACGGGGTGGTGAATGTCGCGCGCTACGAGAGCGTCTCGCACAGCGGGCGCGCCTTCCGCATCATCCCCCGGGAGGGGATGCCGGTGTTCGGCTACCGGGGCGAGGGGCACATCAAGCTGTACTGCCCGCAGCGGCAGATGCGCTTTCTGCACGGGGGGAGCCGCCCGCAGGGCCACATCTTCGGGGTGGAGCAGCTGCCAGCGCAGGGGGCATCGCTCTTCCTGACGGGCGGGGAGAAGGACGTGCTGTCGCTGGCGGCGCACGGCATCGCGGCGGTGAGCCTGAACGGGGAGACGGCCACGCTCCCCAGGGACTTCGCGGCGCGGCTGGGGAGCCGCTTCCGGCACTTCTTCGTGCTGTACGACGCGGACGAGACGGGCCAGCGGGAGGGGGCCAAGCGCGCGGCGGAGCTCCGGGCGCAGGGGCTCCGGGCCCGCGCGCTCACCGTGCCGGTGCCGGGGGGGAAGGGCGCGAAGGACGTGTCGGACTTCTTCCGGCTGGGCGGCACGCGCGAGGAGCTGGGGCGGCACTTCCTGGGGGAGGTCCGGCGGGGGACCACGCCCCATCCGGCGAGCCACGGGCCGCCACCCCCGGAGAAGCCCAGGCGGGGCTGCAGGCTGTAGGGCCCCCGCCGAGTATCCACACGAATTTTGATTTAACAACAAGGTAAACAGGAGGAACCAACCATGGCATACTACAGTGTAACGGTAGAACAGGATGTGGATTTGCATCTGACGCACGCGGAGATGATGGATATGATGATGGAGGAGATGAGCCGCCGCGAGTTCCGGGAGTTCATCGTGGAGGCCATAGACCGGGGGTACAGGTCCAGCAAGCTGGACATGGCGGGCCTGAGGGCCATCCGGGAGGTCGTGGACGATTGGCTGCCGCGCACCGACCGGGCGCGCCACGAGCGCTAAACGCGCGCAGGGCATGGGCAAGGAGGCAATGCTGGTGTACATGGAGCGGGCGGACGAGTTCTACGCCCTGGAGTGGGCGAAGGACATTGCCCACACGCTGCGGGGTCGGGTTGGCCGCGCGGGCCGCCTCCGGCAGTGCGGCCGGTACTGCGATCGGGATCGGGCCCTGCAGCTGATCGCCCAGCGGCGGGAGGAGGGTTTCCGGGAGGTCCCGCCGCCCCCGGGCCTGAGCCCCCGTCGGGCGGCCCAGCGTCGTGACCGGCTGCGCGGCGTCGCGGGGGCGGCCGTGGCGGGGGTGCTCGCCCCCGCGTTCGGGCCGGATGGCTACGTGGCGAGGGTGCTCCCCGGCGGGCAGCTGGTGGAGCTCGGGGTCCCCCTCCGCGGCCCGCGGGCCGCGTATTTCCGGGTGTCGGTGGCGAGTTTGCCGCGGCGCATCGGCGATGTCCAGTGCGCCGTCAGCGCGCTGGGGGAGCTGGAGGTGCCCTACCAGCCGTGGTACCTGGAGCGAGCCCACGAGCGGAGGGAGGACATCATTGCATTCGGGCGGTTCATGAGCGATATGCTGAGTAGGCTGGAGAATTTGCAGCCTGTGCAGCCTGTGCAACCCCGCCCAGAGCTGCCGCACACTGGGTGCCCGCTGGAGGATGCGCGCCACCTGGAGGGGCCAATCCGCCAGCACGGGATGCGGGTTGAGGCGGTTTCCCCGCGCCACGTGGTATGCTGGCAGGGCGAGGGCGACTACAGGGTTCGGGTGGAGTTCAGGATGGATGACAACCCGATGAGAGTGGATGCGATGCTGGGCTCGGAGGTCTTCTATAGGCTGAGCCACAGCCTGAGGGGGATTATCCCGGCGGATCGGGCCGGGGAGCTGGTCGGGGTTGTGGCGCGGTTCGCGGCGGAGCTGCAGTCCCGCTACGCGGCGTTCTGCGAAGAGGCCGTGCCGTACATCTCCCAGCTGGAGTCGGATATGCATCGCCGCTTCGGGCCACGGTTCGGGACGATTTGCGGCCTCGAGCCACGGTCCGGGACGATTCTGCGCAAGCGCCAAAGCGGGCTCTACGTGGAGACAGCGCGCGGGCGACGGGTCATCCTCCCGGTGCGCATGGGGCTCGATGCCCGCCTGGTGCAGCAGCAGGCGGAGGCCATCGAGCGGCTCGTGGAGGGGTGCGGGCTCGACCTCACGGTGCACGAGCTGCTACCGGAGGATGCGGCGCGGGTGATGAGGGGAGTAATCACGTGAAAAGCATGAGTTTCTAATCTGGTACAAATCTCTAAAACAGCTTGGTAATGAGCAAGGATAGCAATAGCCCGGAGCGGGCTTGGTACTCCGCGATGGTGGGCAACCCGGCGTTCGGGGCGTGGGCCGCCTGGGATGCGGAGGGGCGGCCCGACGAGGAGTGCGGCGGGGTGCTGGGGCTGGGGGTGTGGGGGTCTGATGAGACCATTCGGGATGGATTTAATCAGTACCTCGACATGATCATAACGGGGGACTACCCGCCCAGCAGCATGCGGGCCCCGGCTGGGGAGAGCGAGGCGGCGCGTGAGGCGCGGATGGACTCGGAGGCGCTACGACGCATGGAGTGGTCTCGGAACCGGCGCTCCGCGTACGCGCCGTCCGATGCGCTGGACCGGGTGCTCGGGCACCTGAGCCGGTACGTCATCGAGCCCGATGCGCACCGGCCGAGCGTGCTGGTGCGGGGCTCCAGGGGGTCGGGGCGCACGACCCTCCTGACCGCGCTGTACCGCATGCTGGTGAATGCGCCCTTCGAGAGTAGGCGAAGGTACGAGTGTAGGCGAAAGAATCAGGGGGGCTGCGCGCCCGAGTTCGTGGGCTGGCTCAGCTGCGGGCGGGATTCGCTCTCGTTCAAGCGGGGCTGGGCCGACGAGGACGGGGTATCGATCCGCCGCGGCCCATCCCGCCCGCTCAAGCCTCGGGACGGGCGGCTGGACCCCGGGGAGGTCACGCAGCTCAACCACTCCGCGCCCTTCCTACTGGTGGACAACCTGGGCCGGGAGCGCGCGGGCCTATCGGCCGCGGCGGCGGCCATCCTGCTGGACCGCTGCGCGCGGTGGCTGCCGACCTTCGTGACGACGGAGCTGGACCCGGCGGGCATCCGGGCGCGGTACGGCGACGAGCTGGCGGAGGCGATGGGGGCGCAGTACGAGGCCTTCGAGCTGGCGGCGCGGGTGCCTGAATCACGCATAAAGAACGATAGACCATGAAATGCATCATAGCAGAGAAGCCCTCGGTGGGGAGGGACCTGGCCCGGGCGGTGGGCGCGACGACCAAGGGGGATGGCTACATCGAGGGGAACGGCTACATCGTGACCTGGGCCGTGGGGCACCTGGTGGGCCTGGCGGAGCCGGAGGTGTACGGCTTCGGGGGGGCCTACCGGGCGGAGGACCTGCCGATGCGCCCCTCGCCCTTCCGCCTGTCGGTGCGGCAGGTGCGCGAGGGGAAGACCCTCCGGGACGACCCCAAGGCGGCGCGGCAGCTGGAGGTCATCCGGAAGTGCTTCGAGCGGTCCGAGGGGCTGATCGTGGCCACGGACGCGGGGCGGGAGGGGGAGCTGATCTTCCGCTACATCTACGAGTACCTGGGCTGCCGCAAGCCCTTCGAGCGGCTGTGGATCTCCTCGCTGACCGAGCGGGCCATCCGCGACGGGCTGGCGAGCCTGCAGCCGGGCGGCCAGTACGACAACCTGTACCACGCCGCGCGGGCGCGCAGCGAGGCGGACTGGCTGGTGGGGATGAACGCGAGCCGGGCCCTGTCCATCTCGCAGGCGGGGTTCTTCCCGCTGGGCCGGGTGCAGACCCCGACGCTGGGGATGGTGTGCCGCCGCTTCGTGGAGCACGGGGCGTTCAAGCGGGTGCCCTTCTGGCGGCTGCGGGCGCGGATCCGCCTGGGCGAGCTCGACGTGTGGGTCTCCTCCGAGGAGCGGTTCTCCAGCCTGGCCGACGCCGAGGCCGCGCTGGCCACCCTCCGGGGGGCGGGGCAGCTGGAGGTGACCTCGGCCGCCACGCGCACCACGCGCACCCCTCCCCCCCTGCTGTACGACCTGACCACGCTGCAGAGGGAGGCGAACCGGCGGCACGGGCTGACGGCCGAGCAGACGCTGGTGGCGATGCAGTCGCTCTACGAGACTGACAAGGTGTGCACCTACCCCCGCACGGGCTCCCGCCACATCGGCGAGGACGTGTTCGAGCGGGTGCCGGAGCTCCTGGGGTCCCTCGGGCACGATGTCCCCTCGCCGAACCGGCGCTCGGTGGACGGGGCCAAGGTGACGGACCACCACGCCATCATCGTGACGGGGCAGCGCGCGGAGGGCCTCACCGGGGACCGGGCGCTTATCTACGCCATGGTGTCGCAGCGCTTCGTGGAGGCCTTCTCGCCCGACTCGGAGGAGGAGCGCATGCGGGTGGTCCTGAGCGACGGGGCGCATACGTTCGTATGGAGGGGTGTCCATACCGTGTCCCCGGGCTGGCGCGCGGTGGGCGGCGGGGCGGAGGAGGCCGGTGATGCGGACGAGGAGGCCGGGCCGGAGGAGGAGGCCGAGCAGGAGCTCAGCGCGCTGCCCGATGTGGCGGCCGGGGGCGCGCTGGCGCTCTCGGAGGCGGCGGTGAGCGAGCACAGCACCAAGCCCAAGCCCATCCACACGGAGGCCAGCCTCCTGGCCGCGATGGAGCACGCGGGCCGGGAGGCGGGGGACGCGGACAGCCGCCGCGCGCTGGCGGAGTGCGGCCTGGGCACGCCCGCGACGCGGGCCAGCATCCTGGAGACGCTCATCCGCCGGGGCTACATCCAGCGGGAGAAGAAGCGGCTGGTGCCCACGGAGAAGGGCCTGGGGGTCTACGAGATCGTCCGCGACCGGCAGATCGCCAACGTGGAGATGACGGGCCGCTGGGAGCAGGCCCTGGCGGGCATCGCCGAGGGGCGGGTCGACGTGGAGGAGTTCAACCGTGGCATCCACGGGTACGTCGGGCAGATCTGCGGGGAGCTGCTGGCGCTGCCCAGGCCCGAGCGGGCCACCCCGCCGAGCCTGAAGTGCCCCAAGTGCGGGGCGGCGAGCGTGCGGCTGTACCCGAAGGTGGCGAGCTGCCGCGCGGAGGGCTGCGACTTCCACGTGTTCCGGCAGGTGTGCGGGCATACGCTCACGGAGGCGCAGGTGGAGGCGCTGCTGGGCCAGGGGCGAACGCCGGTGCTGCGGGGGCTGGTGGGCAAGTCGGGCAAGAAGTTCAACGCGCGCCTGGCCCTCAACGAGGACCTCAGCACGCGGTTCGAGTTCGAGGAGCATAGCGGGCGGAGGGGTAAGAAGTAGCCATGTCCTACAGCAAGAAGGATGCGTTGGTAGCTAACACCAGGGCGATAGCTACTCTACTGGAGGTCTTGCAGACCGGGCGCGCAGTCAGCACTGAGGATATTGCCATTCTTCGTGGATATGTCGGATTTGGCGGCCTGAAGTGCGTGCTACGCCCCTGCAGGGAGGAGCATGACATCCAGCTCTGGCCGAGGCACGAACGGGGGCTATTTGAGCCCGTTCGTAATCTGCAACGCATAATCCGGGAGGGGAGCGAGAATGAGACAAAGGCCAAGCTCTACTGGGAGAGTATAAGAGCGAGCGTTCTCACCTCCTTCTACACCGACCACCGCGTAGTGGATGCCATCGCGGAGGGGATAGCATCCACCGGGATATCCATTGGTACCATGCTGGACCCCAGCCTGGGCATGGGGGCATTCCCCCAGAGCTTCTCGAGCCGGGTTGAGCGCATGGTGGGCTTTGAGAAGGATGCCCTGACCGGCCTCATCATGCAGACCATCCATTCTGGGAATAATCCCCGTCTGACGGTGTTCAATGCCCCCTTCGAGAGTATAGCCCCTCTGGATGAGGCCAATCGTTTTGATTTAATCTCGAGCAATATTCCATTCGGCGATTTCGCGGTATTCGACCGTGAGTATAGCCGTAGCCAGGAGGCGGTACGACGTAGCGCCAGCAGAAAAATCCAGTCGTACTTTCTGCTTAAGGGTTTGGACTGCCTCCGGGAGGGGGGATTGCTGGCCTACATTGCCCCGCGCGGGATACAGGATGCGGCATCGGGTGCTAGCCTCCGTGAGTACGCTCTCCAGTCCGCGCACTTGGTGTCGCTAGTACGTCTGCCCAACGGTCTTTTCAGCGAGAATGCGGGCACAGAGGTGGGTTCTGACCTTCTTGTCCTCCAGAAGGATAGCAATCGTGGCCCGCTGAGCCTGCGCGAGGAGCTCTACTGCCGCACTGAGGTGGCAAGGCACGGTGATTCCGATGTGGCCATCAATTCTCTCATCGCCGAGACCCTCTCCACACGGTGCATTGGTGCTGCCCATGTGGTCTCCGGGCAGTATGGTCCTACGTACGCATTCCGGACGGAGGATGATTTAGCCCGCATTGCCCAGCAGCTACGCGGGATGCTCGTCGAGGATTTGGGTGAGCATTTCAGGCATAATCTGTACTCATCCCATGTCCATCAGCAGGAGTTGCCGGTACAACATCATGTAGTGGAGCTAGGCAAATCCGGCGGTGAGCGGCCAACTCCTCGGGAGGGATTCGCCCCCCTAGGAGGGCTTTTCGAGGGGATCGGCACGGTAGGGGGGATGGGGGATACGGTAAAGCCACCTACCAAGCGGGCCAAAGGCCAGAATGCGACGAGCCGCTCGGAGGAGATATTCCGCCAAGCGCGTGGGCAGGAAGAGAGTGCCACCAGGAGGAATACCCGGAGGGACCTACCGAAAGGGTCGAGCCTCTTCGACATGGACGAGGAGGATGTCGAGCGTCCGCAGGAAAAACCCAAAAGCTATCTCTACCCTTACCCCATAGCCTCTCACCTTCGGAGTGGCTCATTGGTGGTGGATGGCGACACGCTGGGGAAATTGGAAATCGGTGCCTGGCGCACCATGCTCAAGCCCCTGGACCTTGCCCAAGTACACTCATCCCTCCTACGGGGCTACGTAGCCATTCGGGATGCCTACCACGAGCTGTATAGCCATGAGGCCGAGCACCTGACGGAGGATGCGGAGGGGCGGAGGCGGCTCAATGAGCTCTACGATGGCTTCGTGGCCCTCCACGGCCCGCTCCACGATGGGCGTAATCTGAAATATCTCCAGCTAGACGCGCAGCATGGCGAAATACTCGCGCTGGAGCGTAGGGGGGAGAATGGGCAGTACGTCAAGACGGACATCTTCGACCATCCCACAGCCTTTTCCCCTCGTACTTCCCGGGTGGTTCATACCCCGTTGGAGGCGCTGTCTGCCTCCCTGAACCGGACCGGCACGGTGGATATCGGCTACATGCTCTCCCTGCTACCTGAGCAGAGTGTGGACGGACTGCTCACCGCGCTGGAAAATCGTATTTTCTTCGATCCGGGTGAAGGGGAGTATGAGATATGCGACCGCTTCATTTCGGGCGATGTGGGGCAGAAGGCCGAACAGGTGGAAAGGTGGCTAAGGGAAAATCCGGAGCATGAGCATGCATCGGCCGCAGCACGCAGCCTCTCCGCGCTACGGGAGGCCCTACCCGTACCAATTCCCTTCTCCGATTTGGATTTCAACATGGGCGAGCGATGGATCCCGGCTGACTACTACCGCGCGTACGCCCATGACCTTTTCGAGCTACACGAGGATTTCCGTATTGACTATGTCGCGGTCTCGGATAGCTTCATCCTCAACGGCACCAGGGAAACTGGGAGGCATAACATGAATATCCGTACCCGCTATGCCGTACGGAGCAGCTCGCGGCTCTACGATGGCTTTGCGCTCTTTGAGCATGCGCTCCAGAATACCACACCGCATATCACCAAGCCGATTACAGAGGGGGGTAGGACGGTACGAGTCCCGGATGTAGAGGCCATCCAGCTGGCGCATACAAAGATTGAGGAGATACGCCGCGGATTCCGGGAATGGCTGGGCGATGGTCTTCCCAATGGTAAGCGGTGCTCCGCGGCGCTACGGGAAAATCTATGTACACGCTACAATCGCCTCTTCAACAGCTCGGTGCGCGCGCGCTTCGATGGGTCGCACCAGGAGTTCCCCGGCATCAACCTGGCGGGCCTGAACATCGACTCCCTCTACGACAGCCAGCGCGACGCGGTCTGGATGCTGCTGGTCAACGGCGGGGGCATCGTGGACCACGAGGTGGGGGGCGGCAAGACGGCCACCATGTGCATCGCGGCCCACGAGATGAAGCGCCTGGGGCTGGCCCACAAGCCCATGATAGTGGCCCTGCGCGCGAACGTGGCAGCCATTGCGAACGACTTTCGCAAGCTCTACCCCGACGCGCGGGTGCTCTGCCCCCACAAGCCGCTCGATGCGGAAGAGAAGAGCAAGGATAAAGGTTTGAGCAAAGCGGAACGGGTGCAACTCTACAGCGATATCGTGAACAATGACTGGGATTGCATCATCGTTTCGCATGATGAGTATGGCGCTATTCCGCAGAGTCCGGAGGTGGAGCTAAGGATAATCCAGAAGGAGCTGGATTCACTGGAGGCGAGCATGGAGCAGAGCCATGAGCAGCTGACGCTGCGGCACATGGAGAAGCAACGGGAGAACCTCCATGTAAAGCTTCAGAACCTGACCGCCGCCATCCGGGAGCGCACCGATGATACGATAGATTTCCAGCGGATGGGCATCGACCACCTCTTCGTGGACGAGAGCCACTACTTCAAGAATCTTCTCTACCACACCCGTCACACACGAGTTAGCGGACTGGGGAATACGACAGGTGCTCAACGAGCGATGAGCCTACTCATGGGCGTGCGTACCATTCAAGAACGCACGGGGCGCGACCTGGGGGCGACCTTCCTGAGCGGCACGCCCATCAGCAACTCGATAGCCGAGCTATACCTACTGTTCAAATACCTCCGTCCCCAAGCGCTGGAGCGCCAGGAGATATTCTGTTTTGATGCATGGGCCTCCATTTTCGCGGAGAAGAGCACGGAGTACGAATTCTCGGTGGCAGGGGAGCTGATGCCCAAGGAGCGATTCCGAAATTTCATCAAGGTGCCGGAGATGAGCTCATTCTACTCCGAGATCTGCGATTTCCGCACCGCCGATATGATAGGCATTGCACGGCCGCAGATGAATGAGGTGCTACACCACATCCCGCCCACCCCCGCGCAGGAGGACTTCATCGGGCGGCTCATGCAGTTCGCCGCGACGGGCGATGCCCAGCTGCTGGGCCGCGAGCCCCTCTCCGAGAATGAGCAGACGGCCAAGATGCTCATCGCGACGGATTACGCGCGCAAGATGAGCCTCGACATGCGTCTGGTAAATCCCAGCTATGTGGACCATCCGGACAGCAAGGTGTCGCACTGCGCCCGCCTGGTCAGCGAGTACTACCATCGCTACTCGGATGCAAAGGGGACACAATTCGTCTTCTCCGATTTGAGCACCTACAAACGGGGCGAATGGAATGTGTATGAGGATTTGAAGCGCAAGCTGGTGGAGGAGTACGGCCTCCCCGCCCGGGAGATTCGCTTCGTGCAGGAGTTCGGCACGATGAAGCGGAAGGAGCGGATGGTGGAGGCGATGAACCAGGGGGATATCCGGGTGCTCATCGGCAGCACCACCATGCTGGGCACGGGGGTCAACGCGCAGGCGCGGGCCGTGGCGGTGCACCACCTGGACATCCCGTGGCGGCCCTCGGACCTGCAGCAGCGCAACGGGCGGGCCGTCCGCAGCGGCAACGTCGTGGCGCGGGACTTCGCCGGCAACCGGGTGGACGTGATCATCTACGCGGTGGAGCGGTCGCTGGACAGCTACAAGTTCAACCTGCTGCACACCAAGCAGGTGTTCATCGACCAGCTGAAGTCCAACTCCCTGGGCTGCCGGAGCCTCAGCGAGGGCAGCACGGAGGACACGGGCCTCAACTACTCGGAGTACGTGGCGGTGCTCTCGGGGAACACGGACCTGCTGGACCGGGCCCGGCTCGAGAAGCGCATCGCGCAGCTGGAGTCGGCTCGCCGCCTCTCCGGCGGGGAGCGCAGCGCGGCGGCCCGCCGCGTGGAGGGCCTGGAGGGGGAGATGGGGAAGCTCAGCGGGCGGCTCGCCCAGGCGCGCGCCGACGCCGCGCTGCTCAACGAGCGCCTCGCGCGCGACGAGCAGGGGCGGGTGGTCAACCGGCTGGTGCTGGACGGCCTGGAGGGGGTGACGGACGCGCGCCAGCTCTCCGAGCACCTCCACCGGCTCGCGGCGAGCCCCCCGGCCGACAGCACCCCCGTGCGCATCGGTGAGATCTACGGCTTCCCCATCCTGGCCAGGCGGGCCGTGGAGATGGACGGCGACCTGGGGCTCTGCACCCGCTTCCTGGTGCAGAGCCCCTCGGGCGGCCCCCCGTACCAGCACAACAGCGGGCGGCTGGCCCGGGACCCCAGGCTGGCGGTGGGCAGCTTCCTCTCCGCGCTGGGGCAGATCCCGCGCGCGATCGCGGGCTACGAGGCGCAGCTCTCCCGGCTGGAGGGCGAGGTGGCCACGCACCGGGAGATGGCCAGCCGGGCCTGGGGCGGGGAGGCCGAGCTGAGCTCCCTGCGCGAGGAGATGGCCACGCTGGACCGCCGTATCGCGCGGTCGCTGGGGCCCGCGCCGGGGGAGGCCGATGGCCCGGAGGCGCAAGCATCCCCCCGCCAGCGGTCCGGCCCCCGCCGCTAGGCGGTCCTAGCCCTCCCGGATGAGGTGCTGGAGCTCGGGGTCCTCCGCGATCCGCGCCAGCTCGCCCTCCACCAGGGCCGCGATGTCGTCCTTGACGCGCTGGTAGTTCTCCTCGATGCGCTGCTGCATCACGTCGTTGCCCGCCTCGTCCAGGAAGGGGTTGATGATGGGTATGGGCCGGTTGCTGCGGGCCTCCTCGGCCACCTGCGCCATGTCCACGACGATCTCCGCGTGGAACATCTTCTGCTCAATGCGCTCGTCGAAGTTGTCGGACACCGCGCCCACGAACATGCCCTGGGTGAGGCTGGCGATCTTGCTGGCCGGGATGAGGCTGTCCATCTGGGTGGAGATGGAGGTGGAGCGGTCGTTGCGGTTGATGGAGATGGACTGCCGCTGCTGGAGCACCTTGCCGAAGCGCTTGCTGAGGCTCTCGGCGGTGTCGCCCACCACCTGCCCGGCGAAGATGTTGCCGACGGTGTTCTGGATGACGCGGCTCTCCTTGTCGCCGTAGTCGCGGGTGAGCTGGGAGAAGTCCTGGAAGCCCAGGCAGACCGCGACGCGGTTGCTGCGGGCCGTGGCGATGAGGTTGTCCAGGCCGCGGAAGTAGATGGTGGGCAGCTCGTCGATGATGACCGAGCTCTTGAGCTGATTCTTCTTGTTGATGAGCTTGACGATGCGGCTGTTGTAGAGGCCCAGGGCGGCGGAGTAGATGTTCTGGCGGTCGGGGTTGTTGCCCACCACCAGGACCTTGGGGGCCTCGGGGTTGTTGATGTCGAGGGTGAAGTCGTCGCCGGTCATGACCCAGAAGAGGGCCGGGGAGTTCATGCGCGAGATGGGGATCTGGAGGGAGGCGATCTGGCCCTGCAGCTGGTCCTGCGCGCCGCCCTCCCAGGCGCTCATGAAGGGGGAGAGGTAGTTGGCCAGCTCGCTGCGGGCCGTCAGGATGGGGAAGAGCTTGGTGTAGGGCTGGCGTATCAGCTCGATGGCGTGGGGGAAGGTGCAGCAGCGCCCGCCGTCGTGGATCTTGAGGAACCAGATGATGGCGGCCAGGAGGATGATGGGGGACTCGACGAAGAAGTCGCCCTGCTTCTGGATCCAGGTGCGGTTGAGGTTGAGCATGATGGTGTAGGCGCTCTCGTACGCGTCGGATATGTCGGTCATCATGGCCGGGTTGATGGGGTTGCAGCGGTGCGAGCGGCGGGGGTCGTCGAAGTTGATGACGTAGAAGGTGGGGCGCGCCGGGTAGGCATGGGCGTGGCGCAGCAGGTGGTTGTAGGCGATCTCGGAGAGGTCGGGGAACTTGTAGTCGTAGATGTACATGGCGAAGCCCTTCTCGAGCTGCTGTCGGATGTAGCTGTTGACGATGGCGAAGGACTTGCCCGAGCCGGGGGTGCCCAGGACCATGGAGGCGCGGAAGGGGTTGACCACGTTGACCCAGCCGCGCCGCCAGCGCTTTTTGTAGTAGAAGCGGGTGGGGAGATTGACGGAGTACTCGTTGTCCATGCGCCGCTGCTCCTGCATGAAGCTCTCGTTCTCGCGGTTGAACACGTCGTCCATGAGGTTGCCCCGGAACAGGCGGCTGGCCCAGCTGCCGGCCATGAGCAGCAGGATGAAGCCCGTGGCGGTGGCGCCGATGTAGAGCGCGGCGCGGGGCCCCGGGCCGAGGGCCAGGTCGAGCATCCAGCCGCTGGCCAGGAAGAGCAGCAGCCCCGGTACGAGGGCCGCGGCCACCAGGCCCCAGGTGATCCGCTCGCTCTTGACCCCCCGGGTGCCCAGGCACGATAGGCCCAGGAAGAGCCCCGCCAGGAGCTTGCTCCAGAGGGTGCTGCCGAAGAGCCCGCTCTGGGCGTTGAGGCTGATGAGCAGCCGGTCGGCCAGGGACAGGGTCCAGCCCGCGGCGCGGAAGGCCCCGTGGCAGAACCAGTAGCAGTGCGTGAGCACGAGGATTATCGAAATCCCCAGGAATAGGTTCATGACCCGCTGCAGGCCCCTGAGATCATCCTCCTGTGACATGGTATCACCTCCTTTTCATTATATGTATAGACTCATCTTCTCCGCCCCCTCCTCTTGGCCCGCTCGGCCTCGCGCCGGAGCTTGCGCCGCCAGGCGGCCTCCCGCGCGTCCGTGTCCCCGGCGTGGCGGGGGTTGAGCAGCTCCTCCATCAGGCTGCCGCCCAGCATTCCGCCCGTGTCCTCCCCGGCGCGCGGGGCGGGCGGCGCCGCGTGGGGTGCCACCTCCCGCGCCGGGCGCGCTGCCTCCGGTGCGCCGCTGAAGTGCCGGTGGAGCGCGCTGGCCGAGAACTCCCGGCCGAGGCGCGACCCGTTCACGGCGATGCCCCGCGCGTCGTCGATGTAGGTCACCCCGTACAGCCGCCCGTTGCTGGCCGTCCGGATGCGCATGTCGATGCCCTCCCGCGCGAGCGCGCGCCGCAGCGCCTCCACGGTGGCGGGCCGCCCCTCCATGGCCCCCGCGATGGCGGCGCGGAGCGCGTCGAGGTGCGGCCGCACCAGCTGGCGGGACCGAGCCGCCGCCCGGCGTACTCCCAGCGGACCTCCTCGGCCTGGACGTTGTAGCGGTTGAGCACCGCGTTCATCTCCCCCAGCGACTGGAACGCGTAGCGCCGCAGCACGTGCCGCACCGCGGCCCCGACCTGCGCGGCGATGTCCCCCCGGGCGGCATCCACGGGCAGGGGCGGCGGCGGGCTGGCCCGTTGCCCCGCGCCGGGCCGCAGCCCGTGCTGCCGCTCGAGGGCCTCCGTGAGGCGCTGGCTCCGCCGCCGCTCGAAGGAGTCGTTGATCTTGCGGCCGTGGCGGTCCACCCGCGGCGCGACGATGTGGATGTGCTCCCGCGCGATGTCGCGGTGGCGGAACACGATGTAGGGCTGCCCCCCGTAGCCCATGCCCTCCATGTACTCCCGGGCGATGGCCGCGAGCGTCTCCCCGGAGAGCCGCTCGTCCGGGTGCGGGTTGAGCGAGCAGTGGAACACCGCGTTCCGGGTGCGGTGCCGCGCGGGGAGGGTGCGCCGCATGTCCCCCAGCACCCCGTCCAGGGTGTAGTCCATGCCCGGCCTGACGTAGAGGCCCGAGACCGCGATCACGTCCGCCTGGCGCTGGGCCACCTTGCGGAAGTTGTAGCCCAGCGCGCGGGCCAGGCTCGAGGGGGAGGTGATGTTGGCGATCATGCATCCCGCCGGTACTCCTCGGTGAGCGCGATGGCCCGCCGCAGCAGCTCCTGGAGCTCCGCGGCGTACCCCTCCAGCTTCGCGGTCAGGGTGGCGGCGATCCGCACGGAGTGGTACGAGTTCAGCGAGCGCACGGCCTGGTTGTACAGCACGCCGATGCGGTGCACCTGGGCCGTGAGCTCGCTCAGCTTGCGGTAGTAGTCGTCCTGGGCCGCGCTCACGGTGACGACCTTGAAGTCCTCGCGGAGTATCTGCCCCCGCACGAAGTCCGACTTGCTGCGGGCCCCCGACCGCTGGTACAACCCGATGACCCGCAGCTGGTCCTCGGGGCTCAGCCGCAGGTTGAGCCGGGCCCACCCGCTGGGATTTGCGGTCTGCCCCTGCGGCGCATCGGGGTCCGCCCCCGGCTCTACCCTAGTGCTCTGCATAGCTTCTACCTTGTTATCCATTCTTAATATTTTGGGTTCACCAGCGTTCAGGAGCAGCCGACGGCACGGCGGGGGGACCTCCGTAAGGAGGCAAGGGTTTTTTGTATGACAAACGGCCGTTTGTCATACAAAAACACACCTTGCCGTGTTTGCCTTTTCCAATGGCCGCTGGCCCGTTGAGGGGATATACCATCGCTCCTATTGCTGCCAATTTCCGAGTGCAAAATTAGGGTATAGATAGGAGCTGCTTGGCTCATCATTTTCCATTATTCTTCATTCTTTTTCATCATGGCATGTGTATTTATTGACTTATAGATTAGCGTGCATAATATTGCATACATCAACGCAGCGGCAAGCATGCAAAGTGGTGAATGCGCGAAGCGGTGAATGCGCGAGGTGATAAATGCGCGAGGTGGTAAGTGCGCGAAGCGATTCAGTCGCATGCGGATAGGTATATGGCTAGATGCGTTGGCAAAGAGATGGATAGGCGAATTGGTATATAGCTGGCTGGTTGAACATGGAGGTTGGGGCATGCATAGGGTAATAGGATTGTAGGCATATGGGTAACTCTCATCCGATATACATCGGCTTCGCTTCGCAGAAAGGTGGGGTGGGCAAGAGCAGCCTGGCGGAGGTGTTGGCCTCCATCCTCTACTACGAGCGCGGTGTGCGGCTATTGGTCATAGACTGCGACGGGATGCAGGAATCCTTCTACAAGCTCCGTGAGCGTGAGCGTCAGCTCTCGAAGGAGAATCCGCAGATTGAGGATTATCTGCGTTCGTTCTACGCCAATCCGGATGTACCATCGCACCCTTACCACATCATCCGCAGCTCCCCGGAGGAAGCCCTCGAGCGGGTCGACCACGTGCTGAGCACCCTCGCGGAGCCGCTGGATGTGGTGATTTTTGACTTTCCTGGGCATGCGAGCTTACCGTCAATTTTGGAGCTCTCTGCGGGGATGGACTACGTGATCTCCCCCATAGAATCCGATGTGCAATCGCTGACCTCCAGCCTGGCCTACGGTCTGACAGTTCGGGACATTGGCGTCAGCATGGAGGGTGTTCGTATTCAGGATTTTATCTTCCTGTGGAACAAGGTAGACCGACGGGCCTCCAGCTCGGTGGTGCAGCTCTACAGCCAGCTCATTCAAAAACATCGGCTCTCGCTCTTCAAATCCCAAATCTACGCCTCGGTGCGGATTTCGCATGAGATGGCGGAGTGGGGGCTGAAAGGGGTTTTCCGCTCCTCGTACCTTCCTCCCCCGCCAAATCTACGAAGGGGGATGGGCATTGACGAATGGGTGGATGAGCTAATCGACATTACTGGCTTGGGGAATCAATAAACCAATCCGATATGAATATAAAGCGGCAACGTGAGGAGCAAATCAAGCAGAAGCTCACCGATATGGGCAATATGGGCATAGATGCGACATCCTCCCCTCCAGATTTTGAGGCCTCGCCCCTCGTTGATACTGAGCCACCTCCGAAGGTTGAGAAGGATACTTCCGAGCCCGTGGTGGCAACCGATACGCCAACGCACTCCGAGGACGACCTGTCTGCCCGCTACGCGGTCTACCAGGAGGAGTTCCTGCATAGCCGTCCCATTTTGCATCGTGTCAACTGCGGCATCAGCAGCTCCACCATGCAGATTCTTCGGAACGTGGTGAAGGATCTCGAGGAGGATGTGCCGGTGTCGGTCTTCGTTGACAATATTCTCGTGGCGCACCTAAGGATGTACTGCGACCTGATAAACAGCGTGGCATCCGAGCGGCGGCGTAGCATTACCATTCCGAAGTAGATACCCCAATGCACAAGCTCATTCGCCTTGCGCTGATCATCCTATCGCTGCTTTGGGTCGCCACGCTTCTTGGGGTCTTCCTGCTGGCGATGGTGGAGGGCTTGCGCAAACGCAAGCGTGGGGTGGATACCCCATCGTTCGCGCTGACTCCCAACGACATCGTGGGGGTGACCAACACTGCTCCCCATGGCGATGCGGCAGGACCCGTAGGTGCGATATCCGCATCGGTGGAGGATATCCCGCTTGACGCTCCCTCCAGCCCCGTGGATTTTGCCGTTCCGAGCGATGAGAATGCCACGGATGATGGGGAGGAGGATTGGCTGGTAGAGCTGGAGGATGCGATGCTAGCGGATCTGCAAGCGGAGGTGGAGCTTGCCCCGAGTGGGATGCTGCTGCGCGAGATGGAAAATCTCTACGCCGCGGATGCGAAGCCCTCCCTTGGCGAGGAGGAGCAGGAAGAGGTCAAAATGGCCCTCGGCAAGCTGCAGGGGACGGAGCTGCTGGATAGGTACCAGGCGCATCTGAAGGAGGCCGAATCCAGCAATAGCGCGCTGCTCCGCATGCTCCGAGAGATGGGGGATGATGGGGGAGGCGATGACGAGGAGGAGGGTAATACGGAGCTTCCTTGGGATGCTCAGCACGATTTGGAGTGAAGGATTTCAGACTAACGATAATTGTAATTTTCCATGAGAAGAATAGGTAGAATTCTGCTTTTGCTATGCGTGGCGCAGCTCCTGGGCCTAGCGGTGCATGCACAGGGTAATCTCACGGGCGGGATTAACGAGGCGACCAAGATGATAACCACGGTGTTCGACCCGGCGACCAAGCTGATTTACGCCATCGGGGCAGTGACTGGTCTTATCGGGGCGGTGAAGGTGTACCAGAAGATGAACCATGGTGACCCGGATACGGCCAAGACAGGGGCTGCCTGGTTCGGCGCGATGATATTCCTATTGGTAGCCGCCACGGTGCTACGTAGCTTTTTCCTATAGCGATATGAGTCGGTGGGAGGTTAACCGCGGCGTGGGTCGTCCGCTGGAGTTCAAGGGGCTGAAGGCGCAGTACCTCTACATTTTGGGGGGGCTGCTGGTGGGCGGGATGCTGCTGACGGTGGTGCTGTACATGAGCGGTGTGGGCCAGGTGGAGAGCCTGCTGGTGGGGGTGGTGCTCTGCAGCGCGTCGGTGTGGTACTGCTACCACCTGAACCACGTGTACGGCGAGCACGGGCTGATGAAGCGGCGGGCGCGGGCGCGGCTGCCGCGGCGCATCGCGCACTACTGCGCGGTGCGGTACATGGTGCGGACGGCGAATGTCAAATCTAAATCGAGCCAATCATGATACGGAATACCATTTCCAAGTTTATGCGGGAGCTGCAGGATGATACCTTCTTCCTCGTGATGAAGCCCACGTCCGTGGTCTTTCTCCTGCTAGCCACATTTTTCTGGGGGTGCTCCCTTGGGGTCATCATCCCCTTCTGGGAGGTGCTAGAGGAGAAGCCCGAGGGGGCCTGGCGCTTCCTGCTGGGCGCGCCCGAATTCTGGAGGCTGCTCGCAACGCATGTCGGATGGAGCGCGCTGGCGGGCCTATTCGTCCGGTACATCTGGCGGAGCTGGTGGCAGTTCAAGCTTCGTAAGTGCAATTCAAGTAAAGTTGGTGATGAGTAAAAATTCAACGACGATAGTGGGGGGTAAGGCCCCCTCGGCCAAGCGGTGTACGCTGTTCGTGCTAGCCGCCGTTATCATGCTGCTCGGCTTCTATTTTTCTAGGGGATGGTTGCAGCTGACCCTCGTGGCGGGCGGGGTCGCCCTGCTGGCCCTCGCCAGGCTGCGGGCGCAGCGGCAGGAGGCACGGGTGGAGAAATCGCGGGGGAGGGGCGGCGATGCCCTCAGCCGGGCGGTGCGCATCGCCGAATGGATCCCCATAGTATGCCTATCCGCCATGCTCATCTGGTCGGTCCGCTTCTCCCAGGAGGTGTCGGAGATGATGCGGGATGAGCGCGGGGCGCAGGGGATGGGCGAGGCGAGGGCCGAGATGGGGTTTTGGGATGGGGTGGAGATGCTCTGGGGCATGGGCGCCATTCGGGTGCTGCTCCTCTCGATGCTCGGGGCAATCGTGCTGCTGGCGGTCACCAGGGTGCTAAAGCGTCGCCTCAATGGCCGCCCCTCGTAAGCACCCCCTGATGTCGCGCTTCCCGCTGCTGTCGGTGGAGGGCGGGTGGATCGTGTCGAAGGACGCGGACGTTACGGCGTGCTTCCGGGTGGCGCTGCCGGAGGTGTTCACGGTGACCACGGCCGAGTACGAGGACATGCACTCGGCCTGGGGCAAGGCGCTGGGGGTGCTGCCCAAGCACACGGTGGTGCACAAGCAGGACTGGTTCCTGCGGGAGCGGTACCGGGCCCCCGCCCCGGACCCCTCGGGGGCGCGGGGCAGCTTCCTCTCCGAGCAGAGCGACCGTCACTTCTTCGAGCGGCCCTTCCTGCACCACGAGTGCTACCTCTTCGTGACGCGGCTGACGCGGGCGGGGCGGCCGCGGCCGAGCGAGTTCACCTCGCTGTGCCGGGGGCGGCTGCTGCCGCAGGAGGCCTCGCCCGAGGCGCTGGCCCGCTTCTCGGAGTCGGTGGAGCAGTTCGCGCGGATCCTGGGGGAGTGCGCGCACCTGGGCCTCTCGCGGCTGGACGACGACGCGCTGCTGGGGGCGGCGGGCGCGCCCGGGCTGCTGGACCGCTTCTTCCGGCTGGGGGACGGCTCGAGCCCGACGCTGGAGGACATCGCCATCGGGCCCGACGGGGTGCGGGTGGGGGCCCGGCGGCTGCACCTGCACACGCTCTCGACCACCGAGGACCTCCCGCTGCAGGTGCGCACCGACGTGCGGCACGAGGCCCTCTCGACGGACCGCTCGGACTGCCGGCTGTCGTTCGCCTCGCCGGTGGGCCTGCTGCTGGGCCACGACCACGTGTACAACCAGTACCTGCTCATCGGCGACAGCGAGCGCGACCTCAAGGGCTTCGAGCGGCAGGCGCGCAACATGCTCTCGCTCTCGGCCTACAGCCGGGCCAACCAGATCAACCGGGAGTGGATCGAGGAGTACCTGAACGCGGCGCAGACCCAGGGGCTGACCTCCATCCGCGCGCACTTCAACGTGATCGGCTGGGGCGAGACGGAGGGCGAGCTGCGGGCGGCGCGCAACGACACGGGCGCGGCGCTGGCCAGCATGGGCTGCCAGCCGCGGCACAACACCCTGGACGTGGCCACGCTCTTCTGGGCGGCCATGCCCGGCAACGCCGGGGACCTCCCGCTGGAGGAGTCGTTCTACACCTTCATCGCCCCGGCGCTGTGCCTGCTCACGGCCGAGACGAACTACCGCGACTCCCCCTCGCCCTTCGGCATCCGGCTGGTGGACCGCGTCTCGGGCCGGCCGGTGCACGTGGACCTCTCCGACCTGCCGATGGCCCGCGGCGTGATCACCAACCGCAACAAGTTCATCCTGGGGCCCTCGGGCAGCGGCAAGTCCTTCTTCACCAACCACATGGTGCGGCAGTACTGGGAGCAGGGCGCGCACGTGCTGCTGGTGGACACGGGCAACTCCTACGAGGGCCTCTGCAACCTGGTGCGGGCGCGGACCGGGGGCGCGGACGGGGTCTACTTCACCTACACCGACGAGCACCCGATATCCTTCAACCCCTTCTACACCGACGACTACGTCTTCGACATCGAGAAGCGCGAGAGCATCAGCACCCTGCTGCTGGCGCTGTGGAAGTCCTCGGAGGAGCGGGTCACCAAGACCGAGTCGGGCGAGCTGGGCACGGCCGTGAGCGCGTACATCGAGCTGATAAGGGGCGACCGCGCGGTGCGGCCCTGCTTCGACACCTTCTACGAGTACCTGCGGGACGTGTACCGCGGGGAGCTGGCGGCGCGGGACATCGCCGTGCCGCGGGAGGACTTCAACGTGGACAACCTGCTGACCACGCTGCGGCAGTACTACCGCGGGGGCCGCTACGACTTTTTGCTTAACTCGGCCGAGAACATCGACCTGCTGGGCAAGCGGCTGATCGTCTTCGAGATCGACGCGATCAAGGACAACAAGGACCTGTTCCCGGTGGTGACCATCATCATCATGGAGGCCTTCATCAACAAGATGCGGCGGCTCAAGGGGGTGCGCAAGATGATCCTGATCGAGGAGGCCTGGAAGGCCATCGCGAGCGCGAACATGGCGGACTACATAAAATATTTGTACAAGACGGTGCGCAAGTACTTCGGGGAGGCCATCGTGGTGACCCAGGAGGTGGACGACATCATCCAGTCGCCCATCGTCAAGGAGAGCATCATCAACAACTCGGACTGCAAG
>PDWJ01003387.1_pt1 | contig 21202 bp, 23 predicted proteins | sample 1430881 | NCBI WGS metagenome assembly PDWJ01 (sample SAMN01162460, study PRJNA174530) | Oral metagenome, whole genome shotgun sequencing project. | biome: Marine environment; feature: Marine mammal; material: Swab sample of the gingival sulcus; isolation source: swab sample of gingival sulcus... | reverse complement strand
TCCACGATGACATCCCTCAAAAAGCCGTCGATCCGCTCCGCTCCAGGGGCCGGCGCTCCGCAAAAGGCGTTCAATGCGCCTAGCATCTTGTCGTATTGTGCGGACAGGGCATCGTAGCCCATATAATTGGCCGTTGTCGCCAGGCGTTCTACCTGACCGGCCATCTGTGAAGACAATTCGTCCGCCGCCGCACCGCCTGCCAGACGCCGGGCCTGCGATAACAGTTCTTCCAGACCCGTAATCAATTGTTCCATGAAAATATCGAACAACTCCGCGTCCGCTTCACCCTCGTAGACCGCCTCCGACTCCGATGCGCAGGCGCCTTCGGCCGGTGACGAACCCGAGGCAATGGACGCCGCCCGATCCAAAAGATCATTGATCTCGGCCGATTCCTGACCCGACACCTCTACCTGGGAAACCAGATCCCCGATCCGGTCACGGGCATCGATCAGCAGGTCAACGGCAATCTTGTCCACCTTCAGGCCGCCCTCACGGAACAGGTCCAGCAGAGGAAACCCAAATATTCCGACGCACCCTTTATGGTGTGCATCGAACGAAAAATACTGTCCAAAAGCTCCCGGTTTTCCGGGTCGGACTCCAGATGCAACAGGCTGCGCTCCAAATCCTCAAGATGCTCCCGCGTCTCGTCCGCAAATTCTTCAAGCAACGAATTATCTGTCATCAAACGCTCCTTAAACGGCGCCTGTTACTCGTTCTTCCCTGTCACCGTATAAAAGATGGGGTGAAGACTCACAGCCTCTCGATCAGATCCAGTATTTCAGCCGTCTTGTGTTTGTTGACATACCCCTTGGCGCCGATCTGATTCGCCTCTGTGCTGAATCGGCCTTCATCCAGGTTCGAAAGCATGACGACCCGTGCCTCGGCGTCCATGGCCAAGATTTCCTTGGCCGCAGCGATACCGTCCATACCGCGCATGGTGATATCCATGGTGACCAGGTCGGGTTGCAAATCCTTGTAAAGGACCACGGCGTCATCGCCGTTCTTTGCTTCACCGACGACCGTGTGGCCGGCACCGATCAATGTCTGTTTGATCATTTTTCGCATAATGGAGGAGTCGTCCACCACCAGAATCGTCTTTCCCATCCACTCTCATCCTTTTCGCCTGTTGGTTCTTTTGGCATCACACCGATCCGCGCCCGGATTACGGCTGTACCGCAACCTTGGACCGTTTCATGGCTTTGAGCTTCTTCATCTCCTCCACCATCAGGATACGATTGAAGTCAAGCAGAATCAACAACCGCTGTTCCAGTTTACAAACACCGCGGACATATTGGCTTTTCAATCCGGCCACGACAATATCGGGAGGTGGCTTGATACTGGATTCGGGGACATTCAATACTTTGGTGACCCGGTCAACAACGAACCCGGTCAGCCGCCCTTCAACAGTGAGAATGATGATCCAGATATCCGGGTTGAGAGCTCCGGCCTCCACCAGCTTCAACCGTTTTCTCAGATCGATGACGGGAATAATGCTGCCCCGCAGGTTGATCACACCCTCCAGAAAATCCGGCGAGTCGGGTATGGGCGTAATGGTGGTTTCGCGGATAATCTCCTGGACAGTGAGAATATCCACGCCAAACAATTCTTCACCAATAACAAACCCGACAAGCTGTTTGGTTCCCAGGTTTTCTGCTGTTTCTTGATCGCTTTGCGCAAACGGTTCGTTCATCGGCGCTATCTCCTTCATTTATTGACCGGTTGCCAGGCAGTGGGTCCGGATCGCCTCGGCCATGGTAACTCCCGGCAAGACCACAGACAGTTCATACTGATCGGCGGCCATTGCTGTGGCATCGTTGCACAGACAGGTATTGGGGTCCTGGACAATGGCCTTGCCGCCATCATCGAGAATTCTTCTGAGCCCGTCCAGCCCGTCGTCTCCGATACCTGACAAAAGGATCCCGCAAGCCTGCTCTTTTGCTGCTTGTGCAAGGGAAACCATCAAATTGTTACAAGCCTTTCCCGGTTTTACCTCCGGGTTCGTCTGCAGGCGTACCGATAAATGCTCGGCTTCATTGTCTACCCACATATTCTCGAAGGCCGATGCCAGGTAGCAGGTGCCCGCATGCAGTGCATCGCCGTCCACGGCACGTCTTACGGCCACACGGCTGTGATGGTCCAGATAATTGGCGAATGCGTCCACGTGGGATGCCGACGCATACAGGACACTCAAAAAGGCGGCCGGCACATCCGCTTCGATTTCAGGAATCAATCCCAGCAACGATCCGTAGGCGCCATAGGAGCTGCCAATGGCGAAATAACGCCTGCAAACCGAAACGCCGGTACTTTTGGTCTCCCCGGCCACCTGTGCCGGACGCAAATAGCGGATGGTATCAATGCCCGCCCTGGCGGCATTTTTCACACGGCTGACAATTAGTTCGTGCTGGCTTTTCAGGTCTTCTTTGAGCAGGCTGGATGGTTTTTGCAAAAAATCCACCGCCCCATAACGCAGCGACTCAAAGGTTTCCAGGGATCCTTGACCGGTCAAGGTACTGAACATGACCACCGGCGTGGGGCACTTGATCATGATATGCTTGATCGTGGTCATCCCGTCCATCACCGGCATGTTCACATCCAGGGTCACCACATCCGGCTTGAGCTCGGGAATCAGTTCCAATGCCTTGAGACCGTGTTCGGCCTCGCCAACGACCCGGATTTGATCGTCTTTGGCGAATATTTCTTTGATAATTTTGCGCAACAGGCTGGAGTCATCGACGATCAGTACCGAGATCGGCTCACCGGGCTGTTCAACCACCTGTGTCTGCGATGTCACCCGGGAAAAAGCGTTGAGCCCGCCGTTGCTGATCGTTGGCTTGGCAACCATCAGCATTTCGCGGCACTGTCGGCACTCGAACATATGCGGATGCGCTTCGAGCATATCAGCGCTCAGATCGTTACGTGCACCACATTCCTCACAAAATATGATCATTTTGTCATTATCTCCGATGGCGGCGGGCGGCTGCAAAGTCTTTGTCCACAGCCAGGCCCCCCCGTCCACTCATTGCTGAAGCATCCACCAACCGGCTGGATAAAACCGCATCCACCGGTCAGCGGCCACATGTGCCTGCATCTTGCCGCAGGCTAAGCTATCCGGCATGTTCCTCATTGATGCGGAACATGGCAATCTGCCGGGTCAAACTGGTGGACAATTGCTTCAACTCATCGGTAACGCCCACGACCTCACTGGCCCCGGCCACGGTCTGGGTGGCGCGGGATGCCGACTCGGTGGCGATATCAATCAGGTTCTTGGAACGCTCGGCCTGGGAATCGGTGAGCTTGCGCATCTCCTCACTTCGTTCCACCACACCGCGCATTTCATTACCCACATCGTCGGCGCTCTGCTCGGCTTTCTTCACCAGGCCCGAAATGGCTTCCGACTTTTCGATGAGAGCCCCCAAAGCCGCCTGGGCCGCCTCACGGCGTTCTCCCTGACGACCGGCCATGCCTTGAATCTCCTCGGCCAGAGCATTGAGGCCTTCCATGATGCGCGTCACCTCACGGGTCTGCTGGTTCAGAATCTGGGTCATCTCGGAAATATTGCCGATGGCCTCACGGTTGCTCTCGCCTCCCTGGGCGATTTTGTCGAGGGCCTGTTCGGAACGCTCGGTCAGTCGGGTCCCCTCCTGTACACGGCTTGTGGACTCTTTGATCAATTGTCCGATCTCTTTGGCTGCCTCGGACGAACGCTGGGCCAGTTTACCGACTTCGTCGGCGACCACGGCGAAACCCTTGCCGTGGACACCGGCACGGGCGGCCTCGATGGCGGCGTTGAGCGCCAAAAGATTGGTCTGTTCGGCGATGTCCGTGATCACCGAGATAATGTCACCGATTTTTTCAGATGATTCGGAAATGGCCTGCATACCCACAACCGTTTCCTTTACCGAACGGGCGCCTTCCTGGGCGGCGGTCAGAACGCCCTGGCCGTGGTCGGTAGCCCGATCAGCGGCCCGGTTCATGTCGGCCACGATGGTGTCGATCCGGAGCACGGAATCGGTTGCCTTTTTCACCTGTTCGCCCTGTTTACCGGCTGTGGCCACAACCATCGCACCGGTTTCGCCCATCACCTTCACACGCTCGGTGGCGATATTGGCCTCCTGGATCTGCTCGGCAGAAGCCTGACCCGTCTGGCGCAGACTCTCGATGAGTTTCTCAACCCGGCGATACGACAGGTTGGCCGCATCGCGCTGTGCATGTGAGAACTGGGCGACCTCACCGGCGGTCTGCCCCATCTGGTTGACCGTATCCTGAATAACACCCATCTGCTGTTCTTCTTCCGTGGCACGTTCCTTGTTAGCCGTGGCCCGGTTGGACACCTCCGTGGAGAAATTGTTCACTTCCGTGGCGGCAATTTCGGCCACTTTCAAAGATTCGCGCAATTCACCGACCATGCTGTTGAACTCCTTGGCCATGACACCAACCTCATCCCCGGTCTTGACCGGTGCCTGTAGCGTCAGGTCGCGGTCAGTGGCGACCTTGTTGACCACGTCGGCGATCTCGACGACCGGCCGGGAAATTCCGCCGGAAACGAAGTAAATGACGCCCGTCAGGATCAAGATGGCCAGAAGCCCGATCATCATCGTGTTAAAGAACAGCCTGTCTGCTGTCTTGAAGACCTCTTTTTGGGGCACAGACACCATTGCAAACCATGTTGCGGCACCATCACCGATGGAGATCGGCTCGAGGATACGAAATACATCCTGATTCAAGGTTTTCGAAAAACCTTCTGCGGTAAAGGCTTGGCCCCTTTTCAAATTGGACAGAAATGGTTGAATCCAGGTGTCGGTTTTTACCACCGGCTGGCCGATCCGTTCGACCTTTGTGGGGTGTGCGATGTACATGGCACTGCTGGTCATAATGCTCATATAACTATCCCGAAACGCCATTTCCTTGTCGTTCAGGAAGTCGACCAGGTAGTCCAGGCCGATATCGATGCCCACGGCCCCGACAACCTTTTCAGCAAAAACGACCGGGACCGAAACCACTGTTTTGAGTATTTTCTTATCACCCACCGCGACGAATGTGGGCGGCAGAATGTTCAATTTCCCGGTTTTGGCTGTTTTCAGGTAATAATCGCCCGCGCCCGCTATGGTGTAATCGACGAGCGGCTCGACATCGGTTTCCCCGTATAGCCGGTTCCAATAAGGTACGTAACGACCGGTTTCGTCATGGCCGAAGGCGTCGGAAAAATCGGTATCCTTGCCGTCCAGGGCGTTGGGCTCCCAGCAGGTCCAAACGGCCAGGAACTGCGGGTTGTCTTCCAGGACTTTTTTCATGATGCTGTCCATCATATCACGCGGCGGCACACCCTGCTGTTTCATCCCGCTAAATGAGTTCGCCAAAGTCCTGGCTGAATCGATTGACGCACGCAAATCTGCACGAAGCAAATTGGTGAAACGGCCGGCGGTTTCCTTGGCCCTGTCGGTGGCTTCGTCCCTGGAAACCGCCCTCGCATTGAGACCGATGTAACCAATGGTCACCGAAAATACCACCACGGCAGCCGAACAAATAGAGAGCAACAATTTTGTTCTCAGTTTTAGGTTTCGAAATGTTTGCAACATGGTGTCCGCCTCCTCAATGGATTAGCAAAGTATTGACGCCGCTGCCGGCGTATAATTATTCGATGCGGTAAAATGCCGGTTCAGGTCCCAAGCGTTTTTTTTCACGTATTTAAATAGCAAATAACATGCCAGAATGAAGACCATACGCCACAATTCATAATCAATATATATTTTAAAATGTTATGAAAAAATCCAAACGATTTGAAAAAAAAACGGGGTAATGAATCCTGATTCATGGACAAAAAGGGTCCAAATCTTTGGACAGTCCAGAATTTTGGACAACAACGGATAAAAAAAGGACAATCAGTTTTTTTATGCAACCATGGGGTTTACGCTTTTCTTCAACCGGCAGGATTGCTATTGACCTGGCAGCAGGTTTTCGATCAAGCAAACGTGTGTCTGCCCGGCAACAGACCAATGGGCCGCTTCCGGATGGGCACGAACAAAGGAGATACCATCATGCAATTTAACCATGCCATCGCCCGCCGGCCTGCATTTTAAATCCAGTGTCAACGCCGTGGATGAAAAAACGGTATTGACAACCCGGGATTTCGCGGATCACCCGGCTCTGGCGAACCTTGACCGCATCGGTATCTCCGAATCGGAATCATATGCAGGCAACACCCTGCTGGTCAATGGCCGGCTGATCATGCCCGCCGGATATCCACGGACCCGCCGACAACTGGAAGCCTTGGGAAAGCCGATCATTGAACTGGAAACCAGCGAATTCAGAAAAATGGACGGCGGTCTGACCTGCCTGTCGCTGCGTTTTTAATTCCGCAAACATGTACGTGACATGAATACAATACAGAAAGACAGGCACTCAAGGCCGGGCGGATGGTGGTGGGTGGGACACCTGCTTCTCACAGCGGCGGCATGTTTTTTTGTTTGGTTCGGTGTGGCCCTGCTTTTGGCGAGCTATGGGCTCAAAGACCCCTTCTCCTTCATCATGACCTTTTTTGCCGCAAGCCTGATCATCCTGATCAGCCTGGTCATGGTCCTCGGATTCTTGTTGCGCATGCGGCAGGGGTTGCAACCGAAACCGCAGGCGCCTGATGCGGAACCCGGCGATCTACAACCACCTGGACAGCATGAAACCGGTGAACACCGCCATCAGTCCCAGAATCAGACTGATCCCGACGTTGGATAAGGCCGGTAGCCACTGCCCTCCCCTGGCCAGGTTGAAGGTCTCCAGGCCGAAGGTCGAAAAGGTGGTGAAACTGCCCAGAACGCCCACGAAAAGGAAGGCCCGCCATTCCGGAGAAAAAAGCTGACGGCTCTCCATGAGACCGCCGCCCAGGCCGATCAACAGGCAGCCGATAATATTGACCGCCATGGTACCGGCCGGAAAGGCCGCTGATTTCAGCAGGGCCTGCACCCCGCCGGAAACAAGAAACCTGAAAATCGCTCCGATAAAGCCCCCCAGGCCGATGATCGCCAATTCTATCATCATGCGCTCCAACTGAATGCTATAACGCCGTTAATATGAACAAACCCACAAAAAGCCTTTCCCGTTTTTCTGTCGTCCCCGCGCAATTATTCCGGTGGGAATTCATCAGTGCTCATCCGGAAATGGCCAACTTACCCGATATCTGCGTTATACGAACATTTTTATCCTCGACAATATCAACCATATGCCTGCGGTAAAAATGCTCGAAAGCCTTGATCTCGACCCAATTCGCCTATTTCTGGACAGACACTCATTACATATCAGGCAGGCCTGGATCGCAATCCTTTTCTTCACAGCCATCCGGGACTGCATTCATAAAATAACGCCATAATTCGAATAATATTCTTGACATTAAATATATTAAAGAATATTTTTCCAAAAAAAATGGAAATTATCGAATGATTGACAAAATTAGTTTAAAAATACTCAAAATCCTGCAAAAAAAGGCACGCATCCCCAACGTGGAGGTGGCACGCCAGGTGGGAATGGCGCCCTCGGCCGTATTGGAAAGAATCCGCAAGCTTGAAAAATCGGGCCTCATCGACGGATACGAAGTTCGTCTCAACCCCGAACGCGTCGGCAAAAGCCAGGTCGCCTTCATTCAGATCCGGACCAGCGGCGGGAGCGATCAGGACAAACTGGTGGAAGCCCTGACCGCCATCGCCCAGATCCAGGAGATCCATTTTGTGGCCGGCCGGTACAGCTATCTGCTCAAAATTCGGGAAAACGATACCAAAGCACTGGGCCGGCTGGTCAGAGAACGCATCGCGTCCCTGGACGGCGTCGTCTCCACCGAAACCACGATTGTCATGGACACATTCAAAGAAACGGCGAGAATCCCCATCGACGACTCGCAATTCATACAAAACCATAACGAGGTGCAAAAATGATTCGCATTAACGAACACTACCTGAAACTCAAAGCGTCCTATCTGTTTGCCGACATCGCCAAGCGCGTGGCCGCATATCAACAGGGCAAACCCAACCGGCCCATTATCCGGCTGGGTATCGGCGACGTGACCCGTGCATTGCCCGAAGCCTGCATCACCGCCTTTCACCGGGCCGTGGACGAGATGGCCGTCGATCAAAGTTTCCGCGGCTACGGCCCCGAACAGGGGTACGATTTCCTGCGCCAGGCCATCGCCGAAAACGATTTCAAACCCCGTGGTGCGGACATCTCCGCCGATGAAATTTTTGTCAGCGACGGCGCCAAATGCGACACCGGCAACATCCAGGAAATTTTTGATGTCAACGCCCGCATCGCCATCCCCGATCCGGTCTATCCGGTCTATCTGGACACCAACGTCATGGCCGGACGCACCGGTTCTTATCGTGGCGGACGCTACGAGGGCATCGTCTATCTGGACGGAAACCGGGACAACGGGTTCATTCCCAGCCTTCCGGATGCTTCCGTGGACCTGATCTACCTATGCTTTCCCAACAACCCCACCGGCGCGACCATCACCCGGCAAAAACTCCAGGACTGGGTGGATTATGCCGCTGCCAACAAGGCCATCATCCTCTACGACGCGGCCTATGAAGCGTTTATCCGCGATGATGACCTGCCCCGCTCCATATATGAAATCAAGGGTGCCAGGGAAGTGGCCATCGAGTTCAGAAGCTTCTCCAAAACCGCCGGTTTCACCGGTACCCGCTGTGCGTACACAGTGGTCCCCACATCCCTGATGGCCGCCACCGCTTCGGGTGATACACATTCGATCCACAACCTCTGGAGCCGTCGGCACAGTACCAAATTCAACGGCGTCTCCTATCCGGTCCAGCGTGCCGCCGAAGCGGTCTACAGCGACGCCGGCAAAGTTCAGGTGTCGGAATTGGTGGATTACTACATGGCCAACGCCGACCTGATCCGCATGGCGATGCAGGATCTTGGCTACGACTGCATCGGCGGAAAGAATTCACCCTACATATGGGTGGCCACCGGTGGCGATTCCTGGAATTTTTTCGACCAACTGCTTGAAAAAACCGGTGTCGTATGCACACCGGGTGCCGGTTTTGGCGCCTGTGGTGAAGGATTCGTGCGCATCAGCGCCTTCAACAGCCGTGAGAACGTCACCGAGGCCATGGACCGCATGCGCCGCGCCCTGGCCTGATTCGACCCCGATAACCCACAAACTGCAACGCGAAAAACTGGAGAGCCCCATGCCCATGTCCCCCGCTTTCGAACAACGACTGTACCCCCGACTGGATACCATTGCCGACCATTTCAAAACCCCTTTTCACATCTACGACGAAACCGGCATACGTGAAACCGGCATCCGACTCCAAAAAGCGTTTGCCGGCATTGACGGTTTCAGGGAATACTTCGCTGTCAAGGCACTGCCCAACCCCGCCGTGCTGGCCATCATGAAAGATATGGGTTTCGGTTTCGACTGCAGTTCCGTGGCCGAGCTGCACCTGGCCAGGCAGGTGGGCGGACGCGGCGACGACCTGATGTTCACCTCCAACAACACCACCCGGGAAGCGTTCACCGCGGCCCTTTCCGATGGCGGCAGCATCGTCAATCTGGACGATATCACCGCCATCGATCAGCTCCCTGAAATTCCCGAGCAGATCTGCTTTCGATACAATCCCGGAGAAAGACGGACCGGCAACGCCATCATCGGCACCCCTGTGGAAGCCAAATACGGCGTCAGCTACGACCAGTTGATTCCGGCCTACGCCGCCACCAAATCCAAAGGGACACGCCGGTTCGGACTGCATACGATGCTGGCATCCAACGAACTGGATTATACCTACATGGTACAAACCGCCGCCATGCTGCTGGAGCAGGTGGAACGGGTTTCCGCCGACCTGTCGATCCGATTCGACTTCATCAATATCGGCGGCGGGCTGGGCATCCCTTACCGGCCCGATGAGGCCCCCCTGGACCTGGAAGCCATGGCCGGAGAAATCACCGCCGCATTCACCGCCTTTGCCGATCGCAACGGCTACATGCCGGCGTTGTATATGGAAAGTGGCCGTTTCATGACCGGTCCCCACGGTGTTCTGGTGACCACCGCCATCAACCGCAAGGAGATCTACCGCACCTACGTGGGGGTGGATGCCTGCATGTCCGCCCTCATGCGTCCGGCCTTGTATGGGGCCTACCACCACGTCACCGTTCCCGGGAGATCAGCGGCGGACGGTCCCCCGGTCGATCTGGTCGGGTCCTTGTGTGAAAACAATGATAAATTCGCCATCCAGCGGCCATTGCCGGAGATTGCCACCGGAGACCGGGTCGTGATCCACGATACCGGTGCCCACGGCCATGCCATGGGTTTCAACTACAATGGAAAACTGCGTCCCAAGGAGTTGATCCTCAAAACGGACGGAAGCGTGGAGCTGATTCGGCGGGAAGAACACCTGTCCGACTATTTCGCCACCCTGACCTTTACCCCTGACCACCTGCCCGCCACGGCAACGGATCGGGAATAAAATTTTCGAGATCAGAGCCGGCGGCCCGGCCAATTTATGCAAGGATGGGGTTGACTAAATCCGGCGGTCCTGATTTATAATCGCGCCAGTCATAAAACCAAGGAGAGTCCATGGACGATTTTCTTCACAATTTACGAAGTGGAAAACTGAAACAACAGGACCGCGGAAGGCGAGATTATCAGGACTACAAGGGTTCCCAGCACCGCACGAGTAACGACCGGCGCCGGACCGACTACTATGCCAAGGTAACCAGCGAACATTTCTCGCTGATCAAGGAGTGCCTGGACGGCCTTGCCGAAAATCAGCGGCGCATCGCCGATGCGGTGAATGCCGGGCAGCAGACCGAGGAACGCATCGCCGATGCCCTGGAACTTATCGCTGCCAATCTGAGTGGCTCGGGCAGCCAGCCGTCCGCCAGCCAACCGCCACCTGCGACGGAAGCCAGCGACATGCTGGCTGTGGCGGACGTCCCACCGGCAAAGCACCGCAACAAGCTGGACAAGGACCAAAAGGACTACCTGCTGGAAACAATCTCCTCCATGCGGTCGGATGGTGGCAGTTGGGAAAAAATTGCCCGCCACATGGACAGCCAACATGTCCCGACGGTCTCGGGAAGAGGGAAGTGGCGCGGTTCAGCCATCAAGAAATTCTGGGAGACCCATTCCTGACCGGTACGTATAGACCCTATCCATCAGCGTTTCCAGCCAGCTTGCTTCATACAGATTGTACCGCTTGATGAACCCGTCACGGTTTAGTTCTCCCGATACCACGCCAATGTATCGTGCAACCCCTGACGAAGCGCCACCCGGGGGGCATAGGACAGGGTCCGGCCGATCCGGCCGATATCGGCCACGGACTCCAGAATATCGCCGTCCCGCGCAGGGGCGAACCTTGCCTCGACCGATGCGTGGGACAAGTCACGGATAATGGCCCACAAATCGATGATACGGATGCATTCCCCGGTGGCCACGTTGAACACGCCCGCGGCGGCGGCGTCAACGGTGGCAGCCAGCCAGTTGGCCTGAACAACGTCCTTAACGAAGACAAAATCGCGGGTCTGGGAACCATCCCCGTAAATGATCGGCACTTCGCCGGTAACGGCCTTGTTCATAAAAATCGAGATGACCCCCGAATAGGGAGACGAGGGGTCCTGCCGGGGGCCGAACACGTTGAAATACCGCAGGCAAACCGTTTCCAGGCCGTACAGGCCAGTGAAGACCGAAGCGTAATACTCACCGGTGAGTTTCTGAACGGCATAGGGGCTCAGCGGACAGGGTGTCATCTCCTCGCTTTTCGGTAGACAGGGGGCATCACCGTATACCGCGCTCGAACTGGCCATGACCACACGCCGGACCCCGCCTTTTCGGGCAGCGTCCAGCACCCGCACCGTACCCAAATCGTTGACATCGCAGGTGTGGGCAGGGTCGTCCACGGATTGGGTCACCGACACCACGGCCGCCTGGTGAAAAACCAGGTCGCACCCCTTGGCTACCCGGTCCAGTAGATCGGCATCGCGGATATCGCCCGGGACGAATTCGATCCGGTCTTCAAGGTGCTGGAGATTACGCTGATGACCAGTGGACAGGTTGTCCAGCACGGTTACCCGGCAGCCATTATCCACCAGGTGATCCACCAGGTGCGATCCGATAAAACCGGCACCGCCGGTGACCAATGCTTTAGTTATTTTTTGCATACTGGTTTCCCTTCATGTTTGGGAATGGAAATTTTATCAATCGTGTCGGTCCGGAAACAGGCAAATTTGCTCGAGATCAAGGCTTACGTCCTGATTTTTATATCGGGTTTTACCGCAGACAGTTGATATTCCGAGGATAAAAATGTTCGTATAACCTAGATATCGGGCAAATTGGCCATTTCCGGATGGGCACTGAACACAAGGCGTCTATACCCTGTAAAGCACAGCCGGTAAGCGTTTACAAGGTCCGGCACGCCAACCAAAAGCAGGTTAGCATGAGCCATCGCCCGACCATCGTCTGCCGGCGCTGCAGACATTACTATATCACCTGGGAAGCGCACCAACCCCATGGTTGCAGGGCCATGGGGTTCAAAAGCCGCCGCCCCCCCAGCCTGGTCGTCCGCCAGACTTCGGGAAAGGACTGTATGCGCTATCAGCCCAAATCCGACGATCCGGATCGCTGATGGGTTCTGGCCGCCTTCAACCCCATGTACCCCACCCCATTTTCTTGTTTTTTTGACAGAAACTGAGGTGTAAGGCACTAATGGCTCAACTTCGGTTTGCCCGCCTCTCGTTGTCGTTATGTGGTTCATCAGTTTCCTTGACGCAACTCCATTGACAATATACCCTGGTGTTAAAACCGCGTCTCAAACGTCAATGCGTAATGGAAAGCAAAACATGACCCGATCTGCCATTCAACTCAAACTCTTTGCCGGGCTGGCACCCTATACACCCGACAACGCCGACCATATTACCATCCAGCCGGGGCTTACCGTCGAACAACTGCTGGAACAGTTCCAGGTTCCGACCGCCAAGGCCCATCTGATCTTCGTGGATGGAATTAAAAAAGATCTCCAAACCAAATTGAACGGCGATGAGCGGGTGGGCATCTTCCCGCCGGTGGCCGGGGGGTAATCCATGTCGGCAACCCTCCATGCCCGTATCGAAAGCGAGGCATACCCGGCAACCCTCGATGATGGCGCGTCCGGCCGGCTGCTCGGTGCCGACACGGTCATGGAACTGGCCGAATCCATGGGCGTACCCGGCCGCATCATCGAAACTGCCGCCCTCGAGCATGATATCATACCGGTTCGCTACCTCCGGAACCGGAAGACACTGTCGCGCAACGACCAGATCACCCTGCTGAAAGCATCCGTGGGCATCATCGGACTGGGAGGTCTGGGCGGCCTGGTGACCGACAGCCTGGCACGCTTGGGCGTCGGTCGACTGCACCTTGTGGACGGAGACCGATTCGAAGCCCATAACCTCAATCGCCAGCTACTCAGCGGCACCGGTACCATCGGTACGTTCAAGGCCGACGCGGCGACCGCACACGTGGCGGCAATCAATCCCGGCATTGAAGTCTTTGCCGACAACCGCTACTTGTCCGCCCAAAATGCAGACAGGCTGGTGGGCACATGCGACCTGGTGGTGGATTGCCTGGACAACATTCCCTCCCGGTTCACCCTCGAATCGGCTGCCGGACGTGCCGGTATCCCCATGGTGTCGGCCGCCATCGCCGGTCTGGCCGGTCATATCACCACCATCTATCCGGGTGACATGGGCCTGAAAAACGTGTACGGCCCGCAAGATCGGCTCAAAACGACCCGGGGCGAAGAAGTGCAGCTGGGCTGCCTGGCCCCGGGCGTCAACCTGTTAGCCACGCTGGAATGCGCGGAAATCATCAAGATCTTGCTCAAGCGCCCCGGCCACCTGCGCAACCGTCTGCTGGTCGTGGACCTGAATGATTACAGCAGCCAAGCCCTTGAGCTGACCTGATTTCCAGCACAAGCCATCCTCGTTCAATCGTCGAATACAACACGATCCTTCATGACCTGACCCGTGTGCAGGGGCTGTTGCCAAAGGTGGCACCATGCAAAATGCGTCTGTGTATGCTGAACAGTTCAGGCCTGTTTCCCCAGAATCTCATCCAGCATGGACAGCATGGTGTCGATCTCTTCCCCGAAAACGTTCAAGGCCGGCATGAAGCGCAGCAGGTTGGGCCGCGGGGCATTGAGCAGCAGACCGGCATCGCGTGCCTGTTCCACAATCGCCTCGGCTGTATCCCGCCCCAGTTCAAGGGCCACCAGCAGTCCCCTGCCGCGCACCTCGCCCAGCCCATAGCGGGTTGACAAGGACGCGAGCCCATGGATCAGCCGTTCGCCGAGTTCATTCACCCGATCCAGAAAACCGGGTTTCAGGACGGCCTCCATGACCGCCGCCCCCACGGCGGTCATCAAGGGGTTGCCGTTGTAGGTGCCGCCCTGTTCACCGTAGGCAAAACAGGTTGCATCCTTGGTGGCAACCAGTGCGGCCAGGGGAACACCGCCGCCCAGCATCTTGCCCAGGGTCATAATATCCGGCTGGACACCGGCATGTTGATGCCCCCAGAGCCTTCCCGTGCGCCCCACACCGGTCTGGACTTCGTCCACGATCAGCAGCAGGCCGTTTTTGCGGGTCAGTTCGCGAAGTTCGCGCATGAAATCATCCGAGGCGATGAGGACGCCGGATTCACCCTGGACCGGCTCGAGCATCACCCCGACGGTCCGATCAGTGATCAATTTTTCCACGGATGGAAGATCGTTGAGTTTGGCCTTGGGAAATCCGGGGACTTTGGGTTCGAACATGCTTTTGAACTGGGGCTTTCCCGATGCGGACATGGTCGCCAGTGTCCGGCCGTGAAAGGCATGGTCGAAGGTGATGATTTCAAAGGCCCCGTCCTTGTTCAACTGCCCCCATTTACGGGCCAACTTGATGGCGCCTTCGTTGGCCTCGCCCCCGCTGTTGGCGAAAAACACGGTGTCGAACCCACTGTTATCGACGATGCATCGTGCCAGTTCCAGACACGGGGCGTTGAAGAAAGCCGGGCTGGGTGTGATCAGCCGTCTCCCCTGCTCGACAAGGACGTCGGTGATTTCCACGGGGCTGTGCCCCAGGCAATTCACGGCCCACCCCTGGACGAAATCCAGGTAGCGTTTACCGTTGTGGTCCCACAGCCAGGAACCCTGGCCGCGCTCGAACACCAGCGGCGGTCTGGGGGTGATCTCCATCAAGGCATGCACGGGATAGTCGCTGAATTCCATTTTCATCTCCATTCATTGATCGTTTCGTAAAAGCCACCAGGCATGTCATTCCCGAGCAGGCGGGAATCGGCAACCTAAGGCGGGAAACCCGCAATCCAATAGAAGACTTAGTGCTGAGTGCTAAGTGCTGAGGACTGAGTGTTGAGGCAGGAAACCCGTAAACCATATACCCCCATTCTATTGTTTTTTTTGACAGAAACTGGGGTGTAAGGCACTAAAACAGGCGATTGGCTTTTAGTCGTTAGCCCTTACCCCTTAGCCACTTTGTTTCGTTCATTTACAAGCTCTTGGTGTATAACGCTTAAATCAGCGGCGCGGCTTTTTACGTCCGCTGGATTTTTTGTTATCTTTTTTTCGTATTCACAAGTATTTTAATGCTGTATAGGTCTTGCCAGTACCTGTTGCACCATCAAAAAAGTAATCCTGGGCGGCTACTCGTTCCTGCTCTTCTGTTTCAATGCCTTTATATTTTTTGTAACGTTGCCAGAGGGTTTCAGGGGACGGAAATTGATCAAGGATGAGTTCTGTCTCTACTTGCCCACCTGAACAGGTACGGTCATGTTCATAAAAGCCATCACCATTGCTACTGTAAACGGAAGGGATATCTAAAATTTCAGCGTATTTAAGACTTTGATGGATGCCTGCTTTTACTGAGTGTGTATTGTCTTTTGCCTCAATTATGGCAATGGGTATATTGGGCTTGTAATAAAGGATATAGTCTGCTCTTTTTCTTTTCCCTCTGCTTGTAAGGTTTCCTTTGACATAGATACGACCATCAGTAAAAGAGACTTCTTCCCTAATTTGGGTAAGCGGGTTCCAACCTGCTTTTTCAATGGCTGGCTGGATATATTTTGTGCAGATATCTCTTTCTGAAAGGTCTTTTTTCGATGTCATTTTTTGCTACTCATTTATTTCCCTTAATGCCGCATGGTTGATTGTTTGGAGAAGGCAACAGGATCTGAAGGGGCCAGGCGTTTGAACCCTAAAAGCGCCAATTATAGTTTCCTGAACCAGTACCGGACAAATTGGCCATTTCCGGATGGGCAATCCCTAGTTTTTTGGTGTCCCGGAATGTCCATATCCCTGACCAAATTTATCGATATGCAATGCTCCTCCTGAAGACCAGTTTTCACGATCATATTCTTCGATTAAGACGGTAACCAACTCCGGTTTGATCTCCAGGGATGACACAACTGATTCAGTTAACGATTTTGCTAAAATTCGTTTCTGTTCAATGGATCGACCTTTTGCTATTTTAATACTTACGATTGGCATATTTCATTCCAAATGGTGATGCGCACAGAATCCGGTGGGTAGATTCTATACTTCAATAATGTATCGAAATCCTTTTGCTAATGGTTCAACTCAGGTTGACATTTATCCCCATCACAACTGCAGGGCCTGACAAACCAGTTTGACAGACAACAGAAAAAGGATGACACTAAAAAGCAGCCGAATGGTTTTTCCCTTCATCCCCGTGCTCATGATGCGTGCCCCCACCTGTCCACCGATAAATGAGGCCACAGCCGCCGGTAAAATGAACATCCAGTTGAGCGGTGCCAGTCTGGCGTATCCTAAAAAACCCGTCAACGAAGAGAAGCAGACGATAAACGTCGAAGAGGCGGCGGCGATTTTGGTGGGTGTACCCAAAGCAATGATCAACAAAGGTACGACGAACACCCCGCCGCCGATTCCCAACAATCCGCCGATGAAGCCGATAAGGGCACCGATGCCGCCGCCGGCGGTCATTTTTTTCACCGGGGCCAAGGATTCCGGGTCTTTGCTTCCCGCGGGCATGAAGCACATGCGGCCGCCGGCCAGGGCCAGCACCCCGGCCAGAATCAACAAAAAGGGCTTCAGGTCGATCTGCACGTTGAAATAAGATCCCACCGGTGCGGCCACAGCAGCGGAAAGAATCAGCGGAACGGCCAGCGAGAAATCCACCATCTTCTTGCGTGCGTATGTGTAGGCTGCGGAAGCGGCGGCAATCATGTTCAGGAACAACGAGGCCGCCGCCGCATCGGACTTGGCAAAACCGAGAAGCAGAAAAAGTGGAGAGAAAATGAGTCCGCCACCAAGCCCCACCATGGTCAAAACCAGGGAAATCAGCAAAATTCCGGAAAACAACCAGACTGAAATAGCCATAATGCCTCCGTCAGGAACCGAGATGAAAAAAAGTTCTCCGTTCCATAACGGTCGATACGCCATCGGATTCATGAAAAAGTGGGTTATTTTGCCTCCATGCGCCGGGGATGTCAAGGGTGAGGGAGAAATCGCACAAAATCGCAAAACCCATTGACATGTTTACAGGATTTGAGTTTATTGGTAGCCGTTTAAAACAACAAACGCGCCTTTTCGTTGTGGCGAAGGCTTTTTTGGTGCCCAACCATAAATGGCCAGTTGGCCCAATATCTGGACAGACATTTCTTATGGAGGGAATATGTTCAAAAACAACCTTTTACGAATGATCTGTGTCGGCAGCCTGCTGGTTTTCTTCACACCGTTTGCATTCGCGAAAACCGCCACCGACCAGTTCTGTGGGCAGGTCAGCATCCCGGATCATCCCCAGCGCATCGTTTCCCTGGCGCCCAACATCACGGAGATCATGTTTGCATTGGGATTGTCCGACCGGCTGGTGGGCGCCACCCAGTATAGCGACTATCCGCAGGCAGCCAAAGCCCTGCCCAAGGTGGGATCCTATGTTCACCTGGATGTGGAAAAAATCGTGTCCCTGCGTCCGGACCTGTGCATCGCCGTCAAGGACGGCAACCCCATTGCAGCGGTAACCAAGCTGGAATCGGTGGGAGTACCGGTCTATGCCGTGGACCCGCGCAACCTCAATGCAGTGATGGACACCCTGCGCGAACTGGGCCGGTTGCTGGACGCCGACGAGGCGGCTGAACGCGAGGCCGGCGCCATGGCCGATCGCATCGAAAGGGTGAAGCAGCGCATTGCCTGCGCCGATCACAAACCCGGTGTTTTCTTTCAGATCGGCATCTCCCCCATCGTCTCGGTGGGCACACCGACCTTCATCCACGATCTGATCGTCATGGCCGGAGGCACCAACCTGGCACAGGGCAAAACACCCTACCCGCGCTATTCCAAAGAACAGGTTCTCGGTCTGTGGCCGGATGTGATGATCATCTCCACCATGGCCCGTGACAAGGTCTTCGACCAGGTCAAGGCCGAATGGCAGCAGTGGGGGAGTCTGCCGGCAGTGAAAAACGACCGTATCCACCTGGTTGATTCCAATATTTTCGACCGCGCGTCGCCCCGCCTGGTCCAGGGTCTGGAACTGCTTGCCCGGCTGCTTCACCCCCAATGCTTTGAAACGGAACAGAACCGTGTGACACCATGAAGTCCACAGGATTGAGCCTGCCGGCCAAAATGGCCCTGGTCACCGTGTTGCTGCTGTTTTTGCTCGCGGCCGCCATGATGGCCGGATTGGCCATGGGATCGTCAGGCAACGGTCTCAAAACGATCTGGGAATCCCTGAACCCTGACGGCGCAGAAAGCATGGAAGGAACCATCATCTGGCGCCTGCGCCTTCCCCGGGTGCTGCTGGCCGCCCTGGTGGGCGCAGCCCTTTCCATTGGCGGGCTGGTTTTTCAGGTGCTGCTCAAGAACCCCCTGGCCGAGCCTTACATCCTGGGCATCTCCGGCGGAGCCGCCATCGGCGCCATTATCGGCATCCTGTTGGGCTTCTCCCGCATCCCCGGCGTCAGCATCCTGGCCTTTTCCGGCAGTCTGACCACATTGGTGCTGATCATCTTCATCTCCTCGGGCCGCGCCACGGTCATCAAGGACGCTCTTTTGCTCTCCGGTGTGATGGTCAACGCCTTCTGCACGGCGGTCATCATGTTCCTGCTCGCCATCACCCAGGACAACCGGCTGCACAACATCATCTTCTGGCTCATGGGTGACCTGTCCGCATCCCAGATTCACCACGTCGGCATGCTGGCCATGATCCTGCTGCCCTGTTTCACCCTGGTCTTCATCTACTCCAACCGCATGAATCTGCTGCTGCTGGGCAATGACATGGCCACCTCCATGGGCGTCAACGTGCACCGCACGACCCTGGTGCTGCTGATAACCACCACCTTCGCCATCAGCATCACGGTCAGCCAATGCGGCCTGATCGGTTTTGTCGGGCTGGTCATCCCCCATCTGCTGCGTCTGCTGTGCGGACCGGATCACCGTGTCCTGGTGCCGGCCTGCATTGTCGGCGGCGGAGCCTACATGGTAGTCTGCGATCTGCTGGCCCGCACGCTGCCGCCCCAGGGAGAGATGCCCGGCGGGGTTATCACGGCCATGATCGGCGCCCCCCTGTTTATCATGCTGCTGAGGCGTTCCAAACAATGACCCTTCGTATCCGCCATTTGAATTGCGCCTATCCGGGCACACAGGTTTTACGCGATCTCAGTTTCGATGTGGAAAAAGGAGAATGCTTCATCGTCATCGGTCCCAACGGGTCGGGGAAAACCACCCTGATCAGAACCCTGGCCGGACTCATGAGGCCCACCGGCGGGAACATTGATTACGACGGACGGCCACTGAAAGGATACCGCCGGCGGGAACTGGCCCGCAAGGTGGCCTATGTGGCTCAGACCGGCACAGACGACGGTCCCTTCACCGTACACAATACGGTCCTCATGGGCCGGGCGCCCTATCTGGGCGTGCTGGGGGTGGAAGGCCCCGAAGATCTGAAAATCGCCGGGGAAGCCATTGATTTCACCGGACTGCGCCATCTGGCCGACCGCCGAGTCATGAGCCTCAGCGGCGGTGAACGGCAACGCGCCCACATTGCCCGGGCCATCTGCCAGCGGCCCGAATTAATCCTGCTGGACGAACCCACCGCCGCCTTGGACCTGGCCCACCAGATTCGCATCATGGACCTGATGGACACCCTCAAGCGCGACCGGCACACCACGGTGGTCATGGTATCCCACGACATCAACCTGGCGGCCATGTATGCGGACCGGCTACTTTTGCTGGTCGACGGTTCGATGGCCGCCTGCGGCCCCCCGGCCGAAGTGATCCGCGAAGAAATTCTCGTCAAGGCTTACGGCTGCGATATGCGTGTGGACCACAGCCCGGTGGGGCCTTGGCCGCGGGTGAGTTTGGTGCCAGGGGGGGAGGGGGAAGAGTGCTGAGGGCTAATGAATTCTGTCGATCTGGATACTTTGAAACACTGCTTCACAGGTAGCAACAAATCTATAAAAAAAGGGTGGAGTACATGGGACGCGGGTTTCCCGCCTTAGTACTCAGTACTATAAAATCTTAGAGACAGCTATGATGTTATGCGTTTCGGCGGATGCACCAGATTCAAATAGAAACGGATGAAAGCATAAACGCCCCCATTATCTCCCAAATGGATGTTCAGCCAGGAGGTTATTGACCATAATCCCCCATCCCCAAAGTTCTCCAGGAAATAACCTTCTGTTTGCCGAGAGGCACTTCCACATCCCCGCCGTATATACAAGACCATCCTGCCTGCCCTGGAGTTTGTTGAGCCAGTTGATTTGTTTGAAATGTTCTTTAGTAAAGGTCATACCGCTTTTGATCTCCACCAAAAGCAGGCCATCGCTTATCCTTTCGCTTTTATTTTTGCGAAATCGAAGAAGAAAGGAGAAAACGATGACCTGCAGCACCCAGTATACCCAATATGACCTGGCAATGGAATTTTTGATTGAACATGGATTCGAGGGGATCGCTGAAAGCATAGCGATCCTGATGAACTCAGCGATGCAACTTGAGCGATCTCGTCATCTGAACGCAGCCCCCCCATGAAAGAAGTGGATTAAGAAAAGGTTATGCCAACGCATACAAACCCAAAACAATGAATACCCGGGTTGGGGAAGTTCAGCTCGCTATACCGCAAACCCGAGGAACCGACTGTTATCCACAGAGTCTTGAACGCGGCCTCCGTTCTGAAAGAGCGCTGAAACTGGCCCTTGCAGAAATGT